>Ga0209542_10012471_pt1 | contig 14851 bp, 14 predicted proteins | sample RifCSPhighO2_01_FD_184028 | JGI IMG/M metagenome (GOLD analysis project Ga0209542, IMG submission 184028) | Soil microbial communities from Rifle, Colorado - Rifle CSP2_plank highO2_0.1 (SPAdes) (version 2) | ecosystem: Environmental > Terrestrial > Deep subsurface > Rock core/Sediment ...
CCTTTCAAGTTTAAAACTTGATGAACACCGTCTGCCGCAAGACGGACGTTTTAAAGCAGAGTCGGAAGAATATAAAGTTTCATTCCGCGTATCCATTCTGCCGATAACAGAAGGAGAAAAAATTGTTATCAGGCTTTTACCGGAAGGAAACCACGGATTTACGCTTGAAAAACTTGGATTCCATGGAAAAGGACTGGAAATAATTCACAAAAATATCCGACGCCCCACAGGTATGATTTTAGCCACGGGACCAACCGGCTCCGGAAAAACGACCACTCTCTATACCATTATGGATATTTTAAACACGCCTGATGTAAATATATCCACCATTGAAGATCCGGTTGAATACCGCATGCCGCGCATCAATCAAAGTCAGGTTAAACCGGACATAGGCTACACATTCGCAAACGGCCTTCGATCACTCCTGCGACAAGACCCCGACATCATAATGGTTGGAGAAATCCGCGACACAGAAACCGCTTCCCTCGCGATTAACGCCGCGCTTACGGGACACCTGGTGTTTTCAACCCTGCACACAAACTCCGCGGCCGGCACGCTTCCGCGGCTCATTGATATGAAGATAGAGCCGTTTCTCATTGCGTCTACAGTAAATGTTATTATCGCCCAGCGCTTGGTGCGAACTCTCTGCAAAGAAAAAACATCTTACACACTTTCCAAAGATGATCTTACCGCGCTTGGTAAAGAAGTTGATCTTGACCGCATCCGCGAGTTTCTTGAGGAAGAGCATATCATTAAAAAGGGAACCACATGGAAAGATATACCGTTTTACAAACCGAAGGAATCAAGCGAGTGCCCCGATGGATATCACGGACGTATTGGCATTCATGAAGTACTCGAGATAAGTACCGCCATAAAACAACTTATTATGCAACATTCTGACGCGGATCAGATTGAAATGCAAGCAAAATCGGAGAAAATGATGACCATGCTGGAAGACGGGATAATCAAAGCTGTGCAAGGTATCACTACCATCGAAGAAATATTGCGCGTCACGAGCGAATAAAGAACCTGACATGTTTCAAGCTCTATGTTATACATATTCAAAGCAAAAAAACTTTCCGGTGAAGAACTGAACGGCGAACGGGAAGCTCCACACAAACGCGAACTCGCCCGTTCCCTTCGGGAGGAAGGATACACTCTTATCGCCGCCACGGAAAAAGGAGAGGCTGTCGCGAAAGGCATCCATATGCATCTGCCGACTTCCATAGGAATTACCCGTTTATTTGGACGCATTTCTCTTACAGAAAAACTTATGTTCGCGCGCAATCTAAGCGTCATGATAAAAGCCGGATTATCACTTACGCGCGCCTTAGATACGCTGGAACGCCAAACAACATCATCCGCGTTTAAAATTGTCATTCATGACATAGTAGAGAACATTAAAAAAGGAATATCTTTTACTGAAAGTGTTAGTAAGCACCCGCGGGTGTTTTCCACCCTTTTTACCGCCATGATATCTGCAGGAGAGCTGTCAGGAAAATTAGACGAATCACTCACTATTCTTGCCGAGCAAATGAAAAATGAACATGAACTCCGCCGAAAAGTACGCGGCGCGCTCATATATCCGGCCGTTATTCTGTGCGTTATGATCCTTATTGGCATTCTCATGCTTATTTATGTGGTACCCACACTTACCTCCACATTCACAGAACTTGGTATTGAATTACCAACCTCCACGCGCGTCATTCTTGGTTTAAGCGGATTTCTCCTTGGTCATGGACTTTTCTCTTTTCTTGCTTTTGTGGGATTTGTTTTCGGATTTTCCGTCTTTATGCGCACCAGTAGCGCAAAACGAGGACTTGATGTGTTGGTGATCAAACTGCCGCTTATAGGAAAAATTGCCAAAGAAGTAAATTCCGCGCGCACCGCGCGCACTATGAGCTCGCTTATACAATCAGGGGTTTCTATACTTGAAACACTTTCCATCACGCGAGATGTGCTGCAAAATCATCTGTTTCGCGCGGTACTTACCGATGCGTGTGAGACTATTCAAAAGGGAGAAAGTATGACAAGTGCTTTTAATAAACATCCAGAACTCTATCCTGTACTGGTAAGCGAGATGATTGCCGTGGGAGAAGAAACGGGAAAAACAGCCGAAATGCTTGAACGGCTCGCGGAATTTTATGAAGGAGAAGTGTCCGCGGCAACCAAAGATCTTTCTGGTGTCGTAGAGCCGTTTCTTATGGTACTTATCGGCGCGGTTGTCGGGTTGTTTGCAGTCTCTATGATACAGCCACTCTACTCCTCGATGTCGGCAGGGTTTTAACCTGAAACATCAAATGCTATTATTTCGAATAGCTCATGTTTCAAGATTCAAACTTCATGATATACTAAGCGCATGTCCTTCTTTTCTCGTTTACTACAACCCCCACCCTATTTAAACATTCCTATTTTCGCGCTTGATATTTCCGATAGATCTTTCAAGTACATCCAATTTGAAAAAACACCCCACGGCCGCCGCGTGCGCGCGTTCGGATCCGGCACGTTCCCTGCCGGACTCGTTCAATCGGGCGTTATAACAGACACATCAAAGCTTGCCGCCCTGCTCAGAGAACAACTTTCTGCTACAGCATTCCGTTACGTGGCGCTTGCTCTGCCGGAAGAAAAGGGATTTGTCCGCAGTATTCGCATCCCGGAAGTAGCACCGGAAGAATTGCGCGAAGTGATCGCCTTACAACTGGAAGAATACGTACCCCTGCCGCCGGAAGAAACATCGTTTGTGTATCATGTTCTCCCTGAGATACTACCAAGCACTATGGACGTTCTCATAGCCGCCTATCCCACACAACTCATAACTATGTACCGCGACGCCATGGACCAGGCAGGATATATCCCCGTATCTCTTGAGATAGAATCACAAGCAATCGCGCGTTCTGTCATTCCAACCGCCGAAGAAAAAGACGCGGTTCTTGTAATAGACATAGGACTTACGCGCACCAGTTTTTTGTTCGCGAAAAATGGCTACACACAACTCACATCCACCATACCTATCGGAGGAAACACCATGCATGAATCCATCATGAATACCCTTCATGTTCCGGAAGCAGAAGCTGAACGACTGAAAAAAGAATATGGAATGGGACGCACCAAAGAGGGTAGGCAGGTATATGAGGCTTTGCTACCACTCATAACTTCCCTTCAGAATGAAATACAACAACGTATAGAATTTTGGCAAAAAGAAACGCACAAAGAAGCAAACACGCGTGACACTCCTAAACTAAACCATATTTATTTATGTGGACGGGAAGCAAATCTTATAGGACTCCCACCCCTCCTCTCCACGCAATTACAAATACCGGTGTCACTTCCAAACGTATGGATAAACGCTCTCCCAAACCAGCGCGTGTTGCCCGAAATAGAATTCCGTGATTCGCTTGGCTACGCTACCAGTATTGGTCTTGCGATTGGCGCGGAAGAATAACACATATCACACCACACCATGACATCCACGCATTCACTTAATCTTCTGCCTCCCGAAGACCAAAAACGCATCGGGTATAAACGCCTTATCCTTTTTTTCACTTATATTCATGCCGGCACGTTTATCATCTTGATTATAGGAAATACTCTTCTTCTTCCAACATACTTCTTTCTCTTTTTTCAAAATCGCGGCACAAATGAATTACTCGCCGCGCAACAACAAACCATGGAAACAAAAGAGGATCGTGAAATCGAATCGCGCATACAACAAGCAAACACTACTCTCGCCTATCTGAAAACAACATACGCTTTCACTCAAGACTCTCTCGTGGCATCAGTAACAGACACTATTGTAAAAGCGCCTCCGGGTATAACATTCATGTTTCTTTCTTTTGAAAAAGAGACCAGCAAGATGACACTGCGCGGTCACGCGCCGGCACGAAACGATCTTCTGCAATTTATTACCGCCCTGCGCGCGCATCCGTCTTTTCATGATATAGAATCACCGGTAGAAAATATTCTGCGTGATAAAAACATTTCATTCACCCTTTCCTTTACGGTTGGTAACGAGAAAAAACCATGACAGAAAAACAAACACTCTGGCGCATGCTTATAGGAGGGCTTGCCGGCAATCTGCTTCTCGTGGGTATTGGGTGTTCATTTTATTTCTTTTTTATTCAACCCACATTCACCTCTCTTATCAATACAAGCAACGAGCTTGCTCTTCTTGAAAAACGCAAAATATTCCTGCGAGAAGCAGCACATGAGATAAAACAACGAAGTGATGATCTTAACGCCTTGGATGCCGCGTTTCTTCATCTGGAAGACGCGGTGCCATTTGTAACGCTTCTTGAGACAATAGCCGCCCAAAACAATGTAACCATTTCCATTCAAGCAGATTCAATCAGCAACTCTACTGCCACCAAACAGGCTGAATTTAACCTCACCATCACAGGAACACTCGCCCATGTGATGCAATTTATTAAACAAATAGAATCATTGCCTTATTTTACAGATATTTCATCTCTTACTCTGTCCACGAAAAACACGCAAGTGGAAGCAATTATAAATCTTAGTGTTCTGGCACTATGAAAAATTTTCTTCAGACTCTATCGGTAAAAGGAGCGCGTATGCGACAACACGCGCGCGCGGCGTGGCGCACATTTTTTTTCAGACCCGTCCATTATTGGAAAAGCGCGCTTGTTGTGTTTGCCCTCATTCTTATTATAATGCTCTGTGTGGACGGTTGGTTGTTTTGGCGGCTTGTCTACTCTCCTCAATACATTACAGATGATGCTGTTTCTGAGCGTTTTATGTTAAACCGGAAGGAATTGGATTCAGCTCTTCGATTACTGCGTGAGCGTGAATTACGGCTTCTGCAAACAGATAAAGGATCCCCTCCACGAGAAATCTTCGGGGTGCCCACAATCCCCATTTCCACAGAGTAACCATGTTCCTCCCCCTGTAGTTTAATGGATAAAACTGCGGACTTCTAAGCCGCTGATCGAGGTTCGATTCCTCGCGGGGGGACCATTATCTTCCACTTTGTTCGCAAAAAAAAGAGCCGTGTTGCCACAGCTCTGGATAAAGAATATTCTCTAAAGATACCATCCCCCATGGAAGAATATCTTTTTACAAGAGAAACAAAAAAATCTTCCTCTTGAAAAAGAAACAGATCCACTGACGCATCGAGGACACTTAAACATGTCCTCTACTTTTCTTCTTCGCACGATCACTCCTTCTTAAAAAACCGCTTCTTATCGTCAAACATGCGGGCCTCGTACTCATGCTCCCACATCGCGCTCGGCGTGTAGAGCGGCTCGATACGACGTCGCAGCTCCCACACTTGCTCACAAGCGGTCACGAGATGAGCAAACTGTTGCGGGAAGAGACCTTGAAATCCGTCGGACTTGGCGATCAAGGGATTGGGATGAGTTTCCACCAGCACCATCGACGCTCCCGCCATGACGCCGGCCAGCGTCATGGGGTGAACGAGATCGCGCAGACCGGTGCCGTGCGAGGCGTCCACCGCCACCGGCAGACAAGAGAGTTGGTAGTGGAAGGCAGCAATGCCGCCGAGATCCAGCGTGTTACGGGTGTATTTGTTCGGACTGACGATGCCGCGCTCGCACAGGATGACATTCTCCTTACCGCCGGCCATGATCCGTTCCACCCACAGCAGATACGCTTCGATATCGAGCGAGTTGCCGCGCTTGTGGATCACTGGCAGCGTCGTCTCACGCAACCGATTGAGCAGGGCCTGATTCTTCGAGTTCGGCTCGCCAACTTGGATGCAATCCACCCCCATATCCTCGTAAATCGACACATCGTTGGCGTCAAGCACTTCGACCACGGTCGGCAAAGCGAATTCCTTCCCGGCTTTGACAATCAGCTTCAACCCGTTGCGCAACGCCTCTACAGAATTCGCGCCAATACCTTCCCAACCGCTATACGGGCTTGATCGGTACTTCACCACGCCGCCGCGCAATGCTTTCGCGCCAGCCTCTTTGACGAAGCGGGCGGCTTCCAGAATCTGCGCCTCACTCTCCACCGAACAGGGACCAGCAACGATGGTCAGCTCGTCGCCACCCACCTCGACCTTCCCGATGCGCACCGAGGAGTGAAGCAAATTCTCGGGCGTGCCCTTTTGCGCAACCCGCTTATAGGCCTTGGAGATCGGAATAAGACCATCGACCCCGCCCATTTCTCGAAGTTCGCCGGTCGGGAGACGCGTAATATCGCCATAAACTCCGATCAGCGTAATTTCCTCACCAATCATTTTGCCGGTTTTATAGCCCCAGCTCTGGAGCCGTTCTTCGACGGCAGTGATTTCAGCAGGCGTCACTCGTTTCGACATTTTTACTATCATTTATTTTCTCCTTCGATTTTCCTGTCACCCACCTCATACGCATGATCATCAAGACCAAGCCACCGCAAAGCCTTTGCTGCTGGAAGTGGAAACAAAGACCTCATGTGCGTTACAACTTTTTGACAATGCCCACACCACGTGGTCTCAACACTTGCTTTGTCTCCTGAAACAACATGCACACCGGCCCCTTTTCCACATTCACCACACATCAGGTCAAGTCTTTTAAACATTTCGAGAGTCAGACGTTTTTGAACTCGCTTACCATCAACAACCGACCAAAATTCAAACGTCTTCTTGGGTTCTCCTCCTTCGGTTTTATTTGGAACCTCGCGCACATGAAGATCAAGCCCAAGATCACGTAATGCGCTTGCTGTTGGAAGTGGAAACAAAGACACTAAATTAGTTTGAGCTTTTTTACACACCCCACACCATACGGTAATAGTCTTTGTGTTGCTTTCCACAACACTATATGCGTTTCCTTTTTCTCCACACTCACCACAAAAGAGATCAGGTCTTTTGAGCATTTCGAGAGTCAGACGTTTTTGAACTCGCTCACCATCAACAAATGGCAATTCAAACGTCTTTGTTGTCAAAACTCTATCAAAAAAATCCGCACGCGCCCTACGGATGGCTTTTGTAGGATCTGAGCACCCAGGTTCTAAAAGAGACGCCTCCGTAAACAAATCCACATAGTCACCCCGCACTAGACGAGCATTCGTATCCATATACTTCTCCTTTCCTTTGTTTATTTCGTTTTCAAAGAACACCCTTTCCTCTTTCCCATCTCAACGAAAACCGCCCCGCGATACGGGACGGCTTTTTGATTCTTTTCTGGTTTTCCTCCTTTTCTAGGAAAGTACCATCAAAGGCCGACCCATATAACGCGCGAAGAGAATAAAGAGCATGCCCCAAAAGTGGAGAATGTTCATATCCTTACACGTATAGGTTCGACTTATGATAGCCATACTAATTCTCAAGCTACCAAATCACATGCAAAGCGTCAATAGAGCATGCACCTTTCATGTGAACAACTCACGTGCCGCGTCCCAAAACCGCGAATCGCCGTGTTGTATCTTCATCCAGTACCACCATTCAACGCCCCACAGATAGTATTCATCAAACCCCGCGTCTTTCGCAAAATATATGGAATCCTGGAAAAACGGAAAATCAAACACGCGAAGCTGATCCTCCAAAGGCGCATCCCGTAACGCGCGTGGCAACCAAGGCTCCATGCCAAGTTCTATGACAATAAATTCTTTCTCATAATCTTGAACCAAAAATCGAATCACCTGTTCTTTGATGCGGAAAAACCAGGGACCTATAGGATACTCATAAAAGCCCAGCACCTCGTTGTATACCCGACGGTACATAGTAGTGCCAAACACATCCCCGCGTTTTGCGGAGCTATACCATAACCCAAGCTCACCTGAATCGGTTACAAGAATAGGGTGACCCGCATCAAGCGAACGAACATAGGAAATTTCTGCATCAACTAACTCCCGCGACACGGTAGAGCAATCACCAAAGGCCAAAAACGGCTCATTCTCCACTTGCCAGTACTTGAGCGCTGGAGAATTTTTGTACCGAGAAATAACCACTTTTTCAAACTGTAACAATTTTGCGCGAAATTGTTCTGCCTCCAAATTGCCTGCCCATTCTGGCGCATGACATTCCGGCCATCGTGGCGTCTTTTTCCCCATTGCTAAAATTACATCCGCCCCTACTTCCTCCGCGCGGCGCATCTGATAATCAAGACCGGAAAAATCAAATACACCTTCTTGCGGCTCCAAAAGATCCCAATAAGCAATAAGACGAAGGTGCCTCACACCCAAATCATCTAGAAAAGCATCATAATTTTCTTGCCACCCAAACTTAGCGGTTGAACCGCTACGTGATAATTCTTGGGAAAACTTTTGCGAGAAGGTAACTCCCCATTCTATGGAACGGTTAGGATCTGGGGGCGTACGTTCTAAATAATCGCCGACTCCCAACAGAAGGACCGCGACTGAAATAAGAGTAAACGCAACAAATTCACCCGCGAGCGCGCGCAGACGAAACTTTGCATGCAGAAACAGCCACCCACCCAAAAACACTATAAAGAAACGAATGCTTTGCATCGCGTCCACCAGCGCGGGCACACCCAAAGAAATCGCGTAAAACACCAACACGGATCCCGCGCCCGCATACGCGCGATTCAATACATATAATTTTTTGTTGCGAAATCTGTTTTCTCCGCTTACAGAAAAAAGAGCCCGGCGCCAGGGCGCGTAGAGAAGAAAAAGGGAAACCATGCAAACACCGCCAACCTTTATCCAGAAAAAACCTGTAATAAAATTCGCCGCGTCAAACACCTGCTTTGATAAAACATTTGAAGCTCCCAAACACCCTGCCGCCACCAACACAAAAAACAATGTCCATAAACGCGCTTGTTTTTCCTCCAAAAATGCCACAAGAAAACCGCCGCATATTAAAAGAACAAAACCAATCATTTGATACGGCTGGAGAACGGTGCCAAAGAAAAATGATCCAAATACCAACGTGGCAATGGGGGAAAACCCGCTTACAGACACGATACTCCCACCCGCTTTACTATAAAAAAGCGCGTAAAAATAAAAGAGCATTCCTAGTATGAATGCCCCGCCCGCAACAAGCGCCATCATAAGTGTTTGCCAGGAGACACTCACAAAATCAAACGGTAAAAGTACTGCGGAAATGAGACCGAAGATGCCAAGCCAAAACGTATACCCTACCGGATTAGGAAACGTCTTTTTTAAAAGCAACTTATCCGCGAGCGCGGAAGTTCCTAGAATAAACTGCGCAATAAGAGAAATAAGAAACCAGCTCATATCCAAGAGGGTTGTTATAAAAGGAAATTTTTTGCACTATTAAAGGAGCCTGCCCAGATATGTCCTCGTAGTTCAACGGATAGAACGATCCCGTCCTAAGGGATAAATGCGGGTCCGATTCCTGCCGAGGACACCAATACAGAACTCAACGGCTTTTTCAAAGCCATCGAGTTCTGTATTGGTGTATTTATTGTACCAAGCTCGCACCTATTTCCAAAACAAATGAAGCCCCACGCACTGGCGAGTACGCCAGCAACCCCGAAAAAACACTCCTTGCGCCGAGATTTTCTTGACGGTATTCCGTCGTAGAAAATCCAGCGGGGGTGGAATTTCTTTTGAAAAAGGAGAGGGTGTTTTTCTTTCGGGGTTCTACCCTCCAAGTATTCGGGCAGTGCGTAGGGTTTCAATACGGACTCGGCAAAACGAAAATCTATTTTTCTGGGGAAAAGGATTTGGCAAAACATCGGCTGACTTCCCGCTCGTAGAAAAGGGTCTGGGGAATGAATGCGGGCGGGCTTGTATAAAACGAAAATTTGTGATATGAATTTGACAGAAGAAATCCTTGTTGGGTTTCTAAAAATTGTTCATTTACAACCTAAAAAGGAAGTGAGTTATGAAATGGTCTAATCGCCTCTACTTCGGTACGTGGCAACTTGGAGGACAGTTCAAGAGTCTGTCTAATGCGTATATTGAATCACTTCTACTTTTTGCCATCAGCTCTGGTATTCATCGTTTCGATACGGCGGCCGTCTATGGTGGAGGCAGGGTCGAGGAAATGCTTGGCGCATATCTACCGGAAAATACAGTCATTGTGACCAAAATTCCGGCTGTATCGAAACCGGATATGAAAGCACCTGAACCAATCCAGAAATTCTACTCACGAGATGGCATACATCGAAGTGCAAACGAATCACTGGAAAGGTTGCGGCGATCTTCTATCAATGCAGCACTTCTGCATAACTGGCTACCAACATGGTCGGAAGACGCAGTTGTAATCCTTGAGTGTCTAAAAGAGCTCAAGGATCAGGGTATAATCCAACGTGTGGGGATTTCTCTGCCTGACAATTTCTCATGTCCTATCAGTGACGCGGTCTTATCGCACATTGATGTGATTGAGGCTCCATTCAATTCGGAACAAAGATGGGTGCTCACACAGCTCCCAATTTTAATAGAGTTGAAAAAGGAAGTCATTCTGAGAAGCTTGTTTGGTCAAGGAAAACTACTCGCCGGGCACTCTGCTGAGTCACTGATTCAAGACTCGCTCAAACTCGAAACGTCTGTTGTTATTGGTATGACAACGGAAGAACAAATCACTCAAAACATCAACTACCTAAAAGGAGAATAGTAAAATGCACTGGTCTGAAATTGCTGCACAACGCGCTCTCGAAAGAGTGCTCTCCGAAGAAGTTGTTGTGATAGGGTCGGGCATCTCACTGTCCGGTTCACATTGGACACAGCCGTGAATTTCTCACGGCCGCGTTCGTAGATAACGCGGTAAAGAGAAGTGGCGGCAAGACGAGGTTTATCGCTTTTGCCGATGACATGGATCCCTTGCGAAAGGTGTATCCGTTCCTTCCGCCCGACTACAGCCGTTGGGTCGGTTGTCCTTTATACAGGATACCCGATCCTTACGGTTGTCACGACAGCTACGCCGGTCACTTCCTGCAGGAACTTCTTGATGGATTCGCGGCACTTGAAATTGCGCCGGAAGTGATCCGCTCAAGCGAGATGTACAATTCAGGAAAATTCTCTGATCTAGTAGAGAAAGCACTTGTAGCTCGCGAGGAAGTCGAGGGAGTGCTTGATGAAATCGCGGGAGGAGGCAGAGGAGCTCCACGGAAAGTTAAGAAGAGTTGGCCTTTCCAACCGGAATGCCCGAGATGCTTTTCTCTCCAGCAAACGTATATTATCGCAATGAGCGGCAGTACTCTGTCGATTCATTGCGATGTGTGCAGTGAAAGGCTTGAGGTTAATCTCCAAGCCGGAGGTGGAAAGCTCGTCTGGCGATGCGACTGGCCAATGAGGTGGGCGCACCTCGGTGTTACGGTCGAGCCGTTTGGTCACGATCACGCTGCGGCTGGCGGTTCATACGAATCTGGACAGGCTCTTGCCGAGAGGATTTACGGCATTAAGGCGCCGGTTCCCGTTCCGTACGGATGGATTCACTTCAAGTCTGGCGGAGCTATGCACTCTTCATCTGGCAGAGCGATCTCCATCACTCAACTCGCGAAGGCATATCCTCCGGAAATCATCTGGTGGATGCTTGCGAGAAGGGATCCGACGGTAACCATTTCGTTTGATCCGGAAACAACCTTGCTGGAAGAGGCTCGCTTGCTTCGCGACACTATGGAGCGAGGCGGTGCTTACGCTGAGAGTGCAGCGATCGTCAAATCCATTGTTGGCATTCGGCCGTCGCTTGTGGCTTATCCGTTTGACCATCTGACACTAGTTGCCCAGCTTTCGCAGTTCCAGCCGGAGTTTACTCTTGAAATTCTGCGGCGGTCGCGAGCGTACCAAAACGCAAACGTTCCGGTAACGCAGAACGATCTCGAGTACATCAGAAGATGGCTAGAGCTTTACGGTGAGCACTATCGCATTCGGATACGAGAGCCGGGTGAGCCTATTGTCAGCGCCAGAGTGGATTTGCGTTCAGCACTTGATGCTCTCCGATCTACCCTTCAACAGATAGATTGGGAGGCTCAAGCAATCCATAATACCGTTCATGAGACGGCAAAGAGTGGCGGCGTGAAGGCTGGAGATCTATTCGCCGAACTCTATCGATATGTAATCGGGCAAGATCGTGGACCGAAGATTGGTTGGCTTTTTGAAACGCTGGGGAGGAGCAAAATCCTCCAACTCCTCGCGTAATCCTGGAGGCGAAGTGTCACACTTCGCCTCCTTTTTTTTATTCTATAACTTGTTGCCCCTTCTCAGTTATTATCACAGCTTGAGAATCTGAAATTCTAACTACTTTATTTACTGTGGTTTTCTGATAAGCAGCCAATTCTTTTTCGTGAGATGGGTTATAGTGAGGGTGAACTTCAAAATCAATTAGACCGAGTCCTTCTAAGTTCATAATACCAGTTTCATTTGGTTCTGGGTCTACTAAAGCCGCAATTTGAACTGTTGGGGCAAGTATAATTGCCCCCGCACTTACACCTATATATATTCCATTACTCTCAAGTAATTTGATTATCGACTCTTTAAAATTTGCTTCACGAACGTACTTTAAAAGCTTATATGTGTTCCCGCCGCAAACACATATAACGCTATATTTTGAAAAATCTGTCTGTGGTTTGTTTTCAATATCAATAAAATTAATAGTATTAAAACCAAGCTCTTTAAATTGAGATTCTGTTAATTTTGAATATTTATTATTCTCTTTACCGTCGGCAGCTGTGGTTATGATAGCAACTGATTTATACAATAATGAATCAAAAAACTTCTCCGCCGCATGTCTAACCGATTCTGCCGATAATCCTGTCGAAGTGAGAATAATTGTTCCTTTTGTAACATTTTTCATAAATATATTATACTAAACTTTTCAAAAATCTTCAAATAAATAAAACAGGAGGCACACTTTCGTATACCTCCATGTTAGAGCAATCTATCAATTTCACCCACCACATCCTTGACCCTTTTTCTCCTAGAGAGTTTCAGGGCAAGTTCATAGAGAATGTGGTCCGAAGACCTAAGGAGGTTCGTTTGTTGTCCAAGCGATCGAAATCCGCGAAAGTATTTTCGACTGCGTGCGAATGCAAGCCGAATCACCGAGGCCATGACATCAGAAAGGCACATCTCTAGCTCGATAGTTGCATTTTCATACAAGTTCTCAAGCATTGAGATTTTTTGCTTTATCTCGTCAGTGCACAACTTGATGATAAATTCCGAGAGTTGAGCCGGATAAGGAACAAGTAGCTCCTTAATTTGGACACTGATGCCCGTCACATCATATAGAGTTTTGGCAGTTGCTAAGTCTCCACATAACGCTTCTGGTAACCAATATCCTGTGGCCCAAGGACGATGTTGACCTCCTAGATTTCTACCCAGAGTCCACTCCTCAACCTGCCTAACAAGTAAGGATGAGTCACAAACTGCGATACCACCAGAACCTGTCGGCAGATCAAAGCGAACGCTATCATCGCACACGAAGAAGTTTCCGGTTGGCCATCGATCTTTCAGTTGCGTCTTGATGAGAGAGGAATATCTTTCGATACTCCCGTCATCGCAGATCGCCAGAAGGTCAATTTTCCCTTTTGCTGAACTCCTCTTCAGCCCGACACGAAGAAGTGCTTTCACGCCTCGCAGTTCACGCAAAGCGTGAGACAGATTGGAGATTAAGAAGCTATGATCCATAAACACCTCCCATTGCCATATGTTTGAATACAGTCTGCCTGACTGCGTAGGTGAACTTGCTCATCTCGGGATGAGTAACAAGTCCGTGATTGATATCCCAACTCACTACATGAGCCGGAATCCCGAGGTCGTCCAAGATACCCTGTGCTCGTTCGGCTGTCATGTTGTAAGCAGAACCTTGAGCACAGACTCTCCGTTGGGCCAGAGGACAGCGAGATGCCTCGCATCCTGATCGCGCGAAAACCTGTACCGAAGTTATGCTCGGAATCTTGAGCATCCGAGTAAGGGCGCACGACGACTTGAGATAGACGGGGATCCCAGGAAAGTGCTCGGCGCTCAGTGAGAAGATAGAATCCATCAACTCCTGTGGCAACGATTTCACATTGTCATCCCGAGGGATGTCCGGCATAGAGAGCTTATGAATCTCTACCAGTCCATTCTCGATACCTTGCGTCCAGCGCAAACCGCCAGGGACGATCATATCAATGACTTCGCTATAGTGTTTTTTCACCCATAGCATCATCATCTCAACTCTGTCCCGATTACCGCTCCACTCAGGAACGATCGGTCGCATGTACCACGCTATGGTGGCTCCTGCTTCCTTGGCTTCCTCAGCGTTAAGAAAGCGGTTGTTGTGTGCGGGCTCAATCGTGTCTGGATTGTCTGCTCAGCACAGCGACAGCATCAAGCCACGCGTCGCATTCGAGATGCGAGCGAAGTCGAGCTTCCTCCCTTTGGGAACGCCACCCTTGGTAACAATCCAGAAGGGATTCCGCAGACCGCGCCGGACGAATCCGTCCATGATCTCGAATGTACTGTCTACGACAGCAGGAGCGAACGGCTCCGTGCTTGCTGTCCCGATGCTAATGATTGTCTCATCAGCAATGAAGAAGGGATGCTTGACCAGTTCATCGAGGATTTGATCTACACTAAACTGATTGCGCCGTTTCGGTTTTCTCGGCATGGTGCCTCGCTCGTCGAGATCTTGGTAAGTCCCTTGAATGTGGCAGTACCGGCATTGCCAGGCGCAACCGATCCAGAGATCGATGCCCAGCGAGCTGTTGGATACACTGATTGATGAAAGGGGATGATTACTATCTGGCACGAGAGCTCCGTACGTGTATTCACGTATAGAAAACTCTTGTCCCGTAGTCATTCCCTTGATTTGGACAAGCGGTTCGGAATTGATGGCTGCAAAGTAGTCCTGTTTGGTTTTCATAACTCACTTCCTTTTTAGGTTGTAAATGAACAATTTTTAGAAACCCAACAAGGATTTCTTCTGTCAAATTCATATCACAAATTTTCGTTTTATACAAGCCCGCCCGCATTCATTCCCCAG
>Ga0209542_10012473_pt1 | contig 14848 bp, 15 predicted proteins | sample RifCSPhighO2_01_FD_184028 | JGI IMG/M metagenome (GOLD analysis project Ga0209542, IMG submission 184028) | Soil microbial communities from Rifle, Colorado - Rifle CSP2_plank highO2_0.1 (SPAdes) (version 2) | ecosystem: Environmental > Terrestrial > Deep subsurface > Rock core/Sediment ...
AAGACTGACTTTTAATTGAACTTGGGATAGACTCATAAGACTAAATAGAACTTAAATAATACCTAAAGTATACCTACTTTATTAAATCTGTCAATGCAATTGTATCAAAGCCTTATCACCTTCTCCGGCATTCTTGCAAGTTCTTCAAGATGATCGTCAGTTGAGGTAATCACTGTCTGGTACTCCTCAATTACCCGCATCACGAGTTTTTTATTTGAAACATCAAGTTCTGAAAAAACATCGTCAAGAAGTAACACAGGACTCACCTCGTAATTTTCTTCGATAATCCGAATTTCATTGAGTTTCAACCAAAAAACGGCCAGGCGTTGCTCACTGCGGGAGCCGTACAAATGGATATCTTTTTTATCATTTCCGTCATGTAAATAAATGACCACATCATCTTTTTGCGGACCGATCGTGGTCCGGCGTAGTCGTTTTTCGAGTGAGAATACCTCTTCCAATCTGTCTTTGGTGCACTCATCTTTTTTATAATCTAACGAAAACTTTTTGCCATCAACCTGTGGATGTTTGTTTAGGTATTCAATATATGAAGCTCGCTTGGCAGTAATGTAAACGGCATCGGAGACGATCGATTGATCCCAAAACTCAAGCTCCGACTCAAGCTCACTTTCATCAATATAATTTTCAAGAATTTTATTTCGTTGTCTTAAAGCATTTTCATAGTTTCTTAGATGCTTTCCGTAATTTTTATCAATAGTTGTTAATACTTCATCAAAATATCTACGGCGCCTGCCGGGTGAGCCGGTGATGAGACTTATCTGTTCGGGTGAAAAAAGTACGGCTTTGGTCTGCAGTCTTTTATATTGAAAATAGCTTTTTTTTGATTTACTGACATAAAAGGTTTTTTCTACTCTATCTGCTTCGATTTTTTGCAAATTTACCTGAAAAATGGTTTCGACTTCCCTATCGCCGATCCATACCTCGACAAGTGCCTGCGCCTCATGCCATGTGATTAGTTCAAACTCACGCGATTCTCGAAAACCCCGTCCATGAATGCCTGTATACATTCCTTCAAGTAAACTGGTTTTGCCGCGGGCATTGTCACCGACTATGAGAGTCAGACTTGAGCCGAAATCAAATTTACTATCTTTAAAATTTCTGAAGTTGTGTAGATGGATTTTTGATAATAACATAAAGTATTATATCTCAATATAACGTCATCCTGAACTAGTTTCAGGATCTTTGTCATCTCTGACTAGCCTCGCCCGGCGAAGCCTTGGCGAAGTCGGGATCGGGGATCCAGATAGTCGCTGCTAGATTCCCGCTTTTGCGGGAATGACTTTTAGATGCTGAAATAAATTCAGGATGACGCATTAAACAATATCACTTTTTCTTGAGAAGAAAAATCGACTCTATAAACGGAGGTAATCTAAAGATCGAGTTTCTCTGGAGCGCAGCGTGCTTGTTTTCGGTAAAAAGATTTTGCCAGAATCTCCTGGAAAACACCGAAATATGCGAGCGATCTTTTCCATGTAGCCAATTTATCCAGGTATTTTCTCGGGTGTATATTTTATGCAAAATATATTTTTGTGACACTCGTATAGTTTCGTCGATCGCGGTTTTGATACTCGATCTTTCAACATGTTCGAAAACATCAAATGTCAGGACCAAATCAAACTGATCTTTTTTGTAAGGCAACTTTGTGATGTCACCCTTTTTCAGATATGGCTGGATGCTTTTGTCGGCAAGCTCAATTGCCTGCTCCGAAATCTCGACACCATAGGCATCGATACCCGACTGTCGCAAGATGCTTACAAGCTGTCCTGTACCACAGCCGACATCAAGACAGTTTTTCGGGTTTAAAAAAATACGAATTAATAATGCTCTATACCAGTTGACAATATTACGAAGCTGCTTGCCGATCCAAGACTCGCCTTCTGCAAATTTATACCCGCTTGAACTGCCGATATAATACTCACGATTATAAAAACTCGCATCAATTCGATAAGGCATTATGACCGTTCCTTTAAAACTATCCCCGTCTATGATGTCGCCCAGATTTTTAAAATCCCCGCCATGCGTGACTATCACTGTCAGTTTTAGTTGTTTGGCAAGTTGAGCCGCAATCGGATCAAAAGGGGCGTTGATGCCTGGAGCCCATTTGATACCTACAAATTTTTCCAGCTCCTCCCAAGTAAGTTTTTCAATTGCAACTGCATCCTCATATTTATTTGGATCTTTGTCATAAACATAATATATATTTGAGAGGTTGATGATGAGGTTGGCTCCATAATCACGGGCAAGAATTACCGCATCATAATCGGTAGACCATCCGGGTATCCATCCGGCACCGATGACCACCGGCTCTTTCCAGTTCTTTAACTTTTTATCGTAATTTTCTATTATGCGTGGATGAGCGATGTCTACAAAAATGGTACGCAGCAGATGAGCATTCAATCGGGTAGCATGTATACCAAGCCAGTCTAGATCGTCTTCTTTCATGTCGCCTATCACTGTCTTGCCGGCATCACGGTACTGCCGTGCTACTAGTCCGCCGCCAGCAACCAGAAAAAAACGTTTCCCCTGTTTTACATAATGTCGGATAAATTTGTTGAGATCGGCAAGAAATTTAATATCAACTCCTCCTTGTGGGACGATGAGCGATCCTCCTATCGAAAGAATAATCGGTGGTTCTTCTTGTCTAAACATAATTCCAAAACGTTAAAAAAAAACCGCTTTTCTTAAGCGGTTATAGATCAATTTCGCATATCATTGGCAAAGGTAAATTTTTTTGTAAGTGTGCATATAGTGTGTATTTATCATTATAATTCAACTTTGACAAAAAGCAACCCTTGATCTAAAATAGAGCTTGACATGCGTAGATCCCGTATAACCATCACCCTCGATACTCAAGTATTAAAAAAAGTCGATCAACTCATCGATAAAAATAAAATCCGCAATCGTTCACATGCTATTGAGTATGTATTAAACAAGTATACCGCATCAAATGTCCATACGGCAGTAATACTCGCCGGGGGACGGGGCACAAACCTTCGCCCTTATACCTACGAAATTCCCAAACCACTCCTGCCGGTCAAAGGTGCGCCAATTCTTGAGCACTTGATAATCAAGCTAAAGAAACACAATATTACAGAGTTAATAATCGCAATCAGCTATCTTGGAGAAAAGATTAAAACCTATTTTGGGGATGGCAGCAAATGGGGAGTAAATATCAAATACTCTCGTGAAGAAGAAAATTTAAATACCGGAGGAGCGCTGCGTAAACTGAAAAATAAATTAAACAATGGTACTTTTTTAGTAATCCATGGCGATATTCTCACGGATTTTTCTTTTTCTGATTTTATCGAGTTCCATCGTAAAGAAAACTCCGTGGCCACAGTCGCGCTCACAACAGTCGATAAACCACTTGAATATGGTCAGTTTAAACTTCATGGCGCAAAGCTTGTCGAGTTTTATCCAAACACCGCCCCAAGTCCGGGTGTCAAAAGCCATCTCATTCACTGCGGCATCTATGCTTTTACAACCGAAATTTTCAACTACTTTCCTAAAAGCGAACGGTTTTCGCTCGAGAGTGTCATCCAAAAACTTGTTAATCAAAAAAAAGTGAGTGGTTTTGTATTTGAAGGTAAATGGTACGACGTTGGCGATCCTCAAAACTACGAGCGGGCAATCAAAGAGTTCAAGCCATGAAGTTAGACCCAACCTACTAAAAAATTGGTCCGAAGACTCCTCCGCCTAAACCAAAAACATAACCGATGATTTTCGTAATCAGATACGAGATTGTAAGTAAAACCATTCCTATTATGGCCGTAGTGATCTTATTTCTTCCGGACTGGATTTTTTCGGCTTCGCCTTGGGACATCATCAGATCATAACCCCCCCAAATTAGTATAAAAAATACTATCACTCCAGCAAGCGGAAATAAAACAACATTTATTATCACGTTTAGAAGATCGGTCAGTTTGTCTATACCCTGTAACGGCCCGACGATCGTAACAGGCGTACCCGTGCCGGTTGGGCCGATTACGATCTCTTGAGCAAGGTGATGGGACATAATCAATGAGTTGTTATTTTTTTAAATGTAAAAAAAACTACCAGCAAAATAGTGTGAATAATTATAGAAATACCAAGATATACATTCACATCATACACAAAATCGGAAAGCATCGCAATGAGTTGTGAGTTATTTAAAAAACCAACTACCAAAACAACGCCGATCGGCAGTACATATCCAAAATCGATCAAATCCGCTTTTGACAAAAACATCGTTGTTGAAACAATAAATATCAAATAAATAATAAGTGTTTTGAGCCAAAGATTTTGTATGAAAAAAATATCGAGAGTACTTATCCACCAAAAAATCATGATTCCGACTATGACCGGTGCTATACCGACCAGGATACTGCGCAGCGCATCTTTTTTTTCATAGATTACTCTTCCCAGCCTGATGTGATTTTTTTCGAAGACCGGAAAAATATGTATCGCCCGCACTTTATGTAAAAGTAATATTGCGATCAAAAAATGGCTAAGCTCGTGGATTATAGTACCGGGAAAAAATAAAAAAGCTATTATGCTATAGACCACTTTGTCGTTTTGAACTATCGATCGCAATGAAAAATACAAACTGTTTATGCTTTGTCTGGAAATGTAAAAAAGAAGAGACAACTCTATAACAAGAAAGGTTAATAATATGAAAGGCATGAGTCAGATATATTGATATTTCTTAAGCAGGATTAAAACTACGAGACCAAAAACAGCGACCGTAATAAGAAGCAGAATGACGAATACAATGTTTATGGTTTTGCCACCACCATACATTTTTTTTAGATTACTCATGTCAAGCGGAGTGTATTGTGACATTGGAGAAAATGGTATTAATTAACTACTGCATTCATCGTAGATTGTGACCTATCCTGACCATTTGTTTTTTCGTCAAAACTTGAGAGCTTGTCCTCCAGTTTCTTTTTAACGTCTTTTTCACCTTTTGACTCGACATTATTTTTTGTTTCCTTTGTCTCCTTGTCATTTGTTGCTTCTTTTTTTTCTGGTTGTTCTAAAGTATCTTCAGGTTTTGTATCTTTGGCATCTTTTGATAATGATTCGTCTAGTGTCATCTCTTTTTCTTCTGCAATTTCTTGTAGTTGAGTCGAGGCACATTTAGAACATACGGGAGTTGCCGTCGGGATCACTTCGGTGTCGAATTTATTTGCACATTTTTCACAGAAAAAATGCTTTATGACCGGTTCGCCTTTTGTACCTGTTTTTGCACCCAAGGCGTCGGTTTTTTTCATCTCAATGCGTTCAACGTTAAAGATAAACTCATCACCGTTGAAATCAACTATGATTGTATCTCCGGCTTGTACTTTTTTACCAATAATAAGCTCTGAAATTGGGTTTTCAATAAATCTTTGAATTGCCCTGCGCAAAGGTCTAGCACCGTAAATCGGGTCAAAACCTTCCTGGACAATTTGCTTTATGGCGGCATCTGTTGCCGAGAAACCCATTTCTTGCTCTTCAAGCAGTTTTGCCAGTCCTTTAAGCTGCAGCTTGACAATCTCGATCATATGGTGATATTTAAGAGGTTCAAAAACAATGACCTCATCAAATCGGTTGACAAGCTCCGGATGGAAAAATTTCAGCAGCTCATTCATCACTTTCTGCCTTATGAGATCATATTTCTTCTTGTCGGTTTCGTCCTCCATACTTCTTTTGGTTTCTATCTCTTTTTCAAGTGGGAAGTCGGCGCCAAAATAATCATGCAGTGATTGTTTTGTCCACTCGGGAGCTTTGGCATCATGATACCAGATGTCACCGCCGACTATTATAATCTCTCGACCTGCCGGTGAAAAAGTGTGAATATCCCAATATGTTGTGGGGAATTGGGCATTTTCTCCAGTTATTTTCTGATCTTTGAAATAATCTTTCAAAGTACCTGTTTCCCAGTCGGTCGTACCTTCTTTTCTTCTCCAATAGCGATCTTTGAACGTTACAGTCTCCTGTTCGTCAGGACTAAACGCATGTGTTTTAAGTTTTATTGTCGGCAGCTGCTCGTCTGGTGCATCGGGTAAGGCATTAATAACTACATTGTCTTTGAAATAATCGATAAGGTTAGTCGCTTTCCATTCCTTGGCCGTTGTCGCATTTCGCATATATGCGATATTACCTGCGGTGATGACCTCGGTGCCTTTGGGAGAAATCGCATGCGTGTCATATCCCATCATCGGAAAACCGACAACTTTCATCGCCTCTTTGTTGTACTCGTCGGCATTTTCCTGTGGTTGCTCTGTCTTTTGTTCGCCTTCTTGATCCTGTGGCGGTTCTTCGGCCGTTTTTTCTACCGGAACTTTTCCTTCAACCTTCTGTCCGGCGAAATAATCGGTAAGGACATGATCTTGCCATCCCGGCGTTTGAGTCGTTGTATCTGTTGACTGTTTTTTTACAGCCGGCTGTTGATCTTGTTTGCCGTTTTGAAGTTGTTGAGGTTGTTGTGTCTGTGTATTTTGTTGCGTGTTAATATTGTTTACAGTTCCACCGTCGCGTTCGAAATATTTATTGCCAATAGTTAACAACTCGCGACCACGAGGAGTAAAAGTATACGTGGAAACCATGGTCGGCTCGGCGATCTCGGTCTTGCCGCTTTTCAGCATCTCATCTTGGATCATTTTTGTTCCAATATTTGAAGTACAGATGACCACAGTATTTTTAAATGAGATTGTACGTCCTTTGTTATCAGTCAGTCTACCGTCGTCAAGGATTTGCAAAAGAATATTGAAAATATCAGGATGCGCTTTTTCTACCTCGTCAAAAAGAACTACAGAATATGGCTTGCGACGAACTGCCTCTGTCAGCTTGCCGCCTTCCTCATAACCAACATATCCTGGAGGAGAACCCAAAAGTTTTGCGACCTCATGTCGCTCCATAAACTCGGTCATGTCAAAACGGATGACCGCTTCCTCTTCGTCAAAAAGAACTTCGGAAAGCGTCTTGGCCAGTTCGGTTTTACCTACACCGGTCGGTCCCAAAAATACAAAACTTCCTATTGGACGATTTGTCGATTTCAGTCCGGCTCGACCTCGACGTACAGCTTGAGCTACCGAAGCGACTGGCCTTTCCTGGTTAATCATGCGTTTGTGAATGATGTCTTCGAGTTTCACAAGCTTGTCTCCTTCGGACAAACTGATGCGCGAGACCGGAATGCCGGTGCGCTTTGCAATAATGTCTTTAACGATTTCTTCCGTAACCTCTGTTGTAGTACTCGCCTTTTTCATGGCAAACTCATCCTGTTTTTCTTTAAGTTTTGAGTTGACTTCATCTATTTTTGAGCGAATAATACGCGCTCTCACTTTTTCACCTTTGGCTTCACGCTCTGCAAGCTCCTGCTTTTGCTCGGCAATACGATCTTCAAGTGATTTGATCTCTTCAGGAAGTGAGATAAGCGGTAAGCGAACTGCAGCCGCACCTTCATCCATGAGATCAAAAGCCTTATCGGGTAAAAATCTGTCGCCGATATATCGCTTTGAGAGTTTTACTGAAAGATCAATTATCTTATCGGGAATTTTTACTTTATGAAAAGCCTCGTACTTATTGCGTACAGCCTTGAGCATCTTGATTGCCGATTCTGACGAAGGTTCGGGAACCATGACTGGCTGAAATCTACGCTCGAGAGCACCGTCTTTTTCAATATATTGTCTATATTCTGTAATCGTTGTTGCGCCGATAAACTGTACCTCACCACGAGCTAGTGCCGGTTTTATAAAATTGGAGGCATCAAGTGCGCCTTCACCGTTGCCTGCGCCCATCATCGTGTGCATCTCGTCAATAAACATGATTATCTGACCTTTTGCACCCTTAAGCTCCTCTACCACATTTTTCATTCGTTCTTCAAATTCACCACGGTGTGAAGCGCCTGCAACCACACTGGCAAGATCTAGTTGTAAAATACGTTTACCAAGAAGATTTTCGGGTACTTGTTTAGCAATAATTCGCTGGGCTAGTCCTTCGACCACAGCAGTTTTTCCAACTCCCGGCTCACCGATAAGCGCCGGATTGTTTTTTATTCTTCGAGATAGGATATGGACAACACGTTCGATGACATCCGATCGCTCGACCACTGGATCAAGCTGACCATCAGCCGCTTTTTGAGTGAGATCAATACAATACTGCTCAAGTGCACTTCGTTGTCTTTGTTGTTTCTTTTCTTTATCTTCGAAAAGTCCTTCTTTTTTGCCGGTAACCTTTTTGTTTAAATCTTCTTTTTTAACTGCGAGTTTTACCAGAATTCGAGCACCAAGACCTTCACCTTCATCGTAAAGCGCGAGCAAAATATGCTCGGGTGAGATAAACTCAAATCCCATTTTGCGGGCAATAAGTAGAGAATTATCAACAATTCGTTTGACTCGAGGTGCAATCTGTGGCTCAACCTTGACGTTTTCCTTTTTATAACTTTTATCAAGCTCCTGTTCGATGAGCTGTGGTTGGACCTTCATCTCGACAAACATGTTATAAATCTCGCCGTCCTTGAGAAGACCATATAGTACATGCTCGCTGTCGACATAGGTATTGTGTAGTGCACGCGCCTTATTCGTGGCCTCGACAAAAACTTTGTTTGAGCGCTGGGTGAAATGAGTCATCACATCAAGCTCGTTTCTTTTTTTCTCATCAAGTTTTGATTTAAGTACATCGCCAGATTTTGGTATCTCTCCAGATTTTTCATCCGACATTTTTTCCATCTTGTTTTCATCATCAAATTTTTCATCTTTGATTTTGTCGTCGTGTTTTTTATCATCCTTCTCATCGCTCATATTTGATTTCATGTCTGCTTTTTCGGACTCAACATCTTTTGACGGAGTCTCCAAATTTTTATTTGATTGTTCCAAATCTTTTATAGCCTCCATCGCTTCTTTTTCCGCCTTGGGATCGACGGGCGCTACAGGTACGATTTTATCTCCCTGCAAAGTAGACATTTTATCGGTTGGTGGTTGTGATTGAGACATACCGGCTTGGTTTGGACCAGATGCGCTACCGGGTGCTTCACCTATGCCATTGTATGGGGTGCCACCCGATGGTGTACTACCTATGCCGCTATATGGAGTTTGTCCCGATGGAGTTGTACCAATACCACTATACGGCTCGCCTCCCTGTGGAGTCGGACCTATGCCATTGTATGGAGTCCCGCCAGATGGTGTCGGACCAATACCGTTATAAGATTGACCCATACCCGATGTCTGGGGTCCGGTTGATTCTTCTTTGATAACCTTGATATCGCTTTTAGTTGTATCGTTTGAAGAAGCGGAATCACTTTGATTTGCATTTGTATTCCTTTTCCGTATAAAATCAAAAAAGTTAGACATAATAATCATTATGGTCAAGCTTACCCAAAAAGTCAACAAGAAATCTGTTATTCCTGGATTAATCTCGATATTAATGTGTCTGATTATTGTGTTAACAAGCGGAGTATTTTTGAGATCACATGCGCAAGACCGCTTCGAATATGATCCGGGTCAGGATGGCGGGACTACAACTACTACAGAAGAACTTAGTAATGATGCCCAAAAACAGTCGGAAAATACTTTAAAGAATGTTTTAGATAAGATATACAGTGTTTTTGGTGATGATCAAAACAGACCGCCAATTTATTTTGTTCCAAGATTTGCACCTACTACGCCTGGAGTCTCAAATACAAATCCTAATTCGCCAACTAGGAATCCTCGTGATCCTGCACTACCTAGTGGAACGATCGGACCGAATTTAAATCCAACAAATAATATCAGGCCGAGCACACAGATCACAAGACCTATTACTGATGGTGAGTATATCATGTATAGGCAGCGTGATTATGACGATGCTATGCCAGATGGTTGCGATATTGCCTATGCCGGTTGTGGTCCTACATCAGTGGCTAATGTTGTAGCAAATCTTAAGGATTCATCGGCAACACCGCCATCGATTGTAAATAAGCATTATGGTACTATAAAATTTGGTCAATACAGATATGCTAGCTGTGAGGGATCTACATATGTTGGTCATGAAGCAGCTCTAAAAGCTGAGGGATTTATTACCGAAATAGCATATACGGGTAATCCTGTGAAGATTGATGACATTGCAGAAGAACTCATTCCTTTTATTCGAGGCGGCGCATGGATAGTTGCTGGCGCTGACTTTACGGGCGGAGGTCACTTTTTTGTTATTATTGATATCGTACCTAATGGCGAAAGCTACGATATTATTGGTCTTGAAACTGCTTATGGCAGTCGAGATAATATTCCTTTTAATTATAGATATATGTATCCCTATCCCTATATTAAAAGTGCAGTAGCTGCAAAACTTTAAAGTATGTTTAATAATTTTTCGGATAAACAAAAATATATAATTATTGCAATATTAATAGGTTTGCTTATTTTAATTTTAATTGCTTTTTTTGCAATAAATAAAAAATCGTCTACAGGCTTAGATCCTAGTGAATCAAATCAAGATTCAACAATAGGTTTTACTGGCTACTCTGACGTAGAAACTCCTGAGGACGATTTAAAGAAAATAAATCAGAATCGTGATCTTCGAAAACTATCTCCATATACTGGAAATGGATTTAAAATCGTATATAGTTACGATACTTTTAAGTACGAAGTATATGTTTCTCCACCTTATGATCAATCACGTACAAACTTCAATACGTTTATTGATGCCAATTATCCCAATATTCCCGATGAAAAATTTATATTTATTGAAGACAACCAAGATCAAGCAAAAGAAAAAGACACCGACCATTATGTTGCAAAAAATACACCCTATGAAAGTTCAACTTTTTCCGTACGATCTGAATATGGACCACAGCCTCCCGCACATTTTTTCTTCATCGTTACAAAAAAAATTACTGACGAAGAAAAGGTTAAACAAGATGTCGATCTTTGGCTGCAACAGCTTGACTTGTCACAGGAACAAATAGATGGACTTGATATTCGTTATGAATGACAATTTTACGTCATCCTGAATTTATTTCAGGATCTGGATCCCGAAACAAGCCTGCCTGCCGCAGGCAGGTTCGGGATGACGTTTTTTACTATGAAAAGAATAAAGCATTGGATCATTATTTTTCTTCTTCTCGTTTTTGTGACAGGAGTGAATGCTATCGAAACTTATGACCGACCTCTCATCGACGATGGTAGCGATTCACCTGGCACGTCCACAAAGCTTGCAGAAGATGCCCAAAGCTCCCAAGAAACAACCCTTAAAGAGATGTTAGAAAAAATATACAATCTATTTTCACCTCGAAGCAATAACCTAAAACCGATTATCCCTACTCGTTCTCCATCACCGACCTCAACAGTAAATACAGGTAATAATCAAAACAATGATAACCTGCTTCCGACTGGAGCATATCCATCAATCACCTACTTTCCGCAAAAGGACTCAACAGATATTTTGAATGATCCTGGACTCACTTACGATAATAAATTGGTTGCCGATGTACAAGCATGTCTTCAAAATAGATCTCTTTATGAAACTGCTGAAAGGCATAATGGCATACCTTGGGTTATTCTTGCCGGCATACACAATACAGAAGGCAATTGTAATCTAAACCAATCAGTCATCAGTGGTCGTAAGATTGGGGAATGGGAGCCAGATCTTAATGGTCAATGTAGCACTCAAGATACTGGCCCCGGAAAACCAAAGTTCATAGGTTACACTATAGTAAATGGAAAAACTGTGACAAAATGCGCATTTGACAACCCTCTTGATAGTGCCATCTATGCTGGCGTTGTCCTAAAAAGGAAAAATCTTATAGGTGACGGAGCACCAAAAACTCATGAAGAGCTTGTATATGCGCTAGCTGGCTATAATGGCTGGGGGAATGTAAATTGTGGAGGAAACGCTCCAAAATATACCGCATGTCCTCCGTATTTTAAAGGTGAGGACCATGTAGCTCCATGGAACCTTATGCCTGATAATAGACATGCAAAAATGTATAAGGTTTACTGTCAAGATGGGATACCTTGTGTAGATTTAGGACTTGAGCCTGAACTATCTCTGAATATGGGCTCTTTAACTGGTGCTAGAATTATTAAAAAATTGTTACAGTAATAATGTCCAACAAATTACTCTATCTGATAATTGCTTCGTTAATCTTGCTTCTTGTTTCTTTGGTCGTATTTTCGAATTTAATACGTGGTTATCTTGAAAACAAAAATTCAACTTCAGTTGTTTCTCCGTCGCCGGTTCCGTCCGGCATCATTCCGACCGCAGTTATATTACCTGACGATCTGGTTAAAGGACTGTCAATACATAATGTACCGACTTTGAATCCGACCGAAGGAATGGGCCTTGATCTAAATTCACCGGAAATTAAAAACTCGATAGCCCAAATTGAAAAAATAAAAGACAAACTTCCCTACAAAAAATCTTTTACGTCAACGCGTGGGCTGGAAGTCGATGTTCTCATTCCTTCATATGATATTTTGATTAACAAGTGGACCCTCAATGTAGAAGTATTTTTGTTAGATTATGCAATTTCAGAAAGCAGTCCCGAGTATGAAAAAAACAAACAGGCCTTTCTTGAAGCTGCTCGCGACGTTTTTTACTGGCTGAAAAGTAATGGCGTAAACACCGAACAAATAATCATCCAATGGGGCGACCGCGAATTTATACAAACCCGCGCTGAAGAATGGCTAAGATAATCGTCATCCCGAGCCTGCTTGCCGAGAGACAGCTTTGATTGGGATGATAATGTTAATAAACTCAATAATATTGACAAACTTAATATTATATAGTTAAATAGTACAGTATGAAACCAGCAATTTCTTTAGACCAATTCAGAAAAAACTTATCAGATATCGTGTCCCAAGTAATGTATGGCAACCAGAGCATTATTGTTCGAAAACACAATAAAATGGGTGTCATCGTAATTAGTGAACGAGAATATGAAAACCTCAAAGATCCACGAAATCGTTTTTCAACAAAAGAAGATTGGGATAAACTCTTCGTTATGACTGATAAAATAAGAAATAGGATATCCAAAAAAGATCAAAAAAAATTGGAAAAAATTATTGATGAAGAAGTAAACGCTGTACGAGCAGAAAAGAAAGAGAAATAAAATCGAATATGTCCAATGATCTTAGAATTGTTGTAGATACCAACGTATTAATAAGTGGTTTAATTGGTATTAAAAATTCACCTTCTGCTAAAATACTACTTGCTATTCGCAAACAAACAATTATCCTCGTTAGTTCTCCAAACATACTTGAAGAGGTGCGTGAGGTCATAAATCGTAAAAGAATTGTCAAACTTACAAAAATGACCAAAAAAGAACGTGGTGATTTTATCAAGGAGCTTATTGAAAGAAGTGATATTACTGCCGGTAAACAATTACCCCAAATAGTAGGACGTGATGTAGAAGATGATAAATTTATAGCGTGCGCAATTGAAGGTAAAGCAAAATATATAATCACGGGAGATCAAGATTTGCTAATACTTAACGAATCCAAAGGGATAAAGATCCTCTCTCCAAAAGAATTTGTGGTACTGTCAAGTACCCCGTTTTTCAAGACCACTTTCTGAAACTTTTAAACTGAATTGATAAGGTGACATTTTGATTTTGGTATGAATTCTAAGCTTGTTATAATACTTTAAATAGCCAAAGACATTTTCGATCAGTTCTCCTAAATCTTCAAATCTATTGAGATCTCCATTCTCAGTTTTAAATCTTGAGAAGAAAGATTCACTCCATCCGTTTTGCCAGGGACTGCCAGGATCACTGACTGATATTTTAATACCTTGGCGCTCAAGAAATTGAATACAGTCTTCTGACAGATATTCCCTCCCTCGGTCAGAGTGAAATATTTTAGGTGGATGACTGGCTTTTAATACTGTTTCTTTTAAGGTTTTTATGACCAAATCTGAGTCGTGTTTGAAAGATAGGTTGAAACCGACCACCTCTTTTGAAATAATGTCTTGAATTATTACCAAATAAATGAACTTTCCCTGATGTTTGATATAGGTTAAATCACTGCTCCAAACATCGCCGATCGTAAGTTTACTTAGATTAATATCCTCCAAAAGGTTTGTATATTTATCCTGGTAGTCATAACCTGATTGAGTTGTAAACTTTTTCTGATACCAAAGCCGGGGGGCCTTCAGTCTAAACTTATGCATAATCCGCAATATCTTTTTATGGTTCATCTTAAGCTCAAATGCCAGTCTACGGTGACCATAGGCTGGGTGGACTAAAAATGTTTTTTCGATCTGATATTTAACGGATAAATCATTCATATCTTTTTTACTTTTGTAGTAAATATTTTTGTGATTAATTCCCATACATTTGGCGATTAACTTTTTATTACTGGCGGCTTTTATTATTTCTATTTTTTTTTCCTCTTTCTAGCTCCAAGGTTACTATTCCGATTATCCTTTTTAACTCCTCATTCTCTTTTTTGAGTCGGTTGTACTCAATAACTGATATTTCCGGTCTTACCTCATTGGAAAGCCAGGTATAAATTGTTTTGGTTGAGATCGCATACTGTTTGGCAACATCAGCAATCGTCATCCCATTTTTAACTTTTTCCAAGACTTCCCGTTTTGTTTCTAAAGGTACCCGTTTAAACATATTCTTAAATTTTAACTTGTAAATTCTTTAGAATATGGTCTTAGTATATGGGGTACACCTCAGAACACTATAGTCAAAGAAACAGAAGACTATTACTACAGATACAGTAATTACAACAGACCCCAAGACTCACAAGACATCTGTGTCTATGGTAAAGGAGACAAATACAAACTATATCCCGGGCTTCATACCTGGAGTGTCAAAGTAACAGACAATGCCGGAAACACATCGGAAACAAGTACCAGACGCTTTCTTGTTAAAACAAACAGT
>Ga0209542_10012474_pt1 | contig 14847 bp, 18 predicted proteins | sample RifCSPhighO2_01_FD_184028 | JGI IMG/M metagenome (GOLD analysis project Ga0209542, IMG submission 184028) | Soil microbial communities from Rifle, Colorado - Rifle CSP2_plank highO2_0.1 (SPAdes) (version 2) | ecosystem: Environmental > Terrestrial > Deep subsurface > Rock core/Sediment ...
TTCGGAAAAGAAGGCTTTGGATATTGCTCAGGATCATATTCAAGGCACATTAGATGTTGGTCATATTAATAATTGGCGTAAGCACTTTCAGGGTTCTGATGATCAGTTTAACAAGTGGTTAGTAGATAATGTTAAGGAGATGGTGAAGGATAAGGTTATTGGTAATATTCATATTTCTGATAATTTTGGTTATCATGATGAGCATTTGCGTGTGGGTGAGGGTAATGCTCCTATTAAGGAGTTGTTGCAGCAGTTGGAGAAGGGTGGTTATAAGGGTCATTATGTTGCTGAGCCTGGCGGTCAGAAGCAGGGGCAGTTTCATACTGCTTGGACGTCTGCTTTGGCATTGTCAGGTTCTCCTATCTATCGTACAGATCGTTCGTCTCGTTCCTGGACGGATATTCAGGGTTCGTACTTTGGTGGTACGCCAGGTCCTAATTATCTGGTGGGTGAGGGTGTTGTTCCTTCCAAAGAATTTACGTTGTGGTCGCAGGTTCCTTTAGAATAAATTTGTTGGTAAGTGTGCATTATAGTTTGTAGAATAACCTTTATATAGCTTGTTTTCTTAGTATTTTTGGGTTAAAAGAGGATGAAGTTTGATATTCCTAAGGGTGATAAGAAGAATAGTTCTCGTTATTTAGGTGAGGATTTGGATGTTGTTCGTAAGTTTGCTCGTATTCTCTATAAAGAGTTTGGTTCTTTTTTGCGTTGTGTTGTCTTGTTTGGTTCTTCGGTGAAAAATCCTGGTCAGAAGCATCGTGATTTGGATGTGTTAGTGGTGGTTGATGATGTTCGTTATCCTTTTGCTCAGGAGGTTGTTGAGGCGTATCGTCTGATTCTTGCTCGTGCTGTTAAGGATGTTGATCCGCAGCGTTTACATATACAGAGTATGAAGTTGTCTGCGTGGTGGGAGTATGTTCGTGCGGGTGATCCTGTTGCGATTAATGTTTTGCGGTATGGTGTTGCTGTTATTGATACAGGCTTTTTTGATCCGTTGCAGGCCTTGTTGGAGCAGGGTCGTATTCGTCCTACAGGTGAGGCTATTTGGACGTATTTCACGTTGGCTCCTGCTTCGTTGGCGCGGTCTCGTGAGAACTTGTTGACGGCTGTTGTTGATTTGTATTGGGCTGCTGTTGATGCGGGTCATGCTGCGTTGATGGTTATTGGTGAAATCCCTCCTAATCCTTCGGGTGTTGCTGAGTTGGTTGATGCTAAGTTGGCGGGTCATGGTCATATTAAGCCGAAGCATGCTCGTATGATGGCTGAGTTGTTTCGGGTGTTTAAGGGTATTGTGCATCGTGAAATTAAGGAAGTTTCTGGTAAGTATTATGATGAGTTACGTGCAAAGTCTGAGGAGTTTGTTCGTGTGATGAAAGAGTTTATTGAGAAGCAGAAGCGTGATGGTAAGTTTTAGTATTATGGCTTTTTAGGTGTGGTCGCAAGTGTTGCTGTGACTGCTGCGTAGAGTGCTTCTGGTGTTGTTCCTAAAAATGTTTGGTCGTAGTAGAATCCTATACATCTGAATGCAGGGTAGGTTACTTCTTTAAGAGTAGTTATCCAATGGAATAAGTATTGTTGTGTGCTTTCCCAGTCAGGTGGTAGTTCGTGTTTGAATGCCCAAGTTGTTGCTCCAGAGAATACTTCTCCTGGCCAGAATCCTGATGCTCGTCGTAAATGCTTGCTTTCTTCTGTTTCGTCGAATGTGCCGTCAGCTCTTCGTAAGAGGAGTGGTTCTATAAGTGTATTAAGTCTTTGAGTAATGGTTTCGAGAGTTACGCTAGTCATGTTCTCTCGTGGTTTAGTTTTCGCTTTCTACGATTCTTTCTAAGTCTCTGGTGAAGTCCACGTTGCCGGTTACATCATCGGCGAAGGTTACTGCTTTAGCGAATGCTCTTCCCATGCGTGCTGGATCATTTTTGTATTGGTCTACTTGTGTAGTAAGTCCGCTTCTTCGTTTGAAGTCTGTTATGGCTGTTGCTTTTTCTGCTTCGTCTATGCCATTCCATCGTGCTACGCTTACATTTTCTGCTCTTCGGTTTGCGAGTGGTGTGTAGACGTTAGCGAATAGTTCTGCAATGGTTCTTTCTTTGACGACGCGTTCTATGATTTTTTTACTAATGCCTAGGTATTGTTCCATGGCTAGGTCCATTTCTCCTTCAAACTCGGGTGTTACCGTGAATGTATCTGTTCCTGCTATTTGTTTAAATAACCATGTTCGTAATTGTAAGTAGAGTTTTTCTGCAACTTTTTTTTGGTCTGCTGCGGGTATACGGCTGTTAATATCGAGTGCTCCTGTTGCAGGTTTTAATGCTGCTTTGAGAGCGAGATAATTTTCGTGTATAGACGTGTCTAAGATATCAACTGCGCTTTTGTATCTTGCTGTTCATTCTTTGAGTGTGTATGCCATGTTATTGTTTGATCTCCATCGTTATTGCTTTTCCGAAGTCTAGTCTTGTTTTGCATCGGGGGCAGCTTTTTGGTTGTTCTGTTCTGCTGGTCCATTCGTAAGTGCATTTGAAACATTCCATGATTAGTATACCTCTTGATTTGTCATAGTAGGAGTAATAGTCGTAACTGGTATATAAACCTTATGATTCTGTAGTCACATAAGAGTAACAACAATAGAAAGATTTAAATAGGTAGCGCGTGTAGATATACTATTATTATCACTGAAGAGTGGAGGAAAAAAATGGTAAACTGCATAAATTGTGGAAATGATCCGTGTGATCAGAGTAATTATAACTGTCCAGGTTATGTAAACCCTTTTAGTACTTTAAATTTTAGTTGTCCGACTTGCAATAACGATCCGTGTGACAATAGTCAACCCGGTTGTCCTGGTTATGTAAATCCAAGTCCAGCACCTTCAAGTGGTGTAAGTACACAATCAAATACTGGTTCGCCCAGTACAGGAGGAAATAACATGTCTATGGCAAAGATTATTGGTGGAGCTGTTGCTGCCATTGGGTTAGCTAGTTTAGGAGCTTATGCTGGCTGTTCAAGTGGTAAAGCAAGTGGCTTAGAAGAAGGTAAACAAGCAGGTATTGTAGAAGGTACAAAGGTGGGAGATACAACAGGGTATGCACGTGGTCTTGCTGAAATGCAGGCAAAGTATAGTGCTACAGGTCGTTTCGATGTCATGACACAGGATAGATTATTTGATCCTATGACTGGACGAGAATTGCCTATTACTCAGTTGGATACGACTGTGGGTAAGTTGAGATTGCACCCTGTACCTGTTACTGCACCAGGTGGACGTATGTCTGTTAAAGGTGTAGATGTTGGCGCAGTTGTTTGGGAAGCTGAAATTATTGATAGCTTGAAAGTACCGCAAGGTCCTGATGCTACCACTGTGCAGTATGGTAATGACAATCGTCGTGTACGATTAGTCTATAAGGATCGATAAGGAGGAACAAAAATGATAGGAAAGAAAACATTAACAAGTTTAGTTTTGGCTACAGGATTGACGGGTTGTACCATTTCACCGTTGCCTATAAAGATGACAATAGTTGGTGGAGCACCAAATACTGCACCCGCAACCTACAATGACAATCGTCACATCGTAAATGTTGATGCACCTGATGCAAAAACAATTTATGTTGGTAGTGATATTAGTGGTGATGTTAGTACTGTTGACCCTTGGTTAACTCCTGCTATACAACCACAGCCTGTGCAGAACAATACGAGAAATAAGTATCAGTATCAGCCTTTCGTCAGATAAAGGCTTTTTTTCTTTTTTTTATAATTCTTTTATGTCTTTTCTTGCCACACTTAAGAGGAGTCTTTTTTCGCTTCGTGCAACGTTTTTTCTTGTTTCTTCGAGGTGTTCTGGTGGTACAATAATGGTGTCAAATCCTATTTTTATCAAGAAGTCTAATAATTCATCGTCGAAGTTTCCTGCGATGCTTATTTCTATGTTGCGTATTTTGCATTCTTTGACGAGGTGGTGTAAGAGTTTGAGGTAGCCTTTGTGTTTGTAGTCGGGTTGTTCTGTTCCTTGGCTGTTGCGTGCGAGTTGTTGGTGGTTGACGATGATGAAGTCTATGCCTTCTCGTTCGATGTCGTCTAAGAGGTAGATCGTGCTGGGTGCTTCTACGGTGATGCCGAGTTCTATTTCTTCTAGGGGTTCTAGTCCTTCTTTTTTGAGTGCTTTTTTTGTTTGTTTGATGATTTCTGTGCTGGGGGGGTTGGTGATGCTGATGCCGAGGTTGTTGTAGCCTTGGTCATGGAGTTGTCGTATGTGGGGTATGTCTGCTAGGTTAGTAAGTGCGTACCAGAGGTATTTTTGTTGGTAGTCTTGGATAATGGAAAGTGTAGTATAGGCTCCGTCGCAGGTTTGGTATGCTGCAGGTGTTTGCAGGTAAGCGCTTATTTCGGTGATGGTCGTGGTGTCTTCTTTGGTTGTCTTTTGGTGTTCGTGGTGGTTGTTTGCTTGGGTGAGTGCTTGTTCTATGAATGGTGGTTGCAGGTGGAATGGTTTGATGGTAAGGATAGTTAATTGGCTATTAGTAATGCCGAGTTCTATAGTTACAGGTTCTGGATTATAGTGTTTGATAGTTTTGTAGAGCTGTAGTATAATCTGTAATTCTTGGTCAGTGAGTTTTTGGTATGTTCCTTGGTAATAGATTGGTTTTTTGTTGAGTGTGCCGGTTATGTGGTCTCTGCTGAGGAGGAAGTCTTGTCGGTTGATGGTTTTGGTGATGCCTTCAGGTGTTAGGGTATAAATGTCGGGTTGTATGAGCTTGGTTGTTATTGCTTCGGGGTTGCCGAGTGCTGCTTCTATGATAGGTTGTTCTTCGTCGTGGATGATGCAGCTTTTTTCTAGGGTGACCATTTTTTGTATTAATAATTCTGGTGCTGTGTTGGGGAGTGTTGATAGCCATGCTTTTTTTATGGCTTCTAGGAGGTGTTCTTTTCCTTTGATGTGGTATTGTGTTGTTCCTTCTCCATTGATAGTGCTTGTTCTGATGATGACGCGTGGTAGTTCTCTGCCTGTTTTTATGATATTGAGTGCTTCTTTGCTTAAGTGGTTGTAGATGTCTTGGTCGATGAATAGTTGGTCGTATGCTTCGTAGAGTGCTTGTTGTAATGCTTCAGGGTAGGTTGCTTGTTGGTAGTGTTGGTGGTAGTTTTGGATGGTTTTGCTTATTGCTTCTTCATCGTCGGGGTTTATCGTTGCTGAGTCAGGAAGGTCTATAGTATTGTGCTGCAAGAATGCTTGGTAGGCTTCGGGTGTGATGACAAATCCTTGGGGTACGGGTAGTTTTTGTTCTGCAAGTTTGTTAAGAAGTTGTAGCTTTTCTGTGGTGAAATTGTTGGGTTGGTGGAGCCAGGCGATGTGCATAGGCTTTTGTTGAGTAGGGGGACTTATAAAAAGTTATTTGTTAGATGCTGCTTATGAGTTCTGGTGTTACGTCTTGTATGGTTCCTAGGATTATGGTTGCTAGTGAGAAGTCGTGGTATTGTGTTCTCGTAGTAGGTATGGCTATGCTTTTCATGCCTGCTGCGTGTGCTGCTTGTATACCTTTTTGTGCGTCGTCAATAACGACGAGTTGTGTTGGTGCTAGGTGTAATCGTTGGGCTGCAAGGTGTAATGCTTCAGGGTCGGGTTTGCTTTTGGTCACGTCGTCTTTGGTGATGATTGTTCTAAAGTAGTGTTCTATACCCATGAGTTGGAGTGATAGTCTGACGTCTGCACTGAATGATCCGCTGGCGACTGCTAGGGGGTAATGGGCATGAAGTGTTTGTACGACAATGTCTGATTGGTTGAAGGGTACAAGGTGTTTTCGTAAGAGTTCGTGGTAAAGTGTTCTTCGTTCTCTACGCAGTTGGGTAATGTCTACAGTTGCTCCTTGTTGTTTGACAAAATCTGCTAAGTCTCCCCCATTCTTTACCCAGAATTCATAATAGTATTTTTCTGTTAGGGGTATGCCGTGGTGTGCTAACATTTCTATGGTGCTGCTGCAGTGATGAGGTTCTGTTTCTGCAAGAAGGTCGTCATGATCAAAGATTATTCCTCGTGCCATTAGGGTGTTATACCCATAGAGTAACGGAAGAAGACACGTTGTCCTGGTTGGAGTACTGCTGGTTGTTCTTCTACAGGCGTTGGGTATTCTATTCTGCAGACAATGCCTCTATGAGTTTTTGATTCGTCTACAAATTTTTTAGTGAGTTCTGGTTTGCCATGGGTATCAGCTATGAGTTTTCCTGTAACGCCGCATCCTTCTTGTTGTGCGTGGCGTACGAGTACGGCGATGGGTGGTTTTGGTTGTTGTGATATTCCGGGTGGTGCTATGACGAAATAGGTTTCTTGGGGTGCTGCTGTTAGTGAGTAGTCTTGACCATCGTCTCGTTCAATGACGATGTTTGCTCCTAATAATTCTGGTGTTATTGCTACGCCAAGTCGTTCTGATAAAACTCTGCAGTCATATCCTGATACTGCAAAAATATGTCTATGTTCTCTAATGCTTGTTCCTTTGTGGTAGAGTTCTCGTTCTCTTCCTGTTGATAGAGTAAATGATCGGTGGTGGCGGTCTGCAAGTATTCCTAAGCAATCAATGCTTAGTCGGTCTACTTCTTGTGTTAAGGAGTAAGCATTGCCTGAGGTTTGACCAGCTGCTAGTACGCGGGTAATAACTCCTTGTTCTGGCAAGTTTGCTGTTGCTAATATTGCTAGTCTTGCTTGTTGTCCTGTGATGTAGTCATTGAGTGTCGGGTAAAACTTCATGATCAGTCGAGGATTAGTTTCTTTTTAAGAATTGTGAATCTTATTGTCTTCCTGTTACAGGTTTTGGTCCTTCGCTGACGGCTATCTGCCAGTGTCCGGGTAGTCGTGAGTTTGCTTTTTGTAGTACTGCTCGTGCTTTGTCAATGTCGTTTTTGTCGACGTGGATGCTGAAAAGTATTTTTCCTCGGTGTGCTTGTACGGCTACTCCTTCGGGTTTTCCAAAGGCGTGTGCCATACCCTGGCTCATACGGTCTGCTCCTGCGCCGGTGAGTGCTTTGTGTTCTCGTACGACATGGTGGGGGTAGCCTCTGATGAGCAGGATGAAGTTTTTCCCTAGGTTTGCTTCTAAGTGTCTGGTGAGTATTTGACGTGCGCTTTCGAGTGCGTTGTGGCGTACTTGGATGTCGTCTTTTGAGATGTAGTCTAGTTGGTGGGTGAATGTTCTGGTAATGTCTCCGAAGATGAATCGTACGATTTTGCTGTGGGGTACTGCTTTGACATAACCTTTGCTTTTGAACTTACTTTTTCTGGTGTAGGCTCGTTTTATCTTTCTGATTGTGTGTCCGGGTCGTAGTCCTGCCATTATTGTACCTCAACGATGGTGCCTATGGCTTGGCCTGGCATGCCTCGTTCAAAGATGACGCTCATGGCTCCGTTGTTGCCGTGAACTCTGCTGATATGTCCATTAATGCTTTTGTCTTTTCCGCCAGGTGTTTTCCAGGTGACTTTTTTCCCAAGGTAGGTTGCTGCTTTTTTCTTGTCAACCCCAGGTATTTTGATGATCATTTGTCGTTCTTGCTGGGTTGTTTTTCCTCTGCGGAAGTTAGTAATAAGTGCTTGGACCATGGTACCTTTGTTCCTGAAAATTTGCTTTATAAACATTGCGATGAGTATGCTGGACTGTAGAACCGACATCTTTTTAAAGAAGAAAGAATACAATGTAACCATTATTAAGGAGTAAAGAATGAACAAAAAAGTACTTACTGTTGCAACGCTTGCTTCTGTCGTAGGCGCTTTTGCATTAACGGAAATGAATGATAGTCTTAGAGATAATGCTCCTATGCCTGTGGTTCTAGAAGCAGAAGATGTTGTGCCTGAGCAAGTGCCTGAAGATATTCCTAGTGTTATTGTGCCAGTTGTTGAGCCAGTCCCTGAGGCTCTACCTGTAGTCCCTCCTGTCAGTCCTGTTCCTGTTGTGCCCATCGTGCCTCCGCAAGAAACATACGCACAAATGGTTGCAAGATTAACAAATGAGTTTGATGTTATTGAAAAGTGTGAGCCCGTGAATAATAATGTGTATACATTGCGTTTTAGAAAAGTCATTGGCGTTGATACCCAGGGTGTTGCTGAGGCTGATGTCTATGAGTTCTTATCTGGTGTAAGGAAAAGTAAGAAGCTACGTGTTACGTATGAAACTGTTGAAGAAGATTTTACAGGTGTTTTGGTTGCGCCAGGTGATTTGGAATTAACAACTGATGTACTTGCTTCTGGTAATGATTACTTGTTTAGTGGTGTGCATTTGAAAAATGGTGTGTTCTGTCTTAATGATGGTAGGCCTATTGATTTTGAAGAGACTATTGATATCTTGCTGGGACAGGCTGCTTATAAAGAAGCTTTAAAAAATCCTCCGCAAAAGGTTGTAGTCACAGATAGCCCTGTAATTAAAGACGTAGTCCAGCCAGTAGCTGTGCAGCCAAAAGTACAACGAGAAAAAAGTTCTTTGGAGAGGGTTATCGATTCTATTCCTTTCATTTCATTGCTAGGCAATAAAAAAGATGATAAGCCTGCTGATCCCGCGCCTACACAGGATGTTCAAATGGTACCTCCCTGTCCACAGGTGTACTTGCCCGTTCCTCAAAGTAATATTCATGATGTTGCAAAGTATTCTTCAAGTGCTAGCAGGTATGGCATTCAATGGGTGAAGAAGCCTTTCCCTGATAGTAGTAAGAAATAGTTATTTTCCTAGTTGTATTTCTAAGTCGTTGCCGTAGAGTTTTTTGAGGTCTTCGAAGAGTTGTTCTTTGATGAATGTTCTTGTTGGTATTTTCATGTTGGCGAGTGCGTGTTCTAGTGCTTGGAAGTTGCTTTCTTGTATGGGTGTGATGCCTCCTTCGGCGGTAATGGTTGCTTTGTTGACTTTCTTTTCTCCTTCTAGGCTTTCTTCTACAAGGAAGGCTTCTTGTTCTAGGAGGTAAATGTCTGCGTATTTTTCTCCGTATTTTATTCTTATGCGTGCTCGTTCTAGTTCTACTGCTTTTTTTCTTTGGATGTGTTCTGCGAGTATGCGTACTAAAAACATGTTTTCTCTGATGATCTTGTTTTGTTCAAAGCGTGTGATACTTTTTCCTAGTCGTTGGATATTGGCAAGGTTTTTCTTGAAGGTTTCTGGTACGATATGTTGTTTGATAACACTGGCATAGTCTTTTTCTAGGTTGCCTGTTGCTTTTATTTTTTCTTCTTTGAGGACGTCTTGGAGTGCTGTTTCGAAACTTTTTTTGAATTCTTGTACTGCTTGTTTGTCTGCTCGTTTTTCTATTTGTTTGAATAATTGGTCGATGCGTTTCAAGTAAGCTTCAGTGTCTGCGAGTAGTTTGTCGAGTTCTTTGCCGCTGATTTCGGTGACGGTACCATGTTCTATGTCTTTGTAGTATTTGCGTATTCTTTCTAGGGTGTCAACGTATTTTTGTTCTAGGATTTCTTCTTTTTTGACGAAGACTTCTTCTAAGAGTTTGACGGTTTCTTTCGGTGTGGGTGGTGGTATCCCGTACATCATGAGTGCTGCTTGGCTGGGGTTGAGTACGGCGTAGTAGATGTCTTCTGCGACGATGCTGATGACTCTTCCTTTTGCTCTGTTGACGAGTCGTGTTCCCATATCCATGAACATGTCAATAGCTTCGGGGCTTGGTTTGATGCGTCCCATTTCTAGGAGGAGTTTCCAGGGCATGAATGTTCCTCGGTCGTAGAGTGGCACACCATCGCGGAGGAAGGTGAAGATGACAGGGTTTGCTTCTTTGATGCTTTCCCAGTAGTCAGTGAGGATATAGACTTGTATGTGGAAACTTTTTTTGACGCCGGTGATTGCTGATGCTTCATAACCCATGCTTCTGATAATGGCGCCGAGTTTGTCGCGGAGTTCTGCTCTGCTCATGCGTTTGACGTCGGTATCATCAATGATGACTGCTACATCAATGTCATTGCTTTTTGCGTCTCCGCGGAATAAACTTCCTACGGCTACGTAACTGACGACATATTTTTCGAACTTTTTTATAACCATACTTTTGTGTACTTCGCTGATGCGTAGTGCTGCTAGGAGGTCTTTGGGATCGTAGATGGGTGCTGACATACCGATGAGTTTCATGACTTCGTATTTTGCGTCGAACAAGCTTTCTCGTAGTTCTGTTAAGAGCATGACTTCTGGTTTGATGTTTTTGTCAATTTCTAGTGCTATTTTATCCATGATGACTAAGAGTTTGTCGCGGAGTTCGTACTTGTTCATCTTGTCGCTTTCAGAATCGTCAATAAGGACGAAGACACTGATATCATTGGGGTTCGGTACGGGTGTTCCAGGTGGTGTTTGGTAGCCTTGTTCAAAAGGTTGTTTCTCTGGTGGTAGTAAAGAAATGCCTAAGATGTACTTGTCGAATTTTTCTAGTATTTTTGTTTTGAAGGTTTCTAGTTTTGTTTTTATGACGTCGTATTTTTGTTTCATATCATCAGTTATGGGTGGTAGTTTTGCACTGAGGTCATCGGCGGGTGTTGGAGAAGGTGGTGTCTCTATTTTCTTCTTAGACGTCATGATTGAAGGTCTGCTAAGGGTTTATTTAAACGTTTCGGCAAAAGCTTTTTGTAGACAAGCCTCTTCTTTTTAGGTATGGATAGTGCTCAAATAGAGAAAGAGTTTCTCGCTGCTCGTCGTTCGCATAACCGTTGGTTTTGGGCTTCTCGCCTTGCGGGTGTTGGTTTAGGTGTGCATTATGGGGGTCTGGTACATGATGCTCCTGATAAAGCATTACTTGCCAGTGGTTTGGGGTATTTGTTGGCTGATTCCTTGTGGGCTATGTGTCTGCGTTCGTGGAATCCTTTTGATGTTATTCGCCGTTTCCATGTTGCTTATCAGATGATGCAGCAGCGTGATGGTGAAGAAATGCATATGTCCTTGCGAGAGGCAGTGAAGAATAGTAAAGACCCTTTTAAGGTGTTGGAGGAGCGTGCAGAGCATGCAATAATTGATGGTGATCTTGATGAGTCTTTTTTGTTGGCTCGTGAGGGGTATCGTTTGCGTGCTAAGTATCCTTTGCGTCGTGGTTTTTTTGATCGGGTACTACCCCTATTAAGTTGGGGTTTAGTGTATGGTCTGTCTTATCATATGCCAAATCGTTTAGCTAATGATCTTTCGTTGATTCGTTCTGCAACAAAGCAGTCTCTTTTGCACCCTTTTATTAGTCATTGTTTTGATCGTGCGCTTGAGCATAGTCCACAATACAGTCCTGAATTGGATTTGTTGCGTGCGTTGTGGTTTGAGTCAGTACATGATGATCGTTCAACTGTTTTTCTTCGTCGTAGTCTTGATGGTTTAATGCAGCGTGACAATCTTTCTTTTGTAAGTGACTTTTCTCATCGTAATGAGACGTTATTGTTTCAGGGTAGTTCTTTGTTGGGTGATGCTTATTTTTTTAAGCGTGCGCAGGATGCTGGTCGTTTGCAGAATGAGTTTGTTATTGCCAAGGGTTTGTGTGAACAGGTACAACATGATAATTATGATACTCATGCGGTATGTGAAGAACCGTTAGGGCTGTTTGATGTTGGTGGTACAGTTCTGGTGACTCGTCGTGTTAATCGTCCTTCCTTGGATGAATTATTAGTTGATGGTCAGAATATTGATAATGAGTATGTTTCTGCGGTACAAAATAGTCTGGTTATTGCTGCTGCGGGTGAGTCATTGAAGGATGGTTTGTCTGTTCATGATTATCATGAGGAGTTTTCTCGTCGTGTTGTTCGTCGTTGGCATGTTGACCCTTTAGAGTATGATCCTTTTTTGTCTCGTTTAGAAAGTTTATCTAATGCTCTACCTAAAGTGTTTGCGCATCGTGATGCTGCGTTGAGTAATGTTTTGCAGGGTGGTGTGTGGGTTGATTTTGAGACTGCAGGTAGTGCTGATCCCTTATTGGATGTTGCTTCTTTGTCAGTGATGGCTGTTGATGGTGCTCGTTTCTTTGAGCGTGTTTGGCCGTTGCTTGCTTCGCAGTATCCGTCGTTGCCGCGGAGTTCTGCTGAGGAGTTGTTTTATCGTGTTCGTGTGCATAATGGTTTGTGTCAGATTGCTGCTGCTTCTGAGCGTCGTGCTCCTCATGACGATTTTCGTATGCAGTGGTGTTCTTTGAGTGTTCGTGCTTCTGCTCGGCAGATAAGTAGTGGGTTGCTTGATATGGTTGAGAAGTATGTTACTCCTGTTCTTGTAAGTTGATGATTGCTTCTGTTCCGTTCGTGTCGAAAATATTTTCTATGAGCATGGCGAAGTAGTTGAGGTGGTGTGTTTCTTGTTTGTTTGCTTTTTCTTGTGTTGTTTGTAGTTGTGTTAGTAGTTTTTTTCTTGTGGTGCCGAAGTGCTCATAATTGGTGTGGTTGAATTTGTTGTGTAAGTGGTACAGTTCTTGGAGGTAGCTGTTGATGACTTGGTAGAGTGCTAAGTGTTCCTTGTTCATTGCTGTTTTGTTGGTGCTTAAGTGTTTGCTGAGGTCTCGGTAAATATCTCCTAGTCGTTCGAGTTGTTCTACAATGTAGTAGTGTGCATTGCTGTTGTTGATATGGTTCGTGTTGAGTATTCTTCTGCAGATGTCACAATACTTGTTTTGTGTTTTGTCTCGTTGGGTGATGTGGTAAAGGTTTTCTTGGTCGTTGTTTTTTGCTGCTTCGTAGGCTTCTTGGCTTGTTGCTATGAGGAAGAGGAATGTTCTGTTAAGGACGCTTTCGTAGGTTTCTTCTTGTAAGGGGCTTATTTGTCGGAGGGTAATTGTAGTGGGTGTTTGTTCAAGTACTTCCATGCCCGTCCATGATTGGGTGATAGAGTCGTAATGTTTGATGAGGTGTGCGTGGTCAGGGAAGAGTATTTTTATGGTGGTGTAGCCTTTTTTGTAGCATGCTCCTATGGTTCTGTTGAGCATGGTGTCGAGGTTTTCTGCGTTGATGATAATCGTTTTTTCTTTTTTCTTGTCTTCAAGGTTAATGGTGAGTGTTTTTCCTTCTGTGGTGATGTTGACAGCATCTCCTTTTTTTAGTTGGTGTTCTTTTGCCCAAGCGCTGGGTATGCTGATCATTAAAGTGCTTGGTCCTATCTTTGCTAGTTTACGTTGCATTATAATTTTAGGGTTATTGTATATATTTATAGTTTCTGTTTATAGAATTATTTTAAAGTACGCGTGCTTTGATAATTTTTATTTCTTTGACAGGTCTATCACTGCTGTCTGTTGGTGTTCTTGCTATGGCATCGACGATGTCCATGCCGCTGGTTACGGTTCCAAAGACAGGGTGTTTGCTGTCTAAGAAGTTGTTGTTGACTAAGTTGATGAAGAATTGGCTTCCTCCGGTGTTGGGTCCTGCGTTTGCCATGGCTATGGTCCCTCTAGTGTTTTGGTTGTGGTTAGTAAACTCATCAAGTATGGTGTAACCGGGTCCTCCTCTTCCTGTTCCTGTGGGGTCTCCTCCTTGTATCATAAATCCATTGATGACACGGTGGAATAGTATATTATCATAGTAGCCTTTGTTGACTAAGTCTACGAAGTTTTTCGTAGTGATGGGCATGTCTGCTGCTAGTGTTAGGGTTATGGTTCCTTCTGTTGTTTGTAGTTCTACTTGTGTCATGGTGGTGGTGCAGCTGCTGAGGAGTGTTATAAATATTCCTATGATAAGGTAGGGTTTGTTCATGCAGTAAATTTATAAGAGGTTATTTATGAAGGTTATGGTATGTTGCCGCCAAAAGTTCCTGGGTATAATCTGGAGTTGGAGAAGTTGGTGCAGTATATTAAGCGTGAGAAATGTAAGACTATATGTTTGCAGTGTGCTGATGGTTTGAAGCCGTACGCGTTGCCGTTGGTAGAATATTTGGAGTCGGAGACGGATGCTAAGGTTGTTATTTGGTTGGATACGAATTGGGGTTCGTGTGATTATCCTGCTTTTGTGAAGGGTATTGATTTGTTGGTGAATATTGGTCATACATCTCCTGTTGATTTGATGCCTAATCCCGAATAGTTTTCAGAAGTTAGTTAGATTCTTTGCAGTCTATGATTAAGGTGTGCACTGTAGTTGCTAAGATTATGCTACTTCTTGTTGTGGCTTTTGAAGTGTTGCAAGAATGGTAGGTAAGTATTTTTTCTCATCATCACGAAGTATGTTCCATGGTTCGTTGGTTTGTGGTTGCATGCGTTCGTCAAGTTTTCTTTCTGCGGCAATGACCAGTCCTCCAAGTCTTGTTACGATAAGGTGTTCTAGTCCTTCTTCTTTGAGGAGGTTTCCTTGTGCCACTTTTCTTTGTTGTTGGTGTATACGTCGGTAGCAGATGTGTATTTCTTCTGTATCACCGACATAACCGTGGGTGAATGATGTGTTTACGACGCCGAAGGCTTCTGTTACTTCAGGGGTGGAATCAAAAACAGAAAGATGTGTTTGTGCGTAATCACTAAGAGTGTTCAGTTGTTGTGTTAACACACGAATCATGAATAAGATTTTATCATGTTCTGTTTTTAATGCTTTCGATAGTTAGTTTTCGTCAATGAAGAGGGGTGAAAATGTTTATAGTAACAGTTTTATAGTTCTTAGATTAATAAAACACTAATGTCTAACTTCGATTTTGAAAAAAATGGTGATCGTCCGCCGTTGAAGGTTTTAGAGCATCTTTTGGAGACGGCAAGGACTATGGGCAGTTCTGATTTGCATTTAGCGGCAGGTACTGTTCCTAAGTTTCGTATGGGTGAGGAATTAGTTGATCATCCTTCTGTTATATTAGTTTACGACAAAAGAAACGCATATAAATAAGTTCTACTTCTTATTTGTATGATAACCATAAAAGAGCGTGGATTAATCATCCAATGGGATGAAAAAGGAAAAGCTCAGCAAGAAATTGCTGAATT
>Ga0209542_10012475_pt1 | contig 14845 bp, 18 predicted proteins | sample RifCSPhighO2_01_FD_184028 | JGI IMG/M metagenome (GOLD analysis project Ga0209542, IMG submission 184028) | Soil microbial communities from Rifle, Colorado - Rifle CSP2_plank highO2_0.1 (SPAdes) (version 2) | ecosystem: Environmental > Terrestrial > Deep subsurface > Rock core/Sediment ...
CCTTGAAAAGAGATACCTTAGGACACCACAAAAATAGTGGTTTGATAGAACCGACGTGTACGCATCGAGCTTCGGCGAGATGTTCAGCGTGCGGTTACTAACGTCCATATTCTGGTATTTCCTGTGTACACGGCTTTCATTACTTTTTTTATAATAGCTTGTATGTTTTAGTCGATAGACTGTTCTCTTTGATTTTTACTGCGGCAACAATTATGGTGGTGGTCGGTCACACTTCGTGTGCCCTCCGCTCGGCATTCGCCTCGCTCCACACGCGTAGTGCGCTACGCTAGTCGCGATCACTTCGTTCGGCGACCACCATAGTTGCCGCACGAATAAAACTAGAACGTGTGCTATAAGTTCATGCACAGATGAATCTCTATTCGTACAAGGCATTACGCGAACAAATTATTACCCCCGCAGTAGTAGGTGTCGTAATGTTCACTACAGCACTTCATTATATACTTGAAAAAAACGAGATGTTCTTGGTGATTGAAATGAATGTAAATTATAAAAAGTTAGAAATTTGGAATTTAGCATATGAGTTTGTGTTAAATGTTTATAGAGCAGTGGACACGTTTCCACGCTATGAAGAAAATAATATGACGTCGCAGTTGCGAAGGGCGGCGACTTGTCTACCATTAAACATTGCAGAAGGAAGCGGCGCACGATCGCCGCGCATTTTCTTGAACTACTTGATATTTGCATATCGCTCGGGGAGAGAGATCGAAGCGCTGTTGATGTTGAGCAAGGCATTAACGTATTTGGGTGAAAAAGAGTTTGAAAAACTATCAGCTGATCTTGATTTGTTTATACGAAAATTAAGTGCGTACATGAACTACCTTGAAAACGATGTGATTCGAAATAAACGAAAGAAAGATTTGACGCATTTTTACCGACAGAATAGGGAAAATATGCGCGAACGTATGAGTGCACTTGCATAAGATTAAATACCCGAATGTATTTTTTTGTCGTAGTATTAAAGGAGGAATGATCTGAATGGCAAGCGTTCAAAAAACGTATGCATTGGTTTTAGGATTAGTTTTAGCGTTGGTTGGTGTGTGGGGATTTTTTACCAACTCTATTTTAGGTATTTTGGGTGTAAACCCATTGCAGAGTGTGTTGCATTTAATTGCAGCAGCATTTGGTATTTACGCAGGAACAAAAGGCGATGGTACAACATATAACCAGGTTTTAGGCTGGATTGCGGTAGTGCTTGCAGTGCTTGGATTTATCCCAGGCGTTAATGATTTGTTGTTACAGTTGTTGAATATCAACACAGCAATTACGGTTCTGCACTTAGCTATTGGCGTCGTATCATTAGGCGTCTACTATGGCGTAAAGGAGTGATTATGACTTTTTTTTCTTATTCTTATTATTTTGGAACAACAGTGTTATTTGGCGGGTTGTTTTATTTGAATATAGGACATGTAGCACATCATGGATCAAATGTTACTGAGTTGCATGATGTTATTCCTCACGTGATTGTTGGATTTGTTGTTACGGTGATTGGATTAGCTATCATGGTTGTGGCGAATAGAAAGTCGTGTATTGAGAATTCTAAAGTGTGATGTTCTCTTTTCTGAAAACGTCTTCAATTGACGTGACGGGAGTAATAGACGGATGATAGTGCATGAGTGAACGACGATTGCCAATGACGTAGATTTTTGGTTTGTCTGATTTCTTGTGGTTGGCTATTGCAAGGCCGAGTTCAACATACATGTCAGTGCCGCTCATATCAGCAAGTAGAACGAAAATGTCTGTTGTTTGGATTGCTTGAGAGATTTTTTGTGCGACGACCGACGATTGCTTTTTATGCTCTTGATAAGGGATCAGCATACCAACGTTCGTCCAGTCGAATGAGATATCGTGCTTGTTCTTTTTGAGGATTTTGATCCAAGTTTTAATAAGATCTCGATACTTTGTTCTGGATGAGAGGTACCAACGCATGATTGGATGAAGTCCAAAAGATTTAAGAAGATTTTGGAAAGATAAGCGTACATGACTCAATCAAAAGTACACATCATTCTTGGGATTGAAACAACTGCTCATACGTTTGGCGTTGGTATTGTCAAAAGCGATGGGACGATTCTTGCGAACGTCAAAGATGCATTCACGTCGAAGAATTCAGGAATGATACCAGCAGAAGTTGCTGACCATCATTATGATATGTGGCAGAAAGTATTACAAGATGCGCTCTCGAAGGCTGCTATGTCACTTGACGATATAGATGTGTTTGCATTCTCGCAGGGCCCAGGCATAGGTAATTGCTTACGTGTAGGTGCGTTTGTTGCGCGCTGTTTAGCGCAGACGTACAAGAAACCACTTGTTGGTGTGAATCATTGTATTGCTCATTTAAGCATTGGAAAATTGCGGACGAAAGCGCGCGACCCTGTTCTCTTGTATGCCAGCGGTGCAAACACACAAGTTATTGCACTTGAAGGTGGAAAATATCGTGTGTTCGGCGAGACGCTTGACATGGGCGTTGGTAATTTTCTCGATAGCGTAGCGCGCGAATTAGGGTTAGGATTCCCAGGCGGACCAGAACTTGAGAAACTGGCGCGCAGCGGTAAGAAGTTGATTGAATTACCGTACGCAGTCAAAGGTATGGACACGAATTTTGGCGGACTTTTTACGAATATAAAACAAAAAATTGAATCAGGGGAATATTCCAAGGAAGACATTGCGTATTCTCTTCAAGAAACGGCATTTGCGATGCTGGTTGAAGTTGCAGAACGTGCGCTCGCACATACTGGAAAGAAGGAACTTGTGCTTGGTGGAGGCGTTGCGTGCAATGCGCGACTTCAAGAGATGTGCACAATCATGTGCGAAGATCGTGGTGCTCAATCGTTTTGTCCTGAACGAGAATTTTTAGTTGATAACGGTGCGATGATTGCATGGCAAGGATGGCTCGAATTTCGGGCTGGATCACGGTTGAAAGTCACTGAGTCGAAAATTAAGCCGTATTGGAGAACGGATGATGTTGGAGTTAATTGGGTTTAAATAGAGAGAATAAAAAAAGTCTGCAATTAGCCTGATGTCTTTTTGGCACTATTATCCTCCTCCACGGCAGCGGTCGGTCGCGTTCCGCGCCCTCCGCTCGGTATTCACCTCGCTCCGCGCCACGGAGAAAATAAGTAATGTGGAACTCCCTAAAGCCACTCAATCGCTTTCTTGAACTAATAACTATTCCTTTATTTATATAGTTTCCTCTTATTTTGTTGCTCCTTTGCAGAGGGTAAAATGTGGCACAAACTTTGTGCTACAAAGCTCTTATTCTATTAAAATAATTAAGAGTACATGAACAAATGCCTAATCGATGGTCGTGAAGCACACAACGAATTGTGCTATCACTGCAAGAAATTCTTTGAAAAGCGGTACAAAAACGAGCCCGAAGTCTTAGAAAAAATTCTCGAATTCTTCAGACAAAATCCTTCTCAAAAAACAATGGGGGAGGGTGTATAAAATGGGAAAAGAACCTATGAAGTATAACGGATCGGAATTTGGCTTGCAGAACGTATATGATAAGCTGACTGCTGGTGTGAAACGTTTACCCGCAGAGCAAGCAGTCGATGCGCTTCTTGACGGTGCGGACACATTGAAGCGCGGGATCGATCAGTTAATCGAGAAATTCTATCATGGAGCAGAACAACAACAGGAATCAGTAATGAACGGACGAGCTTCTGCGTACAAACATACCGCAGAACAAGTTCTCAAAGCAACTCAGTCGGGCGATTTGACAGCAATAGACGACGCACTGCAATCAAGCATCGAGGCAAGCCTGCAATGCAAGGAAAGTGCGAGCAAAATGCGCCATATCAAGAATCGAGGGTATGAGCGCTATGACTCGAAGAAAGAATTGGGTGCGTACGTTCGAGAACTTGATACGATGATTGGCAAAAAAGTGCATGAACCAGAACTTTTGGAGGGGGAGTAATCCTCCTTTTCTTCTCATGACAACACACAAAGAGTGCAACGATATTGAGGAAGCATGCACAGAAAATGCAGTCTACTTAACTAATCAAATTACTGATTCAACAAAGAAAGCGGAATCAGGCGCTCAAATTCTCTTGCAATTAAGAGATCCTCAGATTGGTCTTACCTATAGGGGTAGGTCGCGTCCTATGAATTGGTTAAAGAGAATTGCTTCTGCTTCTATTGTTGCAGGCGCTTTAGCAGTTGGGGCTTACGAAGTGAGATCTCTTTATGATTCAAAACAAGATGCGCAGGCACATGTTGAGTTATTGCAGTACGCATTAACTGAGAAATCAAACTCGGCTCTGCGCGAATCATCGCAATTTTCTGAAAAGATCGAAGACTTGAAAGCTATGGTTAATCGAGAGGAATCTCGTGCACAAGATTATGCACAGCTCTACGCTCGACTGTCAACAGTTTATCTTACTGAAAAGCAAGATCATAAAGCAACAAGAGAACATCTTGATTCTCAAAACAGTCAATATAAATCTCTTCAAGCCAGTCAAAGCATGCTTCTCATAAAAGATAAGCATCTTTCAGCTAATTTAGAAAAGAAAGTTGCTGAATGTGATGGATTGAAACATCAGCATGACGAATGGATGAAAGCATGGCAAACACTCGTTAATCAACAAAAATCATCTGTTTATGCAATCATTATTGCAAAGCAATCAGATGAATATCCATTTATTGCTTCTGCACCTTTTGAGAATTTCGCCGATCGTTATGGCACTCATGTCTTTGGGACAAATGTGAATTATGCGTTTGATTGCATGATGTATGGTACGCTCCTCATGGGTGTGAATGATCCTAATCCTGCTGAAGCTGTGAAGAAGTGGAATAGCGGAAAGATCAAAGCTGATGTTGTTCAGCGCGATAATCGATACGTGTTAGAGGTCACGCACATCCCAAAATGAAGCCAACTGTTATCGATTTATTTGCTGGATGCGGCGGACTCAGTTATGGTTTTACTATGGCAGGCTTTGAAGTCGTTGGTTTCGTCGAATTCTGGAAACCTGCGATTGAAACCTACTTGAAGAATCATCCTCATGCAGTTCATATTGGGACTGATATTTGCAAAGTTTCGGATGATGTGCTTCAGTCGTACAAAGGGAAAATAGACATTATTGCTGGTGGTCCGCCCTGTCAAGGTTTTAGTTTGTGCGGCAGCAGAGATGTGAATGACAAACGCAACCAATTATATAAAGAATTTTTGCGATTTGTTCGAGTTATTAATCCTAAAGTTGTAGTTCTTGAAAATGTTGTTGGACTTTTGAGCATGTACGACATCGATGGAGAACCGATTATAAGTAAAATACTTCGTGATTTCATCAAATTGGATTATTCTGTATCATATAAAGTTTTGACAGCTTCAGAATATGGTGTTCCGCAAGATCGACGAAGATTATTTTTCATTGCTCAAAAACGTGATATTTTTCCTGAAAAAGTTGAAGGACAAAAAACAGTCATTGAATCCATTGGTGATATTCCGAACGAATACGGCGCCTTAAACGGTCATTTTTTCTTTGAAACTCAAGATGCAACTGTCGCTAAAATTAAAAAACTCAAAGAAGGCGAGAAAATGTCGAAGAAATATAATTTTTCTCGGCAGCGATTGAAAGCCAACGAGCCTTCAAAGACTGTAACGACACAGTCAATGTTCATTCATCCGATTTATGATCGATTTTTAACAGCACGAGAACTTGCACGTCTGCAAAGTTTTCCGGACGATTTCGCTTTCACTGGCTCAAAAACAGCAATGGTCAAGCAGATTGGCAATGCTGTTCCGCCGCTTCTTGCCTATTCGATTGCAAAACAAATAATGGAGGTTGAACATGCGTAAATTCATACCACTGGTAGTATTTACATTTTTATATCATACCGCCAATAGTATTTTTTTAATGCACGAAATTCGATTGTTTCTTTTGTGGATGCTGATCGGTTTTGTGGCTTCGCTTGTATACGTTATTGCTGCATTTTGCTTGCGAACAAAACCATTAAAGAAAAAGATTGATCTTTACGTCGGATTCCGCAGGCTTTTTTCTGATGGAGGTACACTATGAAAATTATTATTTTCGGTTTGATGTTAGTGTTATGCCTGTACACCGTCGCTGCTGATGTTAATTTTAATGCGCCACTAAGCAGCCAAGACAAACAGCAGTTTGATGCAATGCTTGTGCCAGTGATGAAAATCTACAACTTGGTCAAGTATATTGCTACTGCTTTGGCTGTTATGATGATGGTTTTCTCAGGTATAACATTTGTTACCGCAGGCGGCGAGATGGCAAAGAAAGAGAAAGCCAAGAATATGGGAGTTGGCGTTATTGTCGGTCTTATCGTCATATGGGTCGCGCCGTTAATCGTCCAATATATCTTTTCATGAGGATTTTACTTATTGTTTTATTGCTTGTATTGCTCGTTCCATTAGGTCTTGCTGCCAGCGACGACGATGACGAGTGTGGAATTCGCAATATTGTGAGCTGTTTGCCTGATCTAATCTCTGACTACATTCTCTTGTTATTCAATGCGCCGCTTTTGCCGCTGCTTCATGGGATTAAATTGTTGATTACAGCAGAAATTTCTATTGACATATTCTTTCGGTTATGGTCTATCGTTCGCTATATTTTGAGTTTCTTTTACATCTTCCTCTTTGTTTATACAGGTTACACACTATTGCTTGCAAACGCCGATCCAATCAGACGAGCTCATGCAAAAGATTTGCTGAAAAATACATTCATTATGATTGTATTGATTAACGGCTCTTTTTATCTCTATGATTTGTTTTTAAAAATAAACATTCTCATGAACGCAGCATTGCTAAACATGATTGATTATCACTTCTTTCTTTTGACAGGCGGCAACGCAGTCAATATTGGTTTAGAAATAATGTTCAAGTTTATGTATGCGCTCACTTTATTTATTACATTCCTTTTTCTGATATTAAGATATATTGTTGTCTGCATCGGAGTTATTTTCGTGCCGATTGCGTTATTCTTTTATTTTATTCCGCCACTCAAAGGATACGGACGTGTTATGCTGAACATTCTCGGAATCTTCATTTTCATAACAACGATTGATTTGCTTATCGTGCTTGCTTGTTCAATGATTGTTAACCTATCCATTTTTGATGATTTCAAAATTGTCTTTATGATCGCCTGCTTTTGGATTGTAAATTATACGTTATGGCTCTCTGTAAAATACGCACTGAAACACTCAACAGATCTCTCAATTAAAGATGAACTTACCCAAGCAGCGAAATACATCGCATTACTTGCATAATGACGTACGATATACCACCACAACTTCACCACAAAGAGAAGATTATGTTCGGACTTACGTTCGCTCAGTTAGCATATGCTTTTCCGGCGTTTCTGATTATTTTTCTTCTTGTGTTCAAGACGTCACTGCCTAAGGAAGCTTCGATTATGATTTCTTCGCTGGTAATTGCTATTGCGTCCTTCTTTATGTTCTTTGATGGGTTAGACAGAGCAAGAAATCTCATTAAACATATGAGGAATCAAGAAGTGCACGTCAATAGCGAGGCATTGAAAAAAATCATCGATACGAAGAAAGTAGAAAAAAGCACAGTTATAACTGAACATTGCGAGCTTGCAGTGCTGGAAGTTTTCCCATTAAATTTAATGATTAAAACCAAAGAGGAACAGGAACAAATAATTCAAGGATTTCAGAAATTCCTGAACAGTCTTGATTTTCCTATCCAGATTCACATTAGCAGCAGCGTCATTAATCTAAAAGATCATTTTAAACACGTCGAATCAACCACGCGAAATAGTCAAAAATTGTTTGTTTCGTACAAGACTTTTATTGAAAAGCTCATTGCAGAGAATCGCATTAAAAATAGAAAATTCTACATTATCATCCAGAAAAAAGACAATCTCGACATCCAAGTTCAAGTATGCGAAGACAAACTCAAAAGTATAGGTCTGAAAGTCCAACGCTTGAACGAAATTCAATTACTCAGTTTATTTTATGACTACATCAGCGATAAATCAAAGAAAACGTTGGAGAAAGATCAGATTATTGAGAACCACACTCATTTTTTGCTTTCTCCTGAGAAAATAACGTTTCATCATGACTCTTTTGAAACTGCGGTGGCATTCTGCCGGATACTTACGGTTACTGGTTATCCGCATTCAGTTGAAATGGGATTCTTGGACAAGATTGTTTCTTCCGGTGAAAATTACGACATCAGTTTGCACATCGAGCCTTTTCCTATTGAATTGACAATGATTCAATTAAACCAAGAATTGCAGAAACAGCAGGCTGATCTCTATGCTGATTCAAAGAAAGGCATCATTAATCCAAGCTTGGAAATCAAGTACAAATCAACGCGTCAAGTGCTCGAAGATTTGCAGAAAGGAAAGCAGAAGCTGTTTAACGTTTCTTTATACATTTTGTGCAAGGGTGAGATTATTGCCCGATAGTGAAACTAAAGAGAGCGAAGAAAAGAAAGAAACCGAAAAGTCGCCAGAGGAAAAAGCGAAAGACCAAGCGTTTCTTCTTTCAAAGAGAGTAAAAGCTGATCTTGATGGCTTAATGATTCAAAGTTCTTCTCCACATTTTCAAATGATGAATTCATACGAATCTATGCTTCCATTAGCTCGCGATTCTCTGAAAATCAAAAGAAACATACACACAACCGGACTAAGTGCTTTTTTCCCGTTCAGTAGTCCGTTCCTTGATATTGATAATGACGGCATTCTGTTGGGTTTGAACAAGAACAAGATTCCCTATATCAAAGACATCTTTCGCTTGACTAACGCAAACGGTATCATTCTGGCAACGTCTGGCGCTGGTAAGAGCTATTTCACTAAATTATTGATTTCTCGGCAGCTCTTGAACGGTTGTGATGTTCTTATCATTGACCCGCAGGGTGAGTATTTAGGAATAACGAAGCACTACAAGGGGCAAACAATAACGATTTCCAAAGATTCCAAGACTATCATTAATCCGCTTGACCTGATGGGACATGAGTATGTAGAGAAACGTTTGTCGCTAATGGATTTGTTTAAGCTGATGTTTGGCGATTTAACAGAAGTGCAAAAAGCAATTTTGGACAAAGCGGTTGATTTAACGTATGATACAAAGGGTATTTCTAAAGATAAATGGCAGATGATGAACCCGCCCATACTTCAAGAGTTGTTTCAAGTATTGAAAAAGCTGCAACGAACAGCTCATGCGCAGGAAAAAGTCACGTATATTGCGCTTCTTAATCGCTTGCAGATGTACACAGAAAAAGGCGTTTTCTCTTTTCTCAATAAGGAAACAAACATTCAGTTTGACAATAATTTTGTATGCTTTAATATCGGCGCAATGCCAAAGCAAGTCAAGCCCGTTATTATGTATCTCATTCTGGATTATGTCTATATGAGAATGAAACAATCCTTGAAGCGTAAGCTGCTTGTGGTTGATGAAGCGTGGGCAATGCTCCAAACAGCCGAAGAATCATCCTATATTTACGAAATCGTGAAAACGTGCCGAAAGTTCAATCTTGGTTTGCTAATGATAACGCAGGATGTAGCCGATTTAGTAGATTCAAAAGCAGGTCACGCAGTCTTAGCAAATACCTCATATACATTTTTACTTCGCCAGAAGCCCGCAGTCATCGCGTCGGTTGCTCGGACGTTTAACCTCAGCCAGCATGAAAAAGATTACTTAATGGCAGCCGAAAGCGGCAAAGGTATACTTATTCTTGAGAACGAGCATCAGGAGATCGAGGTTGTAGCTTCACCAGAAGAGCACGAATTGATTACAACGAAGCCGGACGAGATGATTAAGCATAACGAACAGAAAGAAGGCAAAGTTGTCCCACGCGAGAACGTAAGCATTACATTAGACATTGAGCAAGATGTTCATCCGGCGGAAGGTTTAACTATTCTTGAGCAGAATTTCTTGCATAATAATTGTTACAAATTAGGCAATTTTCGTGACATTGATAATCCTCGACAGTGTGAGTATTTTGTGAAAGAAAGAAAACCCGAAGGCTTGCTACATACGTTCTATGTGGATTTGCTCTTTAAGGAAATAGTTAAGCATACCCAGAAAGTGACAAAATATCGTACTTCTAAGCCTGACATTATTTTCACTAACAAAATAGGTGAAGAGATAGGGATTGAGATTGAGACCGGCAATGATGGAGAATATAAATCTAAGAAATCGTATTTGAAACAAAAATTCAGTAAGATTCAAACTGAATATGGCGATCGGTGTTATGTTTTCATCCCAAATTCTCGGCTCATTAATTCCTACAGGGGCTATCAACTCCCAATTCTCACGCGAACAAAAATATCAAACTTTGTTCAGTTGCAATTCAGCGGTATACATAATGTTATCATCGGGCGAAAATTAGGCAGCACGAATGATGAGTTTAAACGTAAAAATAGCTGATTTAGGCAGCGCAGTAGGCAGTGCGGCGTTTATAAGCGTGCTGCCTGATTTTTAGTTTATTACTAATTATGCAGATGAATATTCTTTATCAAAGTAGTCTTTGAGTTTACTAAATTCTACATAATGAAATTTTATGGGCTTGTTAGTCTCTGTAATTTTATCAAATACCCTCTGATAGTGAGCCTCAAATTCGGCTCGATCTTTATGTTTTTTCTTATAATCAAATACCTCTATTTGCGGACTTTTTGTATTACGCCTAAGTGCAGCTTTGAGCAACATTTGAAAATGAATGTCCGCATCAGGCATTGAGTATCCTATTAATCTTATACGATCACATTCCGCTAAGGCTCCCGATGCACAATTCCATACTTCTTCCAAATGTGGATCAACAGCCTTAAAATGTGTTGGGGGAATTAATAACATAGAAATTTCTCCATCATTACAGTTGTGACACTTTTCGGTCTGGTCTATCAACGTGATTGCGTTATTGTAATCCACTAAGTAGCGGAATGCACACTTCGAACAGGCAAACATATTTACAGAGCCATGTAGTTTTAGTATTGATGGACGTTTGCCAGCGTGTTGATGCTGTTTAATTTGTCTATCGTTTGAGTAATTGAAGAAACCAATACTATAATTTAGCTCCTCAGTTACCCCATCTAATAGAGAGTCCCAATTAAGAGAAATAATCGTATCATTCGCTCTTACGCAAGAAGAATAATATTTCGAATAATTTGTTGATTTTTTATCGCTTGCTAAGAGTAATGTCCTTGCAATCAAGTATTTTAAATCCCCTCGGATTCCTACAATATCATATCCTTGAAATGAATTATTTAAGTTGATATAATAATCAAGCAAGCTGAAATATTCTTCTATATTAAGATCGGCAAAATATTTCTCTTTGAATTCTAGGACACTTCTGAACTGATTAAACCGAGCGTGTTTAGATAATATGTTAATTTGTTTGTTCAGATGTTCGACAAAATTATTGATGAGTGGAGCACCATCCTCGTGCGAACAGCCTGCACCAAGAATATGTACAGTTTTCATTTTAGGAAGTTATACTAATAAAATCTCTATTTAGAAATTCTTTTTTCAGTGCGTCATAGAATTTTGTCATGATTCAAGTGGTTAACTTTGGTAGCGATCTACAAACTCGCATTTTTTATTTGAGTTTGGTATATCCTCTTCAAGTTCGACACTAACCCTCTTTAAAATACTTTCCGCGTCTTTCACTTTAATATCATTTTACCAGCTTCCTCAACTCATCCACAATCCAAACCATCCCCTCAGTATCACGTTTGCAGTATGCCAGTAAATCCTTTCTGATCTGCTCTTTATTCCCAGCCCCGTTAAACACCGCTTCATAATAAGACACTGAAGCCATATCGCCGCTGGCTATTGCAAGATTTTTGTAACTTTTGCCCGTAATCGCTGGCAGTACTTCTTTAATAGAACAGCTCCCTTTTTGCGCGGGATTATAATAATCAAAATTTTGAAACGGAACGAGCAAGTCTACTATCCGTTTAATTACAGAATTAACCCACTCTTTGTATGCTGGAAACGCTTCAGCGCACTCTTTCAGCCGAGATATTTCAAACGACTGATAAAAGACAATGATACTCCCCTCTGGTTGAATTATTGCTTTCATCTCTTTGAGGAACGTCTCTCTTGGGTCTTCTTGTGAGTCGTGTAAATATTCGTGATGTTTTACTTTTTTACCATCGTCGATATGAAGACTGAATTGGAACGGTATCTGTTGATATGGCTTTGTACCGGTGTAGATAGGAATGGCAGTGCTGAACGTTTCAAAGTCAAGATAGTGTAGGGGGTAGGCGAGCCTATTGAGAAATTTCTTCAAGCTGTCTTTGTTGACGTGCGGTTTGCCTGATACTGCGCATTTCTTTTGGATTTCTTGTTTGCCGTTCAGTTTATATTTTTCTGGGATGTCTTTGATGGAAAATACTTCCGCTTCTAACAATTCAAAAGACGCTTTTCCGCCGCGATACAATTCAAAGACATGACCCTCAGGAAGAAAACTCCAGCAGTCTTCGCTGGCACATTCAATACCATTGTTACAGCCGTTGCCTATACGTATTTTTGGAGCTTCTTTGCTATTGACTATTTTCATCATTCTGTTGATTCTGTCTTGGATGCCCACTTGTGCTTTAATGACGTCGTCGGTGATTTCCTGCTGCTTGAATAGCTTATCTGGATCGATGCCCCCATTCTTGACGTATTGGCCATTGATGTGAAGCAGGAAGCATTTTCTGATGTTCAGTCCTGCTGATTCATAGGTGTGTTTTTGGAAAGAAACGTCCTGTATATACTCTTCTTTAACTTTGGTTGAAGCTTTCACTTCAATGATATCCCATTGGTCTTTGTTGACTGGTAGAAGAATGTCTGCTCTTGAGTAGATGTCGCCTGTCATGAGTCCGGCTTCAAAAATCGTTCTTCGTTGCTTGATATATGCTTTAGTCTGTTTGAGATTAAGTTGGAAGTCGTCTTCCTTAAGATTGATACCGTTAGGAAACAATTTCTTTGCCAACTGACCGACGATCTTTCCTTGATTCATTATGTATTCGGTGGCAAGGTCTTCATCTGGGATCTTGTCCAAGTCGTGAAACATCATCCAAAGATACTTCGGACAGGACAAGCCGATCATGTATTTGGATTTGGTGAGGAGTGGCATTGTTTGTTTTAGTTTATTTAGCGGTCTAACATATCGAGCATTAAACAGTTATTTGCTTTTAAAGCTGATGGGAATATGGACTGATTTGCGGGTAAAAATTGAGGTCAAAATTTATAAAAACGGATTCCCGATTAACATTATGCCTGATAATCTCACTCTCGAACAAAGAAAAAAGTGCATGTCTAACATAAGAAGCAAATGGACTGAACAAGAAATGAAGACACATTCTTACTTAAAAGCGAATAAGATTAAACACAAAATGCACCCTAAAATTCTCGGTTCTCCCGATATTTTACTTAAAGAGACAAACACAGTGGTATTTTTGCACGGTTGCTTTTGGCATAAGTGCCCAAAATGCTTCAAGGAGCCAAAAAGCAACAAAGAATATTGGTTGCCTAAAATAAGAAGAAATATTGAAAGAGACCAAAAAAATGTAAAACTTCTTAAATTAGCAGATTTTGGGGTACTCGAACTATGGGAGCATCAAATAAAGACAGATTTTGATGACGTTCTCAGGATACTGATACAAAATGGAATTCAAATGGAGAAAATCTAAATCACAAGAAGATACTTTGCACATTGCTGAAGAACTGTCAAAAATCTATAATATATCACCATACACTGTAATAGAGTTGAGCGAGGTTGTCTCAGCGGGTATTAGATCAGGTGAAATAGGAAAAATAAAAAGAGGGCAGTCATATATCGTTGATCTGGAAAAGTGGTTCACTGAAAGATTAATGCCTAATACTATAACTATTTCAGAAAATGATTACAAAAAAGCATTGTATCGCTCATTTAGACTTTTGATTATTGCTAATATCGCTAAGACTGATTTTGGAAGTTCAAGACAGCGTGACTTTGGTCAGAGATGGACAGATTTTACAAGAGGATTTTTAGGGGAATTAGGGATCGAGCAATTTTTTAGAAAAAATCTAAAATTAGAGATCGATTTAGAAGAATCTGAAGTTGGCGACGTTAAACAATTTCTTCCATCAGACATTACTAAAATTAAAGAAAATACTAAATGGCGAGATGTTAAAACAAATGTTAGCATTAAAACAAGCAAACTAAAATCAATGTGGTTAGATATTGGTTCACAAGTAGATCATTCTGATGCATTTATATTTATAAAAATAGCGTTGACCACAGATCATTTGGTGAGTTTCATTAAAAGTAATGGTTTTTTAGAAAAATTAGTTAAAATGGGGAAAGAATTAGGAGAAGTTGAAGACTACGAAACAGAAATAAAGTTGCTTTGTGAAAAGATTCCCGATATCAAGCCTTCTCCAGCATATATCGCGGGCTTTGTATTAAAAAATGATTTAAAGAATGGAATATTAAGAACACACGAAACTCTAAAAAATAAAGTAGTTGTCGGCGGAATTGGTTTTTATGAAGAGAAAACTGCAAAATCCGTCGAGGGTTTGGGGGATATTTCTTACGGAAAACATCTTGCTTGTCTTGATTCGTTAAGATGGGAAAAAAGCGAGTGGGAAGAACTCAAGAATAATCTTTAATACTTCGCTCCCCCGTTTCTTTATTTAATGTTTTGAGAATTTGCTCGGCGATTGGTTTTATCCCCAAAGGTGGTACAGCATTGCCTAACTGCTTTCTAACCTCTGAAACAGATCCAACAAATTCAAAAGTGTCAGGAAACGTTTGAATTCTTGCTCTTTCTCTATTCGTGAGGGGCCTATTTTCTTTGTAATGATAACCCCATGTTCCACCACCACCGTTTGCTACTATCGTGGGCGAAGGTTCATCAGGGTGCAAACG
>Ga0209542_10012476_pt1 | contig 14844 bp, 16 predicted proteins | sample RifCSPhighO2_01_FD_184028 | JGI IMG/M metagenome (GOLD analysis project Ga0209542, IMG submission 184028) | Soil microbial communities from Rifle, Colorado - Rifle CSP2_plank highO2_0.1 (SPAdes) (version 2) | ecosystem: Environmental > Terrestrial > Deep subsurface > Rock core/Sediment ...
AGCGTGTGGTCTTTGACCACACATCTAAAAATAGCAGTGTGTAACCCGTAGCTTTATGCGAAGGGTTATATCAGGACAGGGGGTGAAGAAAATTATGAAAATTCTTAAATGCGACCTATGCGAACATAAGGCTCAAGGTGAAACATTCGAAGAATGGATGAAAGCACTTCAACCTCATTATAGTGAGGTTCATTCTGAAGTGATGAAAGACCAGAGTCATACCAAGGAGGACATGGAGAAGTGGATGGCTGAAAATATGGCAAGGTTTGAAGCTGCCTAAAACGTGCATAAAACAGTTCTAGGCTACGAATTATTAGGATTACCTTTTTACCGATTAGACATTTACCTAAGCAAGTTGTAGTATGCAATTACTGCTATGAAACATCGCTTATTGATTATTAGCGGAGCCGTAATTGGTATAGCTTCCTTTGCTCTCATTGGAGTATTTCTTTGGCCGAAGACACCTCAACAAACAAATTCCAACCTAACCACCTCATCTCCTGAGACATCTGGAAACCAAATCGCCAAAACCGGAATTGGCCTATTTGGGCAGCAGTGTCAAGGTGAGGGATTTCAGAAACTTAAAACGTTCCCCATTGACGCTCAAAATATCGAATTAATTACTCCTATGGGAAGAGTTCAGGACTCACACGTTACTCCGACAGACCATCAATACATTATTCCAATAGGAACATTGGGCGGGTCTTTAGTAACTGATAATCCAAGAAAATACCCTATTAAGGCGCCTGCGGATGGCTACATTATTAACATTGAAGTGTTCAAACAACCAATCGAAGAGCAGTACCGAAACCAGCCCTATCAAGATAACTATCTAGTAGTTTTTGAACACTCATGTGATTTTTACACCCGTCTTATCCATATTGACACTCTGTCAGATAAAGTAAATTCCTCGTTCACTATTAAAGACCCAAGTGATCCACACCCTTATGTCTTTACCAGAATTGAGGTTAAAGAAGGGGAAGTAATTGGGACAGTGGGGCCACACTCTTTTGACTTTCAAATTATGAATACCTTAGAGAAAAGTAAAGACCTAATACGCCCCGAGAATATCGACTTCTTTAGTCCTTACACTGTGGACACTTTTGATTATATAACTGACTCTTTGCGAAGTGAACTACTCCCCAAAAATCTGAGAAAGAAAGCGCCTCTAGGGGGGCAGGTTGGGTATGATAAGACGGGAAGCTTACTGGGGAACTGGTTCAAAGTAGGAAGGGATAAAAATAATCGAGAATCTTACTGGACTAATAATCTTAGCGTAGTTTATGATCACCTTGATGATAGCCAGGTTAGGGTTTCATTAGGCGATTTTGGCGGCTACCCCAAGGCATTTGGGGTCAAGGGAAATTCTCCTGACCCGGCATCTTTGAGCAAAACTTCTGGGATTGTTAAATACGAACTAGTGAAGTTTGATTATGTTGACTCCAAAGGGACTAAGTGGGATACGATTCACTATTCTGATAGTTTGAGTGCCAAGAATACCACTGAGATCGCCGGAGTAGTACTTTTCCAGATCTTAGATAATGATCAGCTAAAAGTTGAATCTTTTCCCGGAAAGACCGCTTCCATGGTGACCACCTTTACCCCCAAAGCCTTGTTATTTGAAAGATAGTTGACATACAACTATACATACAGGATAATGAGTATATGCTAAATTTTCCAGACACAACGACCGCTAGAGATATTCAACGAAATTATCGAAAGCTTTTTGATCAGGTGAAAAAGACCAAGAAACCGCTTTTGGTTATGCGCAACAATAAGCCTGAGGTAGCAATTATTAATATTGAAAAACTTGAGGAACTAGAAGCCATAGCCTCAGTGAGCAGAAGCCTCAAGCAAATAAAGTCTGGTAAGGCTAAGTTATTACCCTCTTTAGCCGATCTTTAGGTGAACCAGATAAAGATTTACTATACTCCAGAGTTTACAAAACTCTGGAAAAGATTGCCCAAAGAAATTAAAGACAAAGCCATTAAGAAAGAAAAACTTTTTCGACAAAACCCTTTTCACTCACAGCTTAAAACTCACAAACTTAAGGGGGTACTTGAGGAGTTCTATTCCTTTTCGATAGACTACCACTGGAGGATAGTTTTTCATTTTCGAAGCACTGAGGTTTATTTTGATTCTGTAGGTACCCATTCGATTTATAGGTAGATGTTTTATGAAGATTACCATTTGTGGCAGTATGTCTTTTGCTAAACAGATGTTGGACGCGAAAACAAAACTTGAAGAGATGGGACACAGCGTACAAATTCCAGACGACACTGACTTCCACATTAGTCAGCCAGGATTTATCGATGACTTAGAAGCTGATCTTGCCCATTGCATCGAAAAAGACCTTATGCGAAACCACATGAAACGCGTTGCTGAGGCTGATGCGATTTTGGTGCTCAATTATCCTAAAAACGGAATTGATGGATATATTGGTACCTCGTCTTTTATGGAAATGGGTATTGCCTACTACCTCAAAAAGAATATTTTTCTTTTCAATCCTCCGCCACCTATGGAAAAAGTACGCTGGGCAATCGAAGTTCGTCTTACTCAACCAACCGTTATTAACGGGGACTTGAGCCTCATAAATTAACCCTAGTTGTGCTAATTGAATATGTTAGAATTGCCTCATGGATAATAGTGCTATTGATGAGGTAAAAGCCCGGGTAGATATTGTCGCACTCATTTCTGAGTACCTGACTCTTACCAAAAAAGGCAAAAATTATTGGGCCAACTGCCCTTTTCACGGCGAGAAAACGCCTTCTTTTTCTGTGTCTCCTGAGAGACAAATATTTAAATGTTTTGGTTGTGGGGAAGGGGGCAATGCTTTCACTTTCTACGAAAAGATGGAAGGAGTCGGTTTTGGCCAAGCCTTAACTGCCTTGGCCAAGCGTGCTGGGGTTACTTTGGAGAAACAATCCAAGTACCAAGACGCTCTTGACGCCAAAAAAGAAACCCTTTTCCAGATCAACCAAAAAACCGCCGACTTTTATCACTATTTACTTACCAAGCATCCAGCCGGAAAAAAAGCCTTGGAATATTTGAAAAAGCGGGGGGTTAACACTTCCTCCATAAAAGACTTTCAGCTTGGTTTTGCTCCAAATGATTGGGAACTTTTGTCTACGTATCTTTTGAAAAAAGGTTTTAGCGAGCTGGATCTGATTGCTTCGGGGGTAAGCCTTGGTTCTGACAGAGGCAAAGCCCCATATGATAGGTTTCGTAACAGAGTTATGTTTCCAGTAGCTAATTTGGCCGGACAAACTGTTGGCTTTTCAGGACGAATTTTAGGGGACGGGGAACCTAAGTACCTTAATTCCCCCGATAGTCTGATCTTTAACAAGAGTAATTCTGTTTACGGTCTATATCAAGGTAAGACGGAAATGAAACAAAAGGGGCAAGCTATTCTGGTTGAAGGTAACCTGGATGTTATTTCGGCTCATCAGGTAGATACAAAGAATGTATTTGCCCCTCTGGGTACCGCCCTTACTTCGTCTCAATTGGGTATTATTCGAAGATTCACAGACCGGATCGCTTTTTGCTTTGATACCGATAGTGCTGGGGTGAGCGCTACCAAAAGATCTATTGAGCTCGCCGAAAACCAAGATTTTAATATTAAAGTAGTTGCCCTGCCATTCGGTAAAGATCCTGATGAGTGTATTCAGAAGGATCCCCAGAGCTGGAAAGACGCTCTAGAGAGTGCCACAGACATCTATGATTATATTCTTTCGAACTTGTTCAAAAAACACGATACCTCAAGCTCAGAAGGTAAGAAAAGAATTGTTGCCGAGTTCTTGCCTTACTTGGCAAAAATCCAAAATGAGATTACCAGAGATGTTTATAAAGAAAAACTTTCCGTCTCTCTTAGCTTGGACATGCCTCTCATAGATAGACTTTTGGGTAAGAAAAATACGGTTGTTGCTCAAGTAAGTAATCCTAACTTGTCTAAGAGAAAACCTAGGCAAGAGATGTTTGAGGAGTACCTTTTAGCCTTGATACTGCAGTCAGGTAAGTATTTTCCCGAGGTTGAAAAACTAACTTTCGTGACTCCAGACCTTCATGAGCTGTGCCTATATATCAAAAACTCTGTTGGTAAGAGTAACAAGATTGATATGACTAAACTTGCAGAATTACCCAAAAATTTGGAGGAGTTGTTAGATCGTTTGACTTTAGCCCAAGTGGGGGAAGACGTCTTGGAAAAAGAAGACCTTCTTGAAAAAGAGTTAGCTAACACTCTGACTGACCTAAGAAGGACCGACATTAAAAATAAACTCCAGAAACTGTCAGTGGAAATAAAACAAGCTGAGATTACCAAAGATGACACTAAGCTGGTAGAATTGAGAAAAGCCTTTCAAGAAACTTCCGCGAATTTGGTTAATGTCAGCGCAGAGTAAGATGATTAAGTTACCCTCAATTTTTCATTTGGGAGATTTGGTTGGTCTAAATGCTCCAGAATTTCCAGCCGATCAGATTTGGTTAAATTCACCAGAGCTTAAAATCAGAGATTTAAGGAAATCTAAGAAGCTAGTTTTAATCGACTTTTGGACCTACTCCTGTGTGAATTGTCTTCGAACTTTACCCTACCTAAAACACTGGCATGAAAAGTATGCCTCGTTAGGACTAGTGATCATTGGTGTTCATACTCCGGAGTTTGATTTTGAAAAAGCGCCTCACAACGTCTCTGAATTTCTAGTCAAGCAGGATATTAAATACCCCGTAGTCTTGGATAGCGGTTACAAGATTTGGAATGCTTACGCCAACCAGTATTGGCCTAGAAAGATTTTAATTGACAGTAAAGGGAAAATTCGTTATGACCACGCAGGTGAGGGTAATTATGCTGAGACAGAAGCCAAAATTCAGGAGCTTTTAACCGAGTCTAACCCAAGCCTAAAATTTGGTAGAGTTGTGTCGGACCTAGAACATTTGGGGCCAGGGAACGCTTGCTACCCAGTGACTCCCGAAACTTACTGCGGTTGGAAAAGAGGCATTTTAGGGAACGAGGGTGGTTATCTGAAAAATCGAGTCTTAGGTTATCACGCTCAAACCCCGTTTGAAGATGGCAAGATATATTTACAGGGTCCGTGGTTAGCGGTAGAAGAGAGTTTAAACTATCAACCCCAAAAGGGTACTGGAGATTTTCTTGCCCTAGCTTTTCACGGACTGGAAGTGAATGCGGTGATGGGTAGTCAAGTAGCTCAGAAAGTAGTACTAAGTCTTGACGGTAAGGTGGTTCCCAAAGAGATGGCGGGATCTGATGTGAGATACGTTAGTGGGCAAAGTGTCGTCTTGATAGATGGGCCAAGGATGTATAATATTGTTAAGACTAACTTTTTTGCGAGTCATGTGCTAAAATTGTCACCTACTGAAGGGGATTTTCGAATCTATGCTTTTACCTTCGGGGGGTGTAGTCACTAGAAATTGAAAATAAACAGAGCTGTAGCGCTACTAAGGTAATATTCGCTACGTGAGTATTCCGTTAATAGAACTACAACACAAAGAGGGGAAAATACTAAAAGGGGATCCGTCCCCTTTTAGAGGTACGCCATTAAGGTCCACAATGTAGGAGGTAATGTGCCAAGACGCAAGTCACATTCAGCAGCAAACAATCAAGACATGATCCAAGAGCTCCTTAATCGGGGCCGAGAACAGGGGTTTATAACCCAGGATGACGTTCTGGCGGTTTTTCCTGAAGCAGAAGCAAACGTGGAAGCGTTGGATACTCTTTATACTCAGCTTGCCGAAGAGGGTATTGACGTTTTTGAAGTCGGTGATGGCAGGGAGGAAACTAAGGAAGAAAGTTCACTCGATAAAGACCTAGAAATTTTGACCGTTGTTGAAGAAGGTCTTATTACTGATCCCGTAAGGATGTACCTTAAGGAAATCGGTAAGATCAATCTTCTCACAGGCTTAGAAGAGATAGAGTTGGCCAAACGAGCTGAAAAAGGCGACGAAGAAGCTATTTCTAGACTGGCTCGGGCAAACCTTAGACTAGTGGTCTCTATTGCCAAAAAATATGTCGGGCGTGGCCTGACCCTTTTGGATCTAATTCAAGAAGGGAATATTGGGCTAATCAGAGCGGTGGAGAAATTTGACTGGCGCAAAGGTTTTAAATTCTCCACTTACGCAACCTGGTGGATTCGCCAAGCCATAACCAGAGCGATTGCTGACCAGGCACGAACGATCAGAATTCCTGTTCATATGGTCGAAACGATCAATAGATTTGTTCGCATTAGCCGTAAGATGATGCAGGAGCTTGGGCGGGAGCCCGCTCCGGAAGAAGTAGCTAAGGAAATGGAAATAGATGTTGAAAAGGTGCGCGAGATTATCAAAGTGTCCCAAGAACCAACTTCGCTCGAAGCCCCTGTTGGCGAAGAAAAAGACTCAACCTTAGGCGATTTTATTCCTGATGAGGAAAAACGACCAGAAGAAGCGGCGTCCCACGAGTTGCTCAAGACCCAAGTTTCAGAGGTTTTGGACACTTTGAACGACCGCGAAAAGAAAGTGTTGAAACTTCGTTTTGGACTTGAAGATGGCCGACAACGGACCTTAGAGGAAGTTGGTCGAGAGTTTGGGGTAACCAGAGAGCGTATCCGGCAAATTGAAGCCAAAGCCATTCGGAAATTGAAGCATCCAACGAGAAGTAGAAAGTTGCGAGACTACCTTGAGTAACGAAGATATCAAATTTCAAATATCAGAACTGCGAAAAGATAAGATCCTCTACGCCGTTGAAATCGGGTCGGTGGTACTTGTGTGCCTGTTTGGACTCAGATTCTCTGAACTTTATTTCCCAAGCGGGTTACGAACCACCATCGATTGGCTCTTGCTTGTGATAGTAATTGCCTATGGGGTTTTCGTGTTAATTGGCAATATTTTACGCTGGCGAAGGATCAAGAGACTCGAAAAAGAACTATTTGATTAATCTGACGAATAGAAGCAAGAACAACGGTGACTCCAAGAAAAACAACAGACAAAATCCCAAGGGAACTAAGTAGTGCAAAAACTGCAGCCATACGACCTCCTACAAATACTTGTTTCATGCATTATACATCCAGCGAAGCGATTGAAGTAGTTAGCCTTGTATGTTAAAATTTCAACGTCACATTCCCCTGTAGCTCAATGGTAGAGCAATTCGCTGTTAACGAAAAGGTTAGAGGTTCGAGTCCTCTCGGGGGAGCCAACTCTTCTTAATCTAACCAATTATGATAACTCAAACGATTCGGAAACAGTATTCCAAGCAGCTGAACTATTTTCAGAGCCAAATTCCTCTTGGTGTTCAAAGAGACATAATACCTACCTCAACTGTTGAACATTACCATCAATTAATAGGCGAGTTAGAAGAAAAATGTGCTGAAGACCTCTCAAGATTTAAAATTCCTGAAAGCGTTCGGTTAAATGAAGAAAGATACTATACTGATGGAGTTAGAGATCGACTTGGAAGTCTGATCGGATATTTAGATTCAGAGATTGATGAAGCAAAAGAAGAAGGTTCTGCAGATACTTTGAAAATAATTACAGGTGTGCAGCGCACAATCAGAAAATTTTTTAGAACGAAACCTTCTTCAGAAAAAGACGTCCAAGAAAAACTTGAAGATTTGTTTAATGCACAGGAATTAACTTTTAGACGAGAACAAGAGCATATACCTTATTCAAGTAAAACATATATTCCAGATTTTACGTTTGATGATATTAATTGTGTCGTGGAAGTGAAGTTTTGCGACTCTACTAAGAGAGAAAAAGAAATGATTGCTGAAATAAACGATGACATCCAGCCTTATTCAACTAGATACAAAAATTTGATATTCGTTATCTACGACATGGGATTTATAAGAGACGAGGAGAAATTTAAGGAAGATATCGAATCAAAAAGCGTTGTAATCGAGATAATTAAACACTGACATGGACTTTACGATTATACTCTATCACACCTGGGAGGTGATATAGCTTCACACACCGGGAGTGTATAACTATCTCAACTACATATGAAGACCAACTACCGACTTTTTTATTTCTCCCCACAATAATTTGTGCTATATTTAGTTCATGAATGAGCGTGACCCTAAACTAGTTGGAAAAATTGTTAAAAACCCCACAGTTTTAGTGGGTAAACCTACCATTGCCGGAACACGCATCTCGGTTGAACTAATCCTGGATAAGTTGGCTGCTGGTGAAACTTCTAATGAAATCTTAAACGACTACCCCCATCTTACTGAAAAAGACATTTCCGCTGCTGTAAGCTATGCCAACGAAAGAAATTACCCAGCGAATTTTGCGTTTCCTGGAGAATAAAGACTCTAGAGATATCATAAATAAGTCATCAACAGTTGACTAAGTGTTAGTTTCAAGTTTCTTGTTCCGAAACATGTCTAACAAAGGGAGCCGTACTTTATGATACAATCTTTATAATGAAATCTGCCCGACTCCTCGTTTTTCCTCTATTCGTTTCTGCGTTCCTAATTTCCGGACATTTGGAGGCAGTTTTTGCTACAACTAGTTTTATCAAAGATAATGCTGGGGTTTGTGTTAAAGGAGGCTCTACACTCAATGGATTTGAGTATAGTCGTGATGGTGTGTCTAACTACTCTATGTATATATCTACTAATGGTGGTGCTAGTTATACAAACATAGGTTCTGGTTTGCTTATGACCGATCAAACCAATAGGATTGGTTATTGGTCTCATACATTTAGTAATGTCGACGCTCCTGGATTTAAACTAACTAGTAATATCGATAGCTCTCGAGTTAAATTCAAAGTTACTGGATCAAATGATGGGCAGGCAGAAACAGGATTAATGAGTGTTTATGCCACAGTACCAAACACTCCTGCCATTTCAATTTCTAACAAAACTGATAGTGCTGTTACTTTATCTTGGACTTCGCTTAGTTGGACTGCCGATGCAAATCTAGTTAGAGATTGCTTCAAGGGTTATAAAATCTTAAGGGATGGTGTTGAGATAAAATCTAATACGTCATTAACTAGCTATACTGATTCTAATCTTGAAGCAGGAAAACCTTATAGTTATAAAGTTGTTGGTTTAGTCCAGGCAATAGAAAATGATCCCTATTCAGATAACGATACTAAGGACTATCTATCAAAGGATTTTAGTTATGAAAGTAACAGCGTAACTGCAACTTTGAACACTCCCATTACCTCCGTATCAAACTCCACATCTCCCACGCCAAAAGATTCGGCACTACCCAAACCAGCAACGACTAAAACTTCGAGTCAGTCTAGCCAACAAGATACTAAAAACCCTGTTACTACAGAAGAATCACAGCAGACAAGTACACCACCAGAAGAAAATGATAGTACAGTGATCATAACTGCTAATGTAGTAAATGTAGAGGGAGAGGTACTAAGCTCCGAGAAACCTGTGATTGACCAAGATAGTAAGTTCACACTAAAGGGAAAAGCAAAACCAAACTCCAAAATACTAGTCCTCGTTTATAGTGTTCCTCAACAGTTTGAAGTCACTGCTGATGGTGATGGTACTTGGGAGTTACCCTTGCCTGGAAACTTAGAAGCAGGCGATCATAGGGTAGAAGTTGCGTATATAGGTAATGATGGGGAACAAGGTCAACCAGTTCAGGTACTAAGTTTTTATGTTTCAAAGAAGCAAACCAATTTAACCATTGGTTTACTACTTAGTTTAGTTACATCAGTAGTAGTTTACATACTAGGACGTTTCTTCCTGTCTATGATAAAAAAACCTCAAGAGAGCCTTTAGACTATATTTCTCGGTTCCTAAATATGTTTTTCGGTGGTAGCCACAACAAGAAATACCGAGGTTGCATACCTATTCAACCTCCTAGGTTGATTGTTTATGTATTTACCGGGGCGCTGTAAAGATTAATATTCAAACCAAACCTGTTTGGGGAGAGAGCGTCAAACCGAGTGAGCCCTGATACCTCCGACTTACCTTTGCTATAATGTAAGCATGCAAAGAAAAGAAGGATTTATTGATGTTACTGGAGGAAAAGTCTGGTATGAAATTGTTGGGGAGAAAAAAGATATCCCACTTCTCCTTGTTCATGGGGGGCCAGGATATCCCCATGATTATCTAGAGCCCTTAGAAAATCTCTCACACAAGCGAAGGATTATCTCTTATGACCAACTTGGATGTGGGAATTCAGAAAAACCAGTAGATACATCCCTGTGGACTCTTGAGCGATTTGTTATTGAACTTCAAGAAATTATCAAAACTCTTGGTTTAAAAAAGTATCATATTTTAGGTCACTCGTGGGGTGCAGCGCTTGCGGTTTCTTTTGCTTACAGAAACAATAAAGGCTTGAAAAGCTTAATTCTTTCCGATCCGTACATTAGCACTCCATACTGGGAGAGAGACGCTAAAAGACTTATTGGGGAGCTTCCCGAAAATATGCAAAAAGTTTTAAAAAAAGGAGATTTTGATTCTAAAGAATACAAAAAGGCTTCAAAAGAGTTCTACTTCCGTTTTGTATGGAGACTTACCTCACTCCCAACGCCTGCACTTAGGTCAAATCATAAAATGAGTAATGAAATTTACAATTACATGTGGGGTCCAGAAGAATTTAGAGTCTCCGGAACCCTTAAAAATCTAGATCTCACTAGTAAACTTCCTCAAATTAAAATTCCTACTCTGCTTCTTTGTGGACGTTACGATGAAGCAACACCTGAATCTACAAAATATTTCCAAAGTCTATTTCCCAAAGCAGAAATGAAAGTTTTTGAATATAGTGCTCACCTCCCTTTATGGACAGAAAAAGAAGAGTACTTAAAAATAGTTGGTGATTTTCTACAGAGTGTCGAATAAATGGTTCTAACTTCCACCACCCCCAGGAGAAGTATCACCAACTTTTTCCCATACAACTTAGGTTGATATTATAGACTTACTGATTTCTAAACTAACTCCAAACTCTTTTCCTGAACATGTCAACAAGGGGGAGCAACAAGAAATACCGAGGTTGCATACCTATTCAACCTCCTAGGTTGATTGTTTAAGATTAATTTGATAACGGTTACCTACCACACACCAGGTGTGTCTAGCTAGTCTAGCTAAATACCATTTCTGGTTTAATTAAGCGATTAGTTGACATGGGTAACTTAAAGGGCTTTAATTGAGTTGTGTTGAATGTGCTGCTTTGCCTAAGTTTCTTGTTGCTTCTATTTCCAAAAAATGTGCTAGCCTCTGATTTTTCCCCAACGAACTTTTATGATTGGAATAACTGGCCCCGAGCCGGCCTAGTTTTAGCGGAATCTACTACCTCCGCTCAGCCAGAAATAAGAAACGCTCGGGGGTTACTTCCAGGAAGTGTCTTTTACTTTTTAAAACCCCTGGCTGAAAATGTTTCGCTCGCTTTTACTTTTGACCCAAAAGCCAAGCAGACAAAAAAGTTGGATTTGACTGAAGAAAGACTTGCGGAGACTAAAGTCCTCCTTGAAAAAAACCAATATAAGCTTGCTTCAGATAATCTTGGGCGCTACGAGATCTCTCTTAATGAGGTTACAACAAGTATATCTATTTTAAAAAACTCCAAGATCAATGTTGTGGACTTAGCGGAGAAACTAGAACTTTACAGTGCCAAGCACAGCTTGGTTTTAGAAAATCTCGAGCAAAACACTCCTGAAGAAGTAAAATACCGCTTAACAACGGCTCTTCAAGCTGCTGAAAAAGGTATGGACAAGAGCGCTGATGAACTGAATAAGTCTCCCGTGACTCTTGAATTAAGAGAAAGACTGGAAGTGCTTCGGGGTTTAGGTATTTTAACTACTGAAGAGATTGACTTTATTTCCAACCTTTCTTCGAGAGGTGAGGTAAGGAGAAAACTTGAAGATTTGGTCGATCAGAATATTTTTCCGGCCGGCGATGTTAAAAAGGTCGATGATTCCCAGTTGTACTTTTTCCCAAATGAATACGCCAAAATTTCCGAACAACGAAAGATAGCGGAATTTGTTAAGCTAGATGGTCAAAAACCTGATGAAGAAACTCAGAAAAGAATTTCGGAACTAGCTGCCAAATATAAACCAGGTGATGCTGTACCACCAGATATCAGAAAGTGGTGGGCGTCAACTCAGAGGTATAAGGAACTACAAGCAACGCTTAGACCGGAACTGGTGCCCATACCAAGTGTGCCGCGGGAAAAAATAGAGACGCCCAAGGCACAGGATCAGAAAAATACTTCAGACGTTATAAACCAGTCTACCCAAACTACCAGCCCAACTTCTCAGGGACAAGAGCAAAAGACTTCTGCTGAGAATTCGTCTTCACCCACCTCCCCCGCGTTATCTACGCCCGAGTATGGTAGTCAGTGTAATTTTGGTCCTCACGCCATTGGGACAATTTTTGGTGATAGTAGGTGTTACTACTTGAGGTGTGAAGCAGGATGGTATAACAATGACCTGGATGTTAATAACGGCTGTGAGAGCAACACTGATGCAAAGGTAACGCCAACGCCAGGTTCAAGTGCTGCCGGAATATGTGGCTCTGGTCAAGTAAAAAATGATGCTGGCGTTTGTGTTCCTGAGAATCAAACTTGCACCGATACTAACAGTGCCGTGCCTTTTTACACTACTGGTACTTGTACCGATCAAGCTGGAACTCACGCCAATTATTGTGACGGAAGTGTTGCCAAAGATTATTTTTGTGAGGGGACATGGGATTCTAAAACATTCTCTAGCAGCAACCACCGTTGTGTTGTCTCCTCGTTTGACTGTGGGATAGCGAGTACTGTTGAACAGTATACTTGCTCGGTTGGGGCTTGCAAAAAGCCCTAAAAAGTTAGTCTGTAAAAAAATGAACGTCTTCGCCCTTGCAAAAACCGAGGGGATTTTTCGTTGTGGGAGAAAAGTTCTAGGTATGTCCGATGGCAGAGGTATCTCTATAGAGAATTTTGTAACTTCGCAAGACTAAGACCTGACTGAGCGAGGATTTTTCGCAGAGTTCCGATAGGAATCGGTTTTGGGTGAACTGCAACTTGGGTCCATCTGCCGTCTGGATGAGCGAGTCTCCTATGACTTCCTTTAGCTTTTTTGGTAACAAAACCATTTCTTTCTAGAGCTTTTATTAGTTCAAGTGGTCTAATGTCTGTGGGTAGAGACTCCATAAAAATGGTAAAAAGATACGTTTTAGCTGGGGATTGTGACTTCAGTACTAGTAATAACCTGCTCCTTTATGTTATCCGTTGGTACTTCTTTACCTTCGTCAACGAGTGACTCGATAGCCAATTGAATACCGTCTTTGATACTTTTTAAGACTTCTTCAATAGAATTGCCGTAATCGGCAACACCAAGAGTGGGGCAATAAGCATTGTATACTTTTTGTCCTTTTTGAATCTCGGGTTCAATGATGATTCGATAGTTAGCAATGCGGGTTTCCATGAAGTTATTTTAACACATCATAGAAAAGAGTTCCTTCTGAGCTGGGCTGGTTAAGCCCTATTTTCCAATTCCTGAATATGTCTTCCAGTTGGAGCCACAAGAAATACCGAGGTTGCATACCTACGCAACCTCCTAGGTTGAGTGTTTACAAGGGTTCCGACTGTGCATGGTTGGATATTGTGTTATCGGAGGACTTTAAAAGAAAGTAGGTTTTGACAAGAGTCTTTCTATAGTATACAGTGCGTGCATCAGGGGAACCTGAAATACCCTAAAGGAGAGAGTATGACTGTTCAGAGTCCTACCAAGCTTGATTTGAAACTTCTGGATCAAATGGTTGGAACAGGACTTGTGTTGCGGGTATTTGTGGACTATGACCCTCCTCCGATGGCTGTGATCGGGGCTCGGTTGAACGATCACGCGGTTGAATGGGGAAATATGCAAGTAACTATCTTTGCAGCCTGTTCTGTTTTACTTGGTACTGATGGCGAAGGACGGGCTGGGTATGTCCGTTATTTCCGAGAGGAGCCTTTTAGCTCTCCCAGCGCTGCTGTGGGGATAACATTAGGCGATTTGGTAGGTTCGCACTTGGCCGAGTCTTACAGAAACAAGTGGATCCTGGACAGATGGGATCAGGATGTTCCAATGTGGCTTACCCCCAAAGAGGTGGTAACTTGTCGGAGGGTAAATGGTACGGTTGTTGAGATCCCTGCCTTTAACCTCATTGTCATGGAGCACTTGGTGAGGTTGCATCAAGAGCTGGCAACTCGAGTGCAGTTTAACGATGGGGATACCCACTTGCTTATTGGTTTGTGGACTCAGCTGGGGAGATTTATCTCTGACCATCGTATGAAACAACTTAGAAAATGGTATGTTTCAGAAGCCTAGAAACCTAACTCGCTAGAAATAGCGAGTTTCTTTGCCCCTTGAATCAAATAGTGAAACACAGAAGCCCCATAGTAGTTGACAAGGAGCCGTTTGTTTATCAGACAAACAGGCTCTTTCTTTTTGGCTAAAAATTACCTGGCGGATGATCTGACCTATAATGTTTACTTTAACCCCAAAATCTGATATACTACGCGTTATCACGTGGGAAAAAAAGGGGGACTTCTGGCATGTTTCGTTGGCTATATAACTTCTTTGAGGAGTGGTTGGATGCACGTTTCGTTGCTGGGTTAGACAAGAGTTTAGCACCGTTTGAGGTTGCGGAGGAAAAGATGCCTGCTGCACGTAGGGAAGCGGTAGCTTTAGGAGGTGGTCAGCTTACCAGCGAACAGTACGAGGCTTGCCTGGCGAGCATTGATCGTTACGAAAGCCGCCAAAAAGGTAAAAAGAAATAAGACCTGTTAAAGAATGATGTATCCATAGCCCATTAGATCTAAAAGATTTGGTGGGCTTTCTTTTTGGCTGATTTTGGAGAAAATAATTTAGCCTCAATTTTTAATATCTCGAGTGGGACTCTAGAATGTAAACCTGGGATTAATATCATA
>Ga0209542_10012477_pt1 | contig 14842 bp, 11 predicted proteins | sample RifCSPhighO2_01_FD_184028 | JGI IMG/M metagenome (GOLD analysis project Ga0209542, IMG submission 184028) | Soil microbial communities from Rifle, Colorado - Rifle CSP2_plank highO2_0.1 (SPAdes) (version 2) | ecosystem: Environmental > Terrestrial > Deep subsurface > Rock core/Sediment ...
GGGGGAGGTGGCGCCATCTTCGAGGGGGGAGGATTTTGAAATCCCTCGACCTTCGGCTGCTCCCTTTAGAAAGGGGAGAATGAAAAGGGCTGCCCCCAACAAAAGAAGAAACATTGAAAACCCGCTTCCGAGCTGTACAAACGAATGCAGAAAGACACCGGCCACAAAACCGGCAATGCTACCGTAAAAGATCTTATCGGTTACTGTTGAGGCCATGTCGAGGACAATCCTAGACCACGATCATCGCTTCTGAGTTTGGGTCCATTCAGCAATAAGTTTCTGTTCTTCATCCGCTGAAAGCACTTTTTTGTATTTCGCCGATGTTCCTTTCACTCGCGCCTCGCACTCTGCCCATGTGTTATGCGTCTTCACCACTCCGCCGACTAAACTCACGTATGAATACGCTTTTGCGCTGCTACGGGCGCGTTTTGTGTTCTTTTCTTTTACCTTACCCGCGTCATGGCTGATATCCAAGATATTCTTAATCGGATAGTCAGACAGCGGTCCGTTGTACAATTTCAGTTTCTTCTCCGCATCTACTTCCGTTGTGTCGGCGTAGGTCTGCGCTATGACATCACACCGCACATTCCCCGCGACTCCTACATGTCCACCCACATATTCCCAGTGTATTTCCCTGTCTCTACTTTTTTCTACAAGGCTTTCCCACAAATCTCGATTCTCCACATCTTTTTTCTCCTTCGTCTTCCAGCCATTTTTCTGCCAACCATGTATCCAACGTGTTATACCGTTCAGAAGGTATGCTGAATCGGTATACACGCGAATGATGAATTCTGAATTAGGAATTATGGAAAGAGCAGAAATCGCCGCCTGTAGCTCCATTCTATTATTCGTTGTATGTTCCTCTCTTCCTCCGACTTCTCTTATTTCATGATTCTCACTTCCAACTTCATTATTCTTTGGAGCTATGATAATAGCTCCAAATCCCCCTGGACCGGGATTGCCGCGTGAGGAGCCGTCAGTGAAGACGATGATAGAATTATGGATCATGAAATATGAATTATGAATGGAGGAAGTATACCCTCACACCAACTTTATATAAAGTTGGTGTGAGGGTATAGCAAAAAAGAGAGGTTCGGGGATTTCCGAATCTTGCGCGTTGTCCGTGATGCTGGGATTAGAAAACATCAACAATCCGAAGTCGAAGCTCGGTACGATTGCCGAATGTGGACTTTTCGAAGTGAGCTAAGAGATTCACGACTCCGCCTTCCCGAGGTTCGACGCCAAAGTCCTCTGGCTTCGCGTAAAACTGTATTGCGGGCACAAACACACCGTCTGACTTCGCAAAGATGAGTTTCAGATGCTGTTTCTCCTTTCCGAATTGCTCCATTCTGCGCACCTTCACCTGCTCAAAAAGAAAAACGGGTTTATGGTTTCCCACTCCGAAAGGCGAGAGCTGTGCAATCTCTGAATACGTCCTCGCCGTCACCTCATCGAGGGAGAGCGCCGCATCAGCGACAAGAGAGACGCCGCTATTATAGTCGCTTCGCACTTTTTCATAGGCACGTTCAAGCTCTGCTTCAAGCAAGTGCACTTTTTCAAGCGTGGTCGAAAATCCTCCCGCTTCCTTGTGTCCGCCAAAGTCGCTGAATACCGAGCGCGCCTCTTGCATCATAAGTGAGAGATCGACACTTCCGCCAGATCGGCAAGAACCTTTGAGCTCCACGCTCTCTTCTCTTCCCCAGAGAAAGACGGGGCAGCGCATATCTTCCGCGAGCGAACTCGCGACAAGGCCAAGTAGCGCGGGTCGCCAATTAGGATTCCCGGCCACTATCACCTTTCGCTCCCCTCTCTCTTCAACGGTTCTTCTGACTTCTTTAACGAGTGAGGCTACTTTGCCCTTGCGTTCAGTATTCATCTTGTCCAAGTGCCTTGCGAGCGTGGCGGCTTCAGCTTCGTCCGACGTCGCAAAAAGACGGAAGGCATCCATCGGAACGCCCATACGAGAGGCGGCGTTGATGCGAGGCGAGATTGAGAAGCCGATATCATCTTCAGTAAGTTCGCTTCGGTTTAGCCGAAGGACTGACAGGAGTTCACGGAGGCCCTTGCGGGGGGACTTTCGCAAGACTTTCAGTCCAAAGTGAGCAAACACTCGATTTTCTCCAGTGAGTGGCACCATGTCGGAGAGAGTGGCCAAACCGACCATATCCAACAACCATTTTTCCTGCCCGGCAGGAAAAATGGTTTCTGGAATATCGAATTTCGAATTTCGAATTTCGAAACACAGAGCTTGAATAAGTTTGAAGATGACGCCCGAGCCGCAGAGCATTTTCTCGGGATACCTACAGTCGGCTTGCTTCGGGTTGAGGATCGCGTACGCGTGCGGAATTTCCGCCCCGGGTAGATGATGATCCGTGATGATGACATCCATTCCAAGTTCGATGGCGTGGGCAACTTCTTCCGTGTCAGTGATGCCGCAATCAATCGTGATAAGGAGGCGACAACCTGACTCGTGTAACTCTCGTATCGCGGAAGCGTTAAGGCCGAATCCTTCACCATGTCGGTCGGGAATGTAGTTTTCAAAATTCAAATGGCCGATTCGTTTGAAGAAATCGTGCAGTACGACCGCTCCGGGAATACCGTCCGCGTCATAGTCGCTGAAAATGGCGATACGCTCATTGTTTTGAACCGATCGGAGAATTCGTTCCACCGCTTTCTCCATGTCTTTGAGTGTGAAAGGGTCATGGGTATGCGCATCGTAGTTAGGGTGTAAAAACTGTTCCGCCTCCTTCGCCTCTGTAATCCCCCTTCCGTGTAAAAGTTGCCGCAACAGCGGCGAGTAGGCAATGAGTTCCTTCTCTGCTTCAGATGAGGGTGCTTCTCGAATGGTGTAGGACGGCATAAAGAACAGTTTAGCACGTTCAGGCCGGTATTTTCTTTTTCTCTTTTTTCTCTATACTACTCACTATGACTCCTTGTATATTTTGCAAGATCATTAAAGGCGAGCTTCCGTGCACCAAGGTGTATGAGGATGCCGACGTGCTCGCGTTTCTCGATATTAAGCCGGTGAACCCCGGCCACACCCTCGTCATTCCTAAAAGGCACTATGTGAGCATTCACGATATGCCTGATGAGCTCGTCGGGAAAGTTGCGATCGTCGCGAAAAAAGTAGCAGATGCGATTTTGCGGATCGGCTCGAAAGGTGTGAACATCGGAATGAACAATGGCGAGGCCGCAGGGCAAGTCGTCTTTCATGCACATGTGCACATCATGCCGCGCTACGGAAAAGACAAATTCTCGCTCTGGGTAGGCAAAGAATACGACGGAAATGAACGGCAAGTGGTCGCGGAAAGAATCAAAGCAGAGCTTTGATGGAATAATGAATATCGAATTATGAATTATGGGAGGAACGGATTCCGATGCTTAATTCTTCATTCATAATTCGCCATTCCGCGCTTGCTTCTGAAGCGCTTGAATCCCCGGCAGTGTCTCATTCGCGAGAAATTCAAGCATGGCCCCGCCGCCGGTAGAGACGAACGAAAATCTCTCAAGAAGGCCGAGTTTAGAGACCACCGCGAGACTGTCTCCCCCGCCGATAATGGTTTCCGCGTCACATTCGGCCAGCATTTGCGCGAGCGCGATGGTGCCTTGATCAAACCCAGCTTCGTATTCTCCCAAAGGTCCATTCCAGAGCACAAAGGCAGCCTTTTCCACAAGTACGCGAAGATCAGACAGCGCGTCGGAGCCTGCGTCTACAATTTTTTCATTTTCCTCGAGCGTATCCGGCCCTCTCTCTACTGGACCGTGGAGAGTGCGCACGATCACATCTGAAGGTACATGGAGTTTGGGGCTGCGCAAGATAGAGTCTGGGAGTGTGTAGCTAGAGACGAGTGAAACGCCGGTTTCGTATCCGCGAGCACGATAAATATCGTTAGCGAGTGCTCCGGAGACGTACACGTCATCGACGATACCGAGAAATCGTTTTATAAGCGGAGTTTTGGTCTCGAATTTTGCGCCGCCTAAAATAAGCAGGGCGGGATGCGTAGGCGTGAACGCCTTTGAGAGATTCTGCACTTCTTCAGCGAAGACAAAACCGGCAAAACTTTTCAAGAGCTTTGGTGCGAGAGCGATAGAGGCATGCTCGCGGTGCGAGACGGCAAACGCTTCATTCACGTACACATCTGCAAGAGCGGCCAGCGCTCGCGCGAAGGTCGGATCGTTTTCTGTCTCTCCTTTGAAACTGCGCAGATTCTCCAACAAGACGAATGTTCCCTCCTCCGCCACTCGTAATTTTTCCTTTGCGACTTCTACTCCTTCCGCAAACACGATGGGAAGAAACGTTCTTAGATAGTCTCCGATCGGACGAAGCGTTTCTTTAGGATCACGTCCAACGTGCCCGATGATAAGCGTCTTTGCTCCTCCATTTTTAAGAAAATCGAGAGTTTTCCGCGCTCGATTAATGCGATGGGCGTCCTCGAGCCTTCCTTGTTCGAGAGGCAAGTCCAAGTCGAGGCGAAGCAGAACGCGTTTCCCGCGCAAGTCACCGGCGTCTCTAAGAAGTGGGAGATTCATATTTTAAAAACTATTCAAAGCACAGTATCCAAAAATCCAAAAAACAGAACTACCAAAATCTTTGAAACAGTTGTGCGTATGCAACTCTTCTTTTGTTTGGTTTTTTGGACACTGTGTTTTTTTATACCCCGTTTGCACTCTTCAGTATCTTCGTAAATCGCTCCGCGTCGAGACTCGCGTGACCAACGAGTAGACCGCCAACTCCGCCTTCGCTTAGTATCGACGCTGTGTTGCTTTCTTCAACCGAACCGCCATAGAGAATCGAAGGAAGCTGTGCGGCTTCTTCGCCATAGATGTCTCTAAGCACCTTCTGTATAAAAATCGCCATCTCACGAACAGTGCGAGGCTCCATTGCCTCCCGAGCGCTCTTGCCGATGGCCCAGAGCGGCTCGTACGCGATGCAAAGGGTTCGAAGATCCGCACGACTTGTCCCCGAAAGCGAAGCGATGATTTGCGATTTAAGCGTGTCGAAGTATCTACCCTCAACATCGCGCTCCTTCTCTCCCATGCACACAATCGGAGAGAGTCCCTCCGCAAGAGCCGCTTTAAGTTTTTTCGATACGATTTCGTCGGTCTCTCCAAGCATACGGCGTTCGGAGTGGCCGACAATGACGTACGAGACACCGAGGTCTTTGAGCATTTCCGGGCTGACTTCGCCCGTTGCCCGAGCCGAATTCGTAGAGAAGAGATCTTGAGCGCCGAGCGGCACTCTCGTCGTACCGGCATGAGCAAAGAGCCCCAAGTAGGGAAAAGGCGGGCAGATAACCGTCTCTACTTTATCTAGTTTACTTCCTGCCTGCTTGGTCTTTCTAAAAAGCAGCCGAGCTTCGGCGGCGCTTGCGGGGTTCATCTTCCAATTCCCGACGATGAGTTTCTTTTTCTTCACAAAGAGATTATAGCAAAAGAGGAGAGAAATAGGGCGCGAGCACAGGTTATCCACATCTCTATGCACAAAGCCTTACGGCTATTCCTCATCCCAAGTGAGGGTAATGTACTGATCAGAGGTAAGGGGGAAGCTCGGCGGGGGGGCGTAAAGGAGACCCCCGTCATAATTCAAGTTTCGTATTTGATAGCCGGTGCCATCGGTGTAGGCAAAGCCATACCGCTGATTGGTCGCGATCATGCCAAGAAGGGTGATTGTCTGGCGAACATGGTTTGGGGAACATCGCTGTTGGCCGCCGCCGGGCGGGCGATAGTAGTACCTCCCCACCCGACCATTTTGCGCGATCAGAGCGGCGTCAATGCGCAAGTCATCTTCGCTTACAAGCCCGACATTCACATTACCTTGCGCGATGAACCCGAGCACATCAGAACCATCATAGTTTGTGTAACGCACATCCGCGTTGACCGTGATGTTCCTCCGAGTCGGAGGATTGTCCGGCAAGGTTGCCGCGACGATTGTGAGCCGACCTCCGTTAATCTGTCCGTGCACGAAAATCTCGTCTTCGAGGAAGATGATGCCATTTTGGGGAAATGGATAGTTTCCGATGAGTGTCTCACCTTGCACGCTCCACGTACCCCAGCCCGTTTGGTTCGCGGTGTTGGTGCAATTTGAGGGAGGATTCACCAAACTGGTGACGCGGAAAAGGTCGAATGTATCATTTGTTTTCAGCACGACATGATAGCCAAGCGCCCCGGCGCTGGGACGATAGAAACCGTTCGCTTGAGCGTCTGCTTTCATTTGCGCGAGGTCCGCCGTGATACCGGCAAAATCTATCGCCGGTACGGGGAACTGCCGACCTACCTCGAACACATCAGCTCGTTGAGGTGGAGTGGCGGGGGGTGAGGGATCGGTGGGGGGATCGTGTGTGTGGACTCCAAACTCGCTGCCTCCACTATGATCTGGATCATCGTATGACGAAACGGCGCTCGTCACGAGGTTGTGCGCGAGACCGTCGAACCGTATACCCTGATTCGAGTGAACGGGCCCAAACACCTCGGTGCCCTCGCCAAATCGCATGACGTTGTTTGCCGCGATCGCGTATTTCGCGATAGACGGCTTGGCGAGACGCGCGGAGATCGTGCGCTCGAGCAAGGGGTCCGCGACAGTACTGCCCGTCGAGGTGAGCGTGACGAGCGTCGAACCGAGCGGCGGAGCGGCAATCGCGAGTGAAAATTGGCCGATGCTGTTTCCCGCTTTATCTTTAAAGTCGTGGATATACGGTCCGGGGACGCCGCTCCCGTCTTCGAAATCAGTGGGCGCGTGCGCGAGGTGCCAGCGATAATAATCGATGCCCGCTTCCGCGATCTGGAGAGCTTGTTCTCGATTAAATGCCTGTCGCGATGCCTTGATGCTAAGCACCGCCCAACTCGCGAACGCGCCGAGAAGGTATACCGCGATTGATCCAAACACGATGACCGGTATGAGAACGTGGCCGCCTTTTCGCGACATCGGTCTTCGCATACTACTTTTTTGTGTTTCTAATGGATGCATACGTAGTTTTCACAAATCTAGAGATTATCCTTCAGGTTCCTCATTGAAACTTGCGTAGTGAGTGTAAGAGGACTCTGGGGTGTCCCCGTGCTTCTCTCGATCAGCACGGTTATCTTCACGAGCCGTACGACTGAAATGTTAATCGGCTCCGCAAGGGGCGGACTCGTCCCGTCATAGTTCGTATCATGGTAGCTAAAGAGCGTGGTGGTGCCGTTTCCGATATTATGGATGCTCTCACGCACGGTCTCATTCGCGGGATTATAGGCAAGCGGTGTGCCAGACGGTTTCAAAATCCCTTTTTTGAGAGTAGTGCCTTGAATGAAGTACCGCACTCGCTCTACGGAAGCATCGGCGTCAATGTTGCTGTAAAACGTCAGAGTGGAGGTACTCGTCTGCGCAAGAGCGTAAGCTCCAAGGCTTGAAGGGGACGCGCTTCGTATTTCCGCACTCATGTCTTTAAGAGCGCGGCGCGCTTCGGCCTGCGATGTTAAATTTCCCGAAATGAGCCTGTTCAGTGAGAGCACATTCTTCTGAAAGGAAAAAACGGCAAGACCAATGAGAGCGAGAATTCCCAAGCTAAGGATCACCTCGACGAGGGAGAACCCGGATTCTACGGCAGAGCGATGTTTGAAAGAATGCATTGGAGTAGAGATGAGTACTAAGGTGACAAGACGACCTCACGCTGCTGCCAAGGCGCGGAAACGGTAACGGTGTCCGTAAAGGGCTGATAGCCGGTCTTTGAGACCGTAAGCGTGTACTCTCCCGAAGAAAGACCGGTAAAAAGCACTTGGCCGGGAGGCACACACGATGAGGTAAAGGTAAACGAGGCATCAGACACAGTGGGAGTAAAGGTAGTACTTGCAGTTTTGAGGAACACCTTGTAACGAAGGTATCGATCGGCGTTATGCGCAGGATGAATGTTTTGGTTCGCGAGCGTGTAGTAGGTGCCTGTCGTGCCATCAGGACCTAAGAAATTCCAAGCAAGTTTGTCATTGTTGGTGGCGATTTGAAACCGTACGCTATCTTCCCCCGCGTCCGCCGGCTGATCCTCCGGTTGCCAAAGCATTTGATGGAAATTGCTTGCCGATCCGGTATCAAATGTCGAAGAGACAAGAAAGCCGTTTGAAGCGTACTCTGTCCCAAGGGAACTCCATAGTTTGATTTCTCCAGCCGGATCCGCGGTGGCGATATTTCCATCCGAATCGAAAAACTTAGTTCCGTCAGTAAAGTCCGCTTGTCCCGACCCCCCTGCCCAATCGGTTTGACGAATAAATCCGCGACCGGTGAGGAGCGACGACTCGTACGCGCCAAGCGCGAGACGCACGGAGGTATCGGAGAGCGGAAGCCCGGTTGAGGCGTCTTTGACCGTGATTAGTATGCTTTTAGGGTTCTTGGGGGTGACAAGAAGCTTCACATCTTCATTCGCCCCGGAACCAAGAAGGAAGGGCTGGAGCGGGATGGAACCCGCAAGATCGTACTCTTCGTCAGTGAACGAGAGTCCGTACGTGTCCCACTCGAGGTCGGAAATGGTTTTCTCGCCCACATCGCTCGTGGTGTGAGAGGCGCTGTACTTTAACACATCGGGATTCGTGCCTATAAGTTTAGATCCGCGGAGGGAGAAATCGATGGAAGGCACCGGACCACAGGTGTCCGTTACGCTAAATACATCAAGCGTGCTTACCCTATCAATGGTGAAACTGAGCTGGGTTAATTGTTGGAGCGACACGGTCGCATGTGGTTTTTGCGGGTTCGGATTCTCCGGTGCGCCAGACGGGTAGGTCCGATCGAGAGAGTAGCCCGCCTTTGTCACCACAATTTCATAGGCTTCCACGCCGGGAGGCGCGTCAACGATCTGTAACAGCCCGTCATTATTGGTTATGTCGTCAATCACAATCGCCGGAACCGCCTGATTGTTCTCGACGTGCACAGCGGCGCCGGAAACGGGCTGACCCGAAGCGTCAAATACCCGAACAAACAGCGCCCCGTTGGTCGAAGCGGTTTCCAGTGCTCGAGGACCGACGTAGGTAGTGAAGTGAAGCGGAGTGAAATTTCGACAGGCAGCGCAAGAGATAACGAGTTCGAGAAGTTTGTAATCCGCAGGAGAAAGATCATTCGGCGCTCCGCCGATGGTGCCGTCGAACGAATCATCGATATTGCGAATGGTGGTTTCAACGGTAAATGCCACCGTGTCGCGAAGGAGGGTCTGCACCGGAGGGATGGTGCCGTTTGGTATGCCGCCCTGCACCCCGACATTTTCGTAGGGCAGATTACGAACTATTTCAAACTGTTCGTTGGCGAGAGCGGCCGCCGCGACGGTAAGTCGAGAGGCCCGCACCGCGCTCATCGTCGCCGCGTACGCTTGGTACGCGCTCACCGCGACGAGCATAAACACCGCGACTCCAATGAGCGACTCGATAAGGGTAAAGCCTGTAAGAAACTTCTTTTGATCCGTGCTCATTCGTTGGTTTTTATATCTTCGTAGAGTTATCTATATCGCATTCATAAGTGAATACGCGGGAGAAATCATCGCGACCGCGAAGAAACCGACCACCACGCCGACCACCACCATGAGCACTGGCTCAATGATGGTTGAGATATTCTTCGTCTTTTGTTCCACCTCCGCTTCGAAAAACGTGCTCGTTTCTTTAAGCATGGGAGAGAGTTTCCCCGTTTCTTCCCCCACCGCGACCATCTCGGAAAGAAATGGCGGGAAGATGTCCTCGTGCGCGCGAAATACTTCCGACATGGGTTCTCCTCGCTGTATCGCCTCTCGCGCTTTCAAGAGCACTTTCCGGTACTCGCCATTGGCGAGTACGTCAGCAGTAATCTCAAGGGCGCTCACCACTTCGACGCCCGCGGAGAGGAGCGAGGAGAGGGTGCCACTCACTCGCGCGGCATTTGCCTGTTTGATAATCGGGGTGATGATGGGCATATGGAGCAGAGCTCGGTCGAAGAAACGCTTGCCTGGCGCGCTCTTCACGATAGCAAGCAGGCTCGCGATGAAGCCGAGCACAAGTAGAAATCCTGTGATGTAGTGCGCTTGCAAGAAGTCGCTTACCGCAACGACAATGCGCGTCGAGAGGGGTAAATCCACGTTGAAATCCGTGAAAGCACTCGTGAGCTGCGGCACGACTTTCACAAAGAGCACCACACCGACAATGATGAGTACGGCGATGACGGTGGCGGGGTACATGAGCGCGCCTTTTACTTTTCTCTGGAGCGCGTACGAGCGATCGAGCTGTTCCGATACGGAAAAAAGAGAATTTGAGAGATTACCGCTCTCTTCGCCGGCTTTCACCATTGAGACAAGGAGGGTGGGAAATACGGCCGAGTCTCCTGAGAGTGCCTGACTAAGATTCTCTCCGGTGCTGATACGCTTAGAGAGTCCGCCAATAATTTCTTTGAATTTTTGAGACCGTGTTTGACGCTCGAGCACGCCAAGCGCTCTTGAGACGGTGAGACCGGCGGAGAGCATCCCCGCTAAATTCCGGGTAAAAATGATTTTCTCGTGAAGTGGGACGCGTTTGAATACGGGCAGTAGTTTCCGGAGGTCAAGAAACGCGCGTGACGAAACCTTCGCTTCAGAAGCGCTGATAAGCGTTTCGGTTTCCGCTCGAAGCTCACGGGAGAGCGCGAATTTATCGGCCGCTTCTCGCGTGCCCTCATAGAATGTTCCGTCGGCTTTTTGCGCTTTATAGTGTAATTTCATATCACTAATCAGACTCTAATTATATACGGAACCATCTCGAATGATATTCGCGCGGTTCGAGTGTTTCAATTCGAGTTCGATTCGAGATCACTCCGATACGACTCGAAGCACCTCTTCGATAGTCGTAGCTCCCTGCACGCACTTGAAGATGCCGTCCTCAAGCATGGTAAGCATCCCCTCTTTCCGCGCTTGCTTTTCGATGTCGGCGGAAGTCCCTCCATGGATGATAAGGTCGCGGATAGTGGGAGTTACCTTCAGCACTTCGTGAATGCCGACTCGGCTCGAGAAGCCGTCCGGAGAATCCTCGGCCGGGCGCGGGCGGTAGAAAGGAATCTTTTCCCACACGGTGTCTTTTGGAACGACACGCTCCTCTTTAAGCACGCCAAGGACGTGGTCAAGATCGACCGATTTCCCCAGTGTCTGCAATCCCGCTTTATTCAAAAAGTATTTCTCTTTGCTTTCACACAGCTTGCGAACGAGACGTTGGGCAATGATGACGTTGACGGTTGAGACAATGAGAAATGGCTCTACCTTCATGTCGATAAGGCGAGGGATGGCTCCCGCCGCAGAGTTGGTGTGAAGGGTCGAGAGCACGAGGTGCCCGGTAAGCGAGGCGTTGATCGCGAGGGAAGCCGTTTCGTTATCGCGGATCTCGCCGACCATGATGATGTCAGGATCCTGCCGCACGAGCGCTCGAAGTCCGTTCGCGAATGAGAACCCGATCTCCGGTTTCACCTGCGATTGATTGACGCGCGACATTTGATATTCGATGGGATCCTCGACGGTGGAGATGTTCACGTCCGGCGTGTTGAGAAGGTCAATCATGGTATAGAGCGTTGTGGTTTTCCCGCTTCCCGTCGGGCCGGTGGTGAGAATCATGCCGGTCGTGAGCTTGAGCGCTTCGTGGAGACGTTCGAGCCCTTCGCCGTGGAAGCCGAGCACCTCGAGCGTGAAGCCCGATGCTCCTTCGCGCAGAAGTCGCATCACAATCTTCTCGCCGAAGTACGTCGGGAGCATTGAGACGCGAAGAGATACCTTATCCCCGCTGATCTCGATTTTGAACCTGCCGTCCTGGGGAAGGCGCTTTTCGTCGAGTTTCAGGGACGAGAGTACTTTAATGCGCGCCGTGATAGAGCTTGCCACATGCTTGGGGAGTATCATCGCGTCGTGGAGGAGTCCGTCGATTCGGTAGCGCACGACGAGCTCCTTTTCCATCGGCTCGATATGGATGTCAGAGGCGTTCTGGATGACCGCATGCTTCAAGAGCGCATCAACGATGCGCACAATAGGGAGATCTTCGGCGCGTTTTTTAAGATCGGTGGCACTTACCGCTTCTTCGGCACCTCCCTCCGGAATCTGTTTTAGTGCGTCCGTCTCTTCTTTGATAAGGTCGCCAAATTCAGCCTTGAGCGACTTTTGATACTGGAGCAGTGCCGACTTAATGGATGCCGCGTCGGTGAGGCGCGGAAGAATTTTGAAGTGCGTCTTCTTTTTTATGAAGTCAATGGCTCCAAGATCGTCAGTGTCGAGCATGGCCACCTCGAGCGAGTCAGTGTTCTTTTTAAACGAAACAATGTTATGACTCCGCGCGATCGGCTCTGGAATGAGGGAAAGTGTTTCGAAGTCTATTCTCTGCTGCTTTAAATCCACGAACGGAATACCGAGGAGATACGCTTGCATCTTCCTAAGGTCATCCTCACTCACCTTCCCTTTCCGAACGAGAACGCTCCCGACGCCCTGCTTCTTCGCGTCGGCATCCTGCTCTGCCGCGTCAAAATCGGCCCGACTCACGACTCCAGAATCTTTGATAAACTCACGCAGTTGTTTTTCGTCTATATACATATGATACGAATAGCGAATCAATACGAATTTACGAATCTAGATTTACAATGCGCTTATATTTCACGCCCTGAGAAGTAAATTGTGCAATAATCCCGAGTTGAAGCTTATTTGCTTTTAGATAAGACAGGGTCTGATCAATGTTCTTCTTACTGAAAGAATCTCCCTGCTTAAGCTCAAGCACAATTTTCTCCTCTACTAAAAAATCCAGAAAATATTTACCTACTACGTTCCCATTATACTGCAGAGGAACATATAATTGTTGTTTGTACTGCAGTCCTGATGTACGAAGGGCTGTGGCGACTGCATTTTCATAATATTTTTCTTTATGCCCAGGTCCAAGTTCATTATCAACATTGAACAAAATACCTACGATTTTGAAGCTAAGCTCCGGGTACAGAAGGTCGGGCTTGTGAGTAGTTGGTATCTTCATCTCTCTGAATTCGTATATTCGTACTAATTCGCTATTCATTTGGTGTTTCATCTCTCTGAATTCGTATATTCGTATATTCGTATTGATTCGCTATTCGTATTGTCTAAAACTCTTCAAACTGCGGCAGGGAGGACTCGCCGCCTGATGGAGGAATGACTCCGTCCGAAACCGTCACTCTAAACGTAGTGAAGCGAGTAAGTCCTCCACTTGTTCTACAAGTTAACTCTACCGTGTAGTCGCCAAGAGCCGTTTGACTTCGTGTGCGAAGATCAAGATCACTCGATGATGTCGGATTCGCTGGGTTGTTACTTCCGCTTATCGTTACGGTGAGTCGCGAATTACCAGAGCCAAAAGTAAGTTCATCTGAAGCTCCGGTAACACTGGCTCCACTTGGAGAAGTGATTCTAGACACTGAAAGTGTGACTGGCTCCGTAGCTCCGCTGATGAGTTGTCGCGTAGCTGTCGTGGTGATCGTCGTATTTAGGCCCACCTCTCTATTCAGGGCGGAGAGAGAATAGTCGAAGCTCGGAGGCACGGTAACGGTCGCCGTAGGGTAACAAGGGATGGCGACGCTTTGCCCTTCGAGGTCGGAAATGGTCGCGTTTCCGGTTTTCTGCCCTGTCGTATTGTACGGAACCGCAATAGAGTAGGTCGTCCCGTTTGTTTGGGTCGCGCAGGTGCCATACGCGTTACAGTAAGAAAACAATTCATCATCAGTCGTTTCTACGCCGTTTACAAAACGGAGCGTATACGGAGGCGTGCCGAAATTCTCATCGGGGTTGATGCTCCAAGTAACCGTCCCTCCTTGCGTAACTGAAGTGGGCGACGCATAGCAACTTCCCGAAGGCGCTTCTCCGGGTTGACGGCGGCTGGGCGGATTTGAAGGTTGCGCTACCACCTCAAAAGTGAACGAGGAGCAATTGTTATTTTCGTTTGACTCGGTGACACTGCCGCTCTGAAGGGAGGATTGATCCGCGCAAAGCTTGGCCGTCCACGCGCCGACGGTGACAAATTGACTTGCGGACGTGACCGCGCGCGTTTCGGGATTTCCCGCGATCGAGGCCTGGTTCATGAGTTTCCCCGTACTGCTCCAAACGCGGACGCCGCTAGCCGTATCGAAAATCTCGTAGGTGTTATCGAATGATCCCGAAACGGTCGGCACTCCTGTTTTGGTGACGATACCGGAGAAGGTGGCGGTGCCCGGGTAAAATCTGCCACTCTGGGCGGGAGGAAGATCGGGGTCCTGGACAATGGTGGCGGTAAGATCCGGCAACTGCGACAGCGTCGTATAGTTTGCCGTCACGGTTTTGCTCGTGCCGGTGGACACCGTCACCTCGCAGGTGCGTGCAGTGGCGTTGGTACTGTTGCAGCCGATCCAGCTCGTGAAAGGAATGCCGTTTGCCGTCGAGGGAGCGGTGAGAGTGGTGACAAGTGAGCTCCCCGAAGTGGTGCGCGTGTAGGAGGTGAAGCCGCTGTGGCCACTCGTACCTGCGATCGAGACATTCGCGGAAGTGCCATTAGCGGTGGCGTCGATGTTCAGTCGAGCCGTACTGGGAGGCGGTGGTGCTCCGGTCGTACAGGTAGCGGTTGCAAGCGTCGCGCTTGCATGCCTCAGCGTATAGGTGTAGCTCGTGCTCGGAGTGCGATTGGTATCGCTGTAGGAGCCGGAGCCCGAGCCGGCGGGTGAGGAGATAAGAAAGGCGCTCGGTGCCGTGCGGGAGAGCGTGACGGACTCTGTGGCGTTCTGGTACGTGTAGGAGAGGGGGACGGTGGTGTCGCTCGTCGTGCCGCACGAAAGGGTGCCGGTGGCAGATGGCTGCGAGAGTGTTCGGTACACCGCCGTCACGGTTTTGCTCGTGCCGAGAGGCACCTCGACAAAGCAGGAGGGGGTGGTGCT
>Ga0209542_10012478_pt1 | contig 14841 bp, 16 predicted proteins | sample RifCSPhighO2_01_FD_184028 | JGI IMG/M metagenome (GOLD analysis project Ga0209542, IMG submission 184028) | Soil microbial communities from Rifle, Colorado - Rifle CSP2_plank highO2_0.1 (SPAdes) (version 2) | ecosystem: Environmental > Terrestrial > Deep subsurface > Rock core/Sediment ...
TACCAAGAGTTTGGCAAGTCATACTTTTAGATGCTCAGCAAAAACAGCACTTTACTATGTTTAATCTTCTATTTGCTGCCGGAATTGTAGAATTATTACTGAGCTTAAAGAAAATAAAAGGCAAATTTTGGCAGTTTGTTTGGCCAGGTGTGATATTAATTATTGGCTATATGTTTCTTACCCATCCTCAGCACGGAACCGCTGATGCGCGAGCCTATGCAGTTCCATTCCACACAACTTTAGGAACTATTCTTGTAATAACTGGAATACTAAAAGCTACAGAAGTAATTTTGTCAGCGAAATATAAGCTACTTACTTATGGTTGGATTCTATTTCTCTTTATTGCTTCAGTAATGCTTATTACATATAATGAACCTGAAGGAGCATATCAGCGGGATTCTTCAGCTCAAGAAATGATGGGTGAGCATGAAAAATAATAAGATTTGATACAATTAACCATATGAATCTGTGGGTAATATTTGTAACTGGATTAACTGTTGGCGGACTTACTTGTCTTGCTGTTCAGGGAGGATTGTTAGCCTCGGTTATCGCGGCTAAAGAAGAAGAGGAAATTGATAAAGGCATTAACCGTAGAAATACTGTTTTCCCAACACTTGCTTTTCTTTTCGCAAAACTAATTGCTTATACAATTTTAGGTTTTATTCTCGGAGCTTTTGGAGGAACAATTGGCATAAGTCAGGAAACGCAAATAACAATGCAGTTTGTTGCAGGACTTTATATGATAGCTGTTGCTTTAAATCTTCTGAGTGTTCATCCGATTTTCCGATACGTCATGATTCAGCCGCCAAAATTTTTGACCAGAAAAATTTGGAATCAATCTAAAAGTAAAAATTTATTCGCGCCTGCTTTTTTAGGTGCTATGACTATCTTTATTCCTTGCGGAACAACGCTTGCTATAGAAACTTTAGCGATAAGTAGCGCTAATCCAATTACTGGTGCTGTAATTATGGCAGTATTTATCATAGGAACAATGCCTTTATTCTTTGGAGTGGGATTTCTAACAAGTGTTTTGGGAGACAACTTTAGAGGCAGATTTTTAAAAATAGCAGCAGTTGCTGTATTGTATCTCGGAATTACCTCAATGAATGGAGCATTAGTTGCCGGAGGATCACCAATCACTTTGCAATCTGTAGCGCAAGACATTTCAATTGCGTTTAACGGGAATAATACTCCTCCAAACAATGACGTAGCAATAACCCAGAACGCTAGTATTCTTATAACTTCCAGCGGCTACTCACCCAATTATTTTAAAGTCAAAAAAGGAACCCCCGTTACAATTCAACTCATAAGTAAAGACGCATATAGCTGTGCGTCTGCTTTTCGAATTCCGTCCCTTGGAATAAGTAAAAATTTACAGCCAAACGAAACGCAGACAATAATGTTTACCCCACAGGATAAAGGACGAATTGCTTTTTCATGCTCTATGGGAATGTATCAAGGAACAATAGATGTGATTTGATTTAAATCAAGTATGCTTACCAAGAAAAAATTAAAAATTGACGGAATGCATTGTACGAGTTGTTCTCTGAACATCGATTTTGACTTGGAAGATCTGAATGGAGTCAGTTGCGCCAAAACCAGTTATGCCAGACAGGAGACTGAAATTGAGTTTGATGAAGAAAAAATAAAAATTACACAGATTATTACTCAAATAAAAAAAACCGGTTATAGTGCCGAAATCAAGAATTAGTAAGGTTATATCCAGCTTACTAGATATGTATCTGCTTCAATAAGCCCCAATGTTTTTCTACAAATGATTTTGTTGATGGCGATAAATTAAGTCTTTCCAGCTCTCGAAAGGTAAAAAAATCCAACGTTTGTCCTTCACCGCGCTTTATATCATTAACGTTCTCATCTGTTAATTCTGCGTGATAGAAATGTTTTTTTTCATCGCTATAAAGTCTCTCAGATAGCAATTCAACCTCCTCAAGCTTTATGCTGGTTTCTCGCTCAACATCTCTACAAATTGTCTCTTTAGATGATTTATGTTCCTCTTTTACTCCGCCAATAAAACACCAGTCTTTGATCTCCAGCGTAGAAGGCTTCGCATTCCGATGCATAAGAAGCACTTTACCTTTATATGTTAAGAGGATTAAACCTAAATCTAGATTATTACCCACAGTTACATTGTACAACTTTTTATTAACTCGTGCACTTGCTTTCTGGTTGCCTCAACTAAATACTTCGCAACAGGATTTTTGGGATCAACACTTAGTGCATCTAAATTAAGTCCCGCGGCCGCCCGCTCCAATAATGCCAAATTTAAAAGTTTTTTATCTTTTTCTGTTTTGGCCAAACTATTTATTTCCGAAAGCCAAAGACTTCTTTGATTTTCAATAAGCTCAGGATTAATGTTATCTAGCTTTGATAAATGATAAATAAACCAATGCTGACCAAAAACAGCATCATAAAAAGGCGGCTTCCAAGACCAATACAAATTTGATAATATAACAACTTCGCCATTTTTTGTTTTGTATAAATCATTTGCGGAAAAATGCCCATGCTGAAACCTTGGTTTAATTCCTTCATAACCTTTTGTCAAAACACTTATTGCCTTATCAATAAGCTCTTCGTCTTCTTTCCGAAAAAACGAATGTACAAGATAAAGTTTCAAACGCGCTTTCCTCCATTTTGCAAAATTTATTTTAATTTCCTCAGATAATGAAAAAGTTGGCTTATCAACCCATGGACTATGACAACAGTTCTTTTTATATTCGCGATACAGATTAAAAAATTCATCAAGTTCCTTCCCATTTGTCGGACAATTTACAATCTTTTCACCGTTGATAAATTCCAAAATCAGCGCTTCGTATCTTTTCTCATCATCCCAAGGCAAAAAATAATAGAGATGGGGAGGTCTTAAAATTTTACTTTTATTTGCTTTTTGAAAACTTTTTATCATGTAAATCTCACTTGTATTCGGCTTTACTCCCTGAATTTTAAGAACCGCTTTTTTCCCTCTATATTCTCCAACATATCTAAAAGCGCCTATTTCTTCTGACGTCCACCATGAGCTCCGATCCATAAGTTTTTTTGGAGCAAACCCAGTTCTTTTGGAGACATCAGCTAAAATTTCTTTTTCACGTTCTGCCAAATCAGACCCTTTAAGAAATAAGTGGGAAATTTTATTCTGAACCATTTTCCGCTTTTTCATTTAACTTAGTATATCAAAATCCATAAAAATAACTATTGCACAAGTTTTAAAAAACAAATATACTGATTATAATACTCGAAGGAGGTGAAAATATGAACAAACTTTTAATTGCTGCTATAATAATTATAGCTATCATAGGAGGATTTGTCTTAATGGGTGGCAAAAAAACCCAAACACAAAATAATCCTAGTCAGGTAACATTGCCTCCTGGATTGAAAGATATACCTAATCCAACGCAGATAGGAGAAACTGTAATTGTCAACGAAACAGATGCTGGTTTTGAACCTGACTCCATTACAGTTAAGCTAAACTCAAGAATAAATTGGGTTAACAAAACAGATAAGACAATAAGCATAAATTCCGACGATCATCCTACGCACAAATTATATCCAAAGATTAATTTCGGCGAGGTTCAAAGCGGAGGATCTGTTTCTACTATACTTGATAAAGCAGGTACTTACACGTATCACGATCATTATATTCCAACAAGAACAGGAAAAATCGTAGTTGAGTAGATTGTGCTTAAATCAAAAATCACAAACTTTGTGGTAAATCCCAGAGATTAAGGCCAATTTCCTCATTGAAAGATTTAGAATGTTGGCTATCTAAAACTTCTAATAGTATTTCTATACTTGCTGCAACTGTAGCTTTTACAAAATGGCCTCCTAATACTTTCATTTCTTTATCCGAAATATTTAGGTGCGCGTGGAGCAAAGGCTCGTTTTCAAAGAGAGCTACATTTCCAATAAAACTTATTAATTCAAAATCTCCATCCAAAGTTTTTTCCAAAAACTTTTTTATCTTCACATTAAAATACGATATAGTAGGGGACTCTACTGCTCCAATCGCAGTAACATAAGCATTTTTAATATTTAGACTTTTGCAAAACCTTAAAATAGATTCCCCCAACTCTTCCTTCTTAACAAGTCTTATTAAATACTTATTATCTGAAACTTTAGAGTAAAACATATTTTATACCTTTAATTATAAATCAATTTATCCAAATGTAAATGCGAAGAGTTGGGAATTATTATCTTCAAATTCCAGCCGCAATATATGTCTTCCCGGAACTGGAAGATTAATAAGTTTGTACAATCTGTCTGAATCAACAATAACAGTACCGTTAATATTATCTTCTCCGAAATATTGAATTTTGTCATCAACATATACTTTTACTTTTGAAGGCGAACGGGATGTTCGCATTACCAGGAATACCTCTTTTGCCTCAAAATTAAGAAATAACTTTGCATCTTTTTGAGGACTGGCGTATTCATCTATTATTATCCATTTGCCGTCAAAACCAACATTGTTATCCGGCAATTCCGATGTCGATGAATAAAAAGAAATACCATCCTGAACAATTTTCTCAGGAGATGCGAAATTATCAATTCTCCCGTATCCAAGATATATTTCCGGAGTCTTGGCATAAACTTCATAAGAAGGATTGCTTATATCAGAAGCATCAACTATTGCTCCTGTCTCCTTCAAAAGCTCTTGAATAACTTTTTCGCTTTCGTCATAATCTCCCTCTCCGAAATGGGAATAACGAATATATCCTTCTTTGTCAATAAAATATTTTGCCGGCCAATAGTGATTCCCGTACGCTCTCCATGTGGCAAAATCATTATCCTGAACAACCGGATAGGTCAATTTAAAATCCTTGATCGCCTGGGAAACATTTTTCTCACTTTTTTCGAACTCAAATTCCGGCGAATGAACGCCAATAATTACCAGTCCTTTATCTTTATACTTTTCATGCCACGCTCTTAAATAGGGAAAAGTTCTTTGACAATTAATACAGGAATACGTCCAAAAGTCTATGATAACTACTTTCCCCCTCAATTCTTCAAGTGTTAATGAATCTGAATTAAACCAAACTCCTCCCCGAATAATTACCGGAGCTTTTGTTCCCTTCGGACTTAACAAGTCAAACATCGGTTTTCCCATGTCTTCTTTTTTGATTTCTTTTCCATCCTTCCTCTCAAGCTCGCGCCTTACTGTTTCATTGTCTTCAAATTTCGTAAGCCCTGTGCCATATTGCGGAAATTTATCCAAAATAAAAGTCTGAAATTTTCTGTCGACGTTAAAGAATATTCCAATGGCAGTAAGAATCATCAATACGCCAAATAGTTTTTGGATATTCCCCAGATTGGAAAGCAGCCAGGGAACACGGCGAAGCGCATTTTGTCCGCCAAGCATTATCAAAAACATCGGAATCGCAGTACCTAAAGAATAGGAAAACGTAATAAGAAACGCGTCAAATGTAACAGCGCCGGTAATAGCTAAGGAGATGACAGAGGCGAGTATTGGACCAACGCATGGAGTCCAAAGAAGACCCACAGAAAGACCTATTAACAAACCGCCACCAAAACCAGTTCTGTTCTGGCCTCTTGGCATGAATCCTGCTAGTTTGGAGAATAACCTTTCAAGTAACACCTGGAGCTTTGGGATGAGAAGTGATGCACCAAACCCTGCTATAACCAATACTGAAACAAGTCGTAGCACATCTGCTGATATACCGCTCACTCGGACAATAGTTGAGAGAAAGAGAGTAAAGAAAGTAAAACTTAAAACAAATCCCAAAACCACGCCAAACGGACGGGATTTACCAATTTCTCTTCCGCCGATTGTCGAAGAAAGAATTATCGGCAGAATCGGCAATATGCACGGAGAAAGAATAGTTATAACCCCAGCCAAAAAGGCAAATGCGATAAGCAATAACATAATTTATTCCAAGATATCCTTAGGCTTGAGAGTCTCACTTAATTTTACTCAATAACTCATCTGTTTGTCCACCATTCCATTTGGTAACCTCTTTACCTTGCGAGTCAATCTGGACAAACGTATGCTGATAAGTAACTGCGTACTTTTTAGCCAAATCTTTTTCTTCCTGATCAGTTTCCGGGTCGTTAAAATTTACCCGTATGACTGTTACATCTTCAGGAATTTTACTTATGTTCTCTTGAAAATTTGCGTCAGTTGGCCGGCAAGTCGGACACCAGTTAGCATAGAAAAAGAGAACTCTTCTATTACCCGCAGTCTGGTCAAGAACATCTTTTGAGTATGGAAGATATCGGGAACTTACGTTATTATTCATCATGGCTTTTTCTTTTTCCATGGCAATCTGCTCTTGTGTTAATGTAACTATTGGAGAATCTTGTGCCATCATTTTTACTTCATTTGCTTTTTGAGATTGCTGATTGGCAGCAAATATTCCTCCGCCAACAAGTACAATAACTACTCCTGCAATTATTATTCCTTTATTCATATCTTCACCCCCTTCCATGTTAAAGCTTCACAATCTATTTCATGGTTATCCCAGCCGCTTTCACTTATCATATCTAAATAGCTTGACAAATGTCAACAATATGGAAAATAAACTATTGACTTATTGCTTAAATACCCTACACTAGAATTGTCACTATTTTTTGTGACTTAATTGGTATGGAAAAAAGACCTGCCCCAAAAAGAATAAAAACACTTAAAAAGAAAATCAAAGGTTTGGGAGCTACTTCTTACAAAGGAAAAGTCTATTTTTATTTTCGATCCGCACAAGATTCTTCTTCTCAATTTCAAGTTGCCCAAAGTTCTGATGGTTTCACTTTTTCGTTTACCAAAAAGCCCCAATCCAAAAACTTTCTCCCCTGGAGACATGTAAGAAATATTATTGGCTTGAAAAAAGAAAAGTATGAACTATTGAGTCCGCGAAATAATTTTTTTGACTGCGGAAAAATCGAAACAGAAACAGTTCTCGATACCGAAAAAGGGGATTTATTAATTTACCATTCGAAAGTCAAAAGTTTATATTTTGTAGGAATAGCTCTTTTTGATCACAGCACAAACTCGCTTTTGTGGCGCTGCCTTGAACCTCTTTGGATACAGCCTAACGAATGGATCGGGAAAAAATTAAATTTTATAGGAACTATCTTACATTATGGACATATTATTGGGTATTGGCAGACCGAAGATGGCATCTACGCAGTTTCTTACGGTCTTTATAAAAAGTCTGACGGCCATTCATCAAAAGATGTTTCTCTGAGACTAAAACGCGCGCGCCAAAACCCCATGATAACCCCAAACACCAAAAATAATTGGGAGTCTTTCAATACGTTCAACCCCGCAGCAGTCTATGATAACGGAAAAGTGCATATTCTTTACCGGGCTCAAGGATATGATTATGTATCAGTACTCGGATACGCATCAAGCCGCGATGGAGTAAATATAGACGAGCGCCTTCCCCATCCTGTCTATGTTCCTTCCGAATCTTTTGAAAATATCGACCATACAAAACCGTTTCATCCTGCAGTAAATTATATGTCAGGAGGAGGCTATGGCGGATGCGAAGATCCGAGAATTACGAAAATTGACAACAGATTTTATCTGACATATGTTGCATTCGACGGTATAAATCCTCCACGGATAACTCTAACTTCAATTTCTGCAGACAATTTTCTAAACAGACGATTTCTTTGGGAGCGTCCTGTTCTTATCTCTCCTCCTGGCATTGTGGACAAAAGCGCTGTTATTTTTCCTGAAAAAATTAAGGGAAAATATGTAATAATGCACAGGATTTACCCTGATATTATGATTGATTTTGTCGACAGTCTGAATTTCGACGGCACATATTGGTTAAAAGGCGAGTATAAGATCTCTCCTCGAAGAGACAAATGGGACAGCCGGAAAATCGGCGCTGGAGCGCCGCCTCTTAGGACAAAATATGGGTGGCTTCTTATCTACCAATCAGTCGGAGAACAGGATCCCGGACGTTATAAAATAGGAGCAATGCTTCTTGATCTAAAAGACCCAACAATTGTCCTTCACCGCAGTCAGTCTCCAATTCTTGAACCGGTTGCATCATATGAAAATGATGGATTTAAAGCAGGAGTTATTTACCCCTGCGGCGCAGTTATCATTGATAAAACTCTCTATGTATATTATGGATCTGCAGATTCTTATGTGTGCGTTGCGACTGCGAATCTTGAAGAATTTTTGAAAGAACTTAGGTATTCACAAATTGCCCGTCTTACAACACCAATTGTTGAAAAAATATTCTAGTATGATTCAATTCAAAAGAAATACAAGCAATCCCATCCTCAAACCAGATCCAAAAAGTTCTTGGGAACAACAAGCTGTATTTAATCCTAGCATTGTTAAAGATAAAATTTATCATATGGTTTATCGTGCTTTTTCCAACTCCTCTCTTTCGACAATTGGATACACAGAAAGTATTGACGGTGTAAATTTTGAAAAAAGAAAACAATTGATAAAGCCTGAAATGGACTGGGAAAAATTCGGTTGTGAAGATCCAAGAATTACGAAAATCGACAATGAATATTTTGTTTTTTATACTGCTCTTTCTGATTATCCCTTTATTCCTTCCGGGATAAAGATCGGACTTGCCTGTTTCTCGGATTTCTCAAAGGCTCCTGAAAAAAAATTAATAACTCCTTTTAACTCCAAGGCAATGGCTCTATACCCTGAAAAAATCAACGGAAAATATGCCGCACTTCTTACAGTTAATACAGATTTACCTCCTGCCAGAATATGTCTTGCCACTTTCGATAAAAAAGAAGATATGTGGTCGCAAATATATTGGCATAAGTGGTATCAGAATTTTTCCGATCATATTGTCCCTCTGCAAAGAATGAATTCAGATCAGTTGGAGGTTGGGGCAACTCCAGTTCTTACGAAATACGGATGGCTTGTTATTTACGCTCATATTCAGCATTATAGTCATCCTGACAAAAGAATATTTGGAATAGAAGCAGTCATTCTTGATCGGGATGATCCCCAGAAAATAATTGCACGAACTGATTATCCTGTTATGACGCCTCTTGAAGAGTATGAATTGAAAGGTATTGTTCCCAATATAGTATTTCCATCAGGCGCGATCTTGGAAAATGACACAGTCTCTCTGTATTATGGCTCAGCAGACACTACTTGCTCTCTTGCAACTTTCGGACTTTCGGATTTGCTAAAAGAGATGAGAACCAGCTCCCCTGTTGCAATAAAAGTCAAAAAACCATTGAACGCCCCAATTCTGACACCTATTGCATCTCATGCATGGGAGGAAAAAGCAGTTTTCAATCCGGCAGCTTTCTATGACGGGAACACAATTCACCTTATATATCGGGCTATGTCAGCAGACAATACTTCGGTCTTTGGCTATGCACAAAGTGATGGACTATCTATAACAAAACGGCTCGATGTACCAGTTTATGTTCCGCGCGCTGAATTTGAATCTAAAAAAAATCCCGGAGGAAATTCGGGATGTGAAGATCCCCGAATAACTCAAATCGGAGATATGCTTTACATGTGTTATACAGCCTATGATGGTATAAATCCTCCCCGGGTAGCGTTAACATCTATCAAAACCGCTGATTTTACCAACAATAATTTTGATTGGTCAGACCCGATCCTTATCTCTTCACCTGGAATTGATGACAAGGATGCAGCTATTTTCCCGGAAAAAATCAATGGAAAATTTGTCATATTCCATAGGATACAAAATTCAATAGTTCTGGATTTTGTAGATGATCTGGAATTCAAAAATAAGTCATGGCTTCGAAGTATTGAATTTATTCCTCCGCGCGGAGATTCATGGGATAGTGAAAAAATAGGTCTTTGCACTCCTCCTTTCAAAACAAATGAGGGATGGATACTTTTTTATCATGGAGTCAGTAAAATCAGCCGCCATTATCGGGTAGGCGCAATGCTTCTTCATCCAAAAGACCCAAGCTGCGTTCTCTCAAGAACTCCATGGCCGATTCTTGAAGCAGAATTACCCTTTGAGAAAGAGGGGATTGTGCACAATGTTGTATTCCCCTGCGGAATCGCAGTAAAAAATAATATTATTTATATATATTATGGCGGAGCCGACAAAGTCGTATGCGTCGCGACAATCGAATTTCCAACCTTATTGGACTACCTCCTCGAAATAAAAAACAAAAAATATTTATTGTAATTCTTACTCTACAAAAGTCAGAGCAATACCTTTTTTGTCAATTCTTCCAGTTCTTCCGATTCTATGAACATAATCATCGTATGATGCAGGCTGATCGTAATTGATTACGTGTGTAACATCCTGAATATCCAGTCCGCGGGATGCAACATCTGTTGCCAAAAGTATTTGAATTTTATTCTTTTTAAACTCTTCTAGCGCGCGCTGTCTTTGATTTTGAGACTTATTCCCATGAATTGCCGCAGCCTTAAATCCGCTACCTATCAATCTCATAGTTAACTTCTGTATGCCCCATTTTGTTCTTCCAAAAACAATAACTTTGTCAAAACCTTTCTGCCGTAAAAGTTCTTGTAATTGCTCTACTTTTCTTCCTTTATCTTTCACGCGGATTATAGATTGGTTTATATTTGAAGGTGTTTCTTGTGTTTTGACACTGACCGTAACTGGATCCTTTACGAAACTCCCAAGAATTTCTTTGGCAGAAGAGGGGATTGTTGCTGAGAAAAATAAGGACTGTCGATTTTGCGGAAGTAGGGAAATGAAATACTTGATATCGTGAACAAAACCAATATCAACCATACGATCCACTTCATCCAGAACTACATTATTAAAACGTGACAGATCTAAGTGCTTTTCCCTGATCAAATCTTTCAATCTTCCCGGGGTTCCGATTACAAAATGAGGATTTCTTCTTAATTCATTTTTTTGCGCGCCAAGACCTACTCCGCCAATACATAGAACCGCATAGATTCCCAGTCCATAAGCGAATTTTTGCAATTCTGTTTTAATTTGCAATGCTAATTCGCGAGTCGGAGTAACAATAAGAACTTTTTTTGTAAGATTTTTGGAAACTTTATTAATAAGAGGAAGCAAAAATGCTGCAGTTTTCCCAGTTCCTGTATTTGCAATTCCTATCAGGTCTCGTCCTGCAACAATATGCGGAATTGCCTCATCCTGAATTGCAGTGGGTTGAATATATTTACAATATGTAATATTAGCCTGCAGCTTTTCAGAAAAAGGAAAATCAGAAAAAGAATGACTTGGCTTATACGGAAGTGTAGGCACAAAAGAAGCATTGTTAACAAAACGGCTTTCCTCTATTTTTTCAGCAAGCCTGTTCCTTTTGCCGCGATTAAAAAACTTCCTGTTAGTATTACCACTGAATCTATTCCTAATGTATGGATTATGTGATTGCTGTGAATATCTTTGCATAGTTATTTTTATAAATTAAAGGAATAAAACTGCTTAAATGAGATGTGTGAGTAGGGGAAAAGATACCTTTCTAAAAAAAACTTGTAGTACTTATTATCTTAACCTGGTCTAATCAGAAACTTTTCAAAATTAAGCAGATCTATTACTTAAATCCTTTCTTCGGAAGGATTTCAACTCCCGACAAGCGGATTAAAGATTTCCAAAGACTAAGTTCTAGGGAGCTTCAACCTGCTAGGCCAATAAAGAGTATATCAAACACAACACCCAATGTCAATCACAACTATAGGATTAGAGAATCATTTCAAGCTCGGTTTTTAATAAATCCAGAGTTTTTTGATCGTAGATTGAGGAGGTGAGGACTTTTTTGTTTTTTTTCTTCAGAATCTTTACTTTGGCTTTTATTGTCTTTTCATCCGCAAGATCAGTTTTCGTCAGAAGTATTATTTCAGGCTTGTCCAAAAGTGAAATGTTATATTGCTTAAACTCATTGCGAACTGTTTCATACGCTTTTTCTATATCTTCATTTGTAGAATCAATGCAATGAACCAAAACTTTTGTCTTCTCAATATGCCGCAGGAATGCAATTCCCAATCCACGCCCCTTTGATGCTCCTTCAATAAGTCCCGGAATATCAGCAATCGTATTCTTTTTAAAAACACCAAGGTTTGGCTCAAGAGTAGTGAAGGGATAATTGCCAATTTTGGGCGTAGCGTTTGTAAGTACTGATAATAAACTGCTTTTCCCGGAATTTGGAAGGCCAATAAGCCCAACATCCGCAATCATCCGAAGCTCCAAAAGCAATTTCTTTTCCTGGCCAAGAGTTCCTTTCTCAGCAAAAGTAGGAGTCTGATTCGTAGCTGACTTAAACTCATCATTTCCCCGTCCGCCTTTCCCTCCGCGCGTCGCCAAAACTGAAGTAGTTGTATCTGTTATCTCAATAATATTTCCGGATGAAGTATCTGTGATTCGCGTGCCAAGAGGTAGGTAAATGGTTAAGTGGGGAGCATTTTTCCCAAATAATTTTTTATTTTTTCCGGGAATGCCGTCTTCTGCAACAATTTTTTTCTTGTGCCTGAATTCACGAAGGTCATTAATATTTGTTGATCCCTGAAAATAAATATTGCCTCCATTTCCTCCATTGCCGCCATCCGGTCCGCCTTTGGCTGTCTGGCCGTTTCGAAGAAAAGTCGCAGCCCCATCTCCACCATCCCCAGCCTTAATGTATAAATTAATATTATCTACCAGCATCGTGTGCACATTATAACAGGTTATACCGTTTTCAAGTCATTATAAATACGAAAACAAAATTCCTACTTGTACTATAGGACTGCATGCGATATAATACTAGCATGAGCAAAGAATTTAAGGATGCATTAAGTTGTCCACGTCCTTCTCAGGAACTATTAGTGTACCTAACAGATACCTTACATGGTCAAAACAACGATATTCCTACATATGGTATAGGCAATAGACTGATTGCTGATTTTTATGGAATAGATACTGAAGGCAATGAATTAGCAAGGTTTAGGATACCCTGGGGTCAAAATAAAAAACTTGAAAGAAGTTATCACGTTACAAGAACTACGAATGGACAATTTCAAGTAATAGATGAAGGATTTTACCCCCTGGCAAAGTAGCCATGGGATCGCATCTGAAACGCGGAACAACCTTAGTATTCTTTTACCTTGGTTTAAAGCCGGGAGGGTTTTCTGAAAAAATTGGCCCCTTTCCTTCATAAACATTTTCCTCACATTCCGAATGTTGTAACCACCATCTACTTTCACCATTCTGGCCCAGATCTGCGGCTCTTGAGGAAAACTTGTCCTCTTTGGCATCGTAATATTTTTCCATTGCAGGTAAGCAGATATTATACATAACATAATTATGTTCTTTTGAACCTGGAAGAAATATTGCTGAAAACATCATTGCAATTCCAGTTAGCGCAGTTAAGATAAAGGTAGCAAAGATAATAAACGGTTTTTTGAACATTCCGATTGGCTTTCCTATCCAGAAAATAAATGAAACTATCAAATAGGGGAGCAGAAAAAGATAAATACTTGCTGGCCCGTCAAAATTTATTATGTATTTATTAAAGAAATAAATTGGAGCAAAAAAAACAAAATTTAGCAAAAATATTGTGATTATGAAAAGTATGAACGATTTATTAAGTATATATGATGCCAATTTCTTCATTGAAATCTTTAATTCCAAACCCAACCGTATTCTACAACTTTTTCACCAAAACTGCAGTTGGATTAATTAACTCTTCTTTTTTTGCTTTTGGCAATTGTTTCATTTTCCACTCTCTTTGCATTGCTTCTTTGCGGGATGGAAAGGTTTCAGTATAAACCAGTTCAAACGAAGAAAAATTTCTGATATATTTTGCGGACTTACTCGACTTACTTTTGTGCTCCTTCATTCTTTTTTCCAAATTATTTGTCTGTCCGATATAAAGCGTATTTGAAGAAGTCCGAAGAATATAGACAAAATAATTCATAACGAGGAGGTTAATCAATTTCCTGGGTTGCGGAGTTCTTCCTCGATATTTGTTACACGTTGTTCTAATTTACTGTGATGTTTTACGAGAACATTTTGAACAATTTCTACCGTTTCCTGCACTTTTTCTATTTTTTTATCTAGCCTTGCTTCCATGCTTTTCATTTCTCCTCTTAGAACATCTACTTTTTCTCCTAATCTTTTCTCTACGCCATTTATTTTTGCAGTTAACCCTTGCACTTCTAATCCTAGTTTATCTTCCACTCCCTTAACTCTTTCACCAAGTCTTTCCTCAGCTTCTTGAACTTCTTCCTTAACAACTTTTTTAATTGAAGATAAATCGTCTCTTGTTAACATGATTCAACAATACATTGTTTTTTGTTATTTTGCAATACTGCAAAACCGACTCTCAATGCATAAAAGAATGTAGGAATGACTTATGATGAGCGAAGAAGTGCTGCGGGACTTGGAATCGAACCAAGATTAGAGGATCCAAAGTCCTCCGTCCTACCATTAAACGATCCCGCAATGTGTGTTGTTGACATTGAAATTATACCATAATAAAGTAAGTGTAACCATGATTTCGATTTTGACGGTTCTTGGGTTCGGATTTCTTTTGGGACTAAGGCATGCGACTGATGCTGATCATGTTGTTGCAGTTACAACTATTTTGGGAAGACACGGAAAGAAAAGATATTCAGCTCTTATCGGAATTTTGTGGGGGATAGGACACTCTATAACTGTAACTTTGGTCGCAATCCCAATTATTTTTTACTCACTGGTTATTCCAGAACGCCTCTCCTCAATTCTTGAGTTTTTGGTAGGGGTTATGCTAGTAATTTTGGGCATTTTTACATTGTCTGGAGTAACAAAAAAAATATCAGAAGATTTTATTCCTTTAAAAGTACACAAGCATACCCATAAATCCAAAGCAGATGACAAACACTCCCATTTCCATCTTCATATTTTAAATTCCATAAACGAAGATCTTCATCAT
>Ga0209542_10012479_pt1 | contig 14841 bp, 16 predicted proteins | sample RifCSPhighO2_01_FD_184028 | JGI IMG/M metagenome (GOLD analysis project Ga0209542, IMG submission 184028) | Soil microbial communities from Rifle, Colorado - Rifle CSP2_plank highO2_0.1 (SPAdes) (version 2) | ecosystem: Environmental > Terrestrial > Deep subsurface > Rock core/Sediment ...
AAATTATCGCTACGCAAAAGTTACGTGTATGGACGGGACAAATTTTAGAGTCGGTTCAGCTAGTTCGTGTAAATCCGGCAACACATGGGCTTCTTATGCAGATAAATTGTGTAGAGATCGTTGCTATGTGCCGGCGCCTCCCGCCCCCACCCTTACTTGTCGTGATAGCGATAGAGGACAAAATTTTACAGCCCGAGGAGAAACCATGATTTTAGAGAATGGTGCTACCACAACAATATGGGGAGAGGATAGTTGCACCAGTTCAACAACTTTACAAGAATATTTCTGCGGTGTCACTACTACCACCCCGGTCAATGCTCGCCTAGAAAGCGTTTACCATGTTTGTGAAGGCCGGTGTAACGAAGGCCGGTGTGTAACTCCAGAAGTGGGGGAAGTAAGGGTAAACCGGAGTGCTTTTCAACCTTCCGTGTTTCTTCCTAGTTCTGAAACCCTTTTGGCTGGCGTAGATTTGTATAATTTGGGAGCGGAGTCGGCTGATGTCAGGCGGTTAGCCTTCGAATTTCTCACTGCCTCTTCCAGCCTCCCCTCTATTCCGACTGATTGGACAGTACGAGATGTTGATCGAGGTTATACATCCAACGGTACTTATGATAGCACCAGCAGGAAGATAGTGTTTTCCTCGGGTGATTTACCCTTACGGTTACCTGGCAACAGCATGACCACCCTAAGACTTTATGCGAATACAACTAATTTAATTTCTAGTAGTACGATGATTTTCGGTTTACGCCTCACTGATGCGAGTGATTTAATAGTAAGAGGCACCGAAAGCGCTGAAAACCTTAGTGTTTTTGGATTGCCCATAAATTTCTGGATTACCCTAGGACATTACTAAATTAAAAATTCAGACTACAAAATACATCCTAACACGATGTATTTTGTTTTCGGCCGACATGAAAAACCGAAAGGGCTATACGCTTGTCAAATAGTTCAGAGAGTTATATAATTTGTATATGGTTTTAATCATTTATGGATATGGTTAAAACTGTTAGGAAAACAAAAATCGGCAGCAGTGTTCTTTTAATTTTGGCCGGAGGGCTAGCGATTGTGGCTGGCGGTGGTGTGTTGTAAAATCGTTATAGAGAAGCGCGGGTTGTTTACCACAACGGCAATTTTAGTGTTATCGGCAGGTGCTCTATCCTGAGTGGTCCGTTGAGTAGTAGTGATTTTAAAAAGTAACCAGGTTAAACAAAAGATGGGCACTTTAAATCGTCTTTTGTAGGTTAATTCGTTAAAATAAAGGCCTATGACTGACTGGAAAACACCTAAATTAAAAAGGCTAAGTCGGGTGTTAGCAGGGATTAAAAAAGAGGAGGAAATACTGGTTTTTTTGCGTGATCTTTGTACGTTGGAAGAGCTGGAAACTTTGTCTTCGCGCTGGGAAGTTGTGGCGTTATTGGATAAGGCCCGGCCTTATCGGGAGATTGCTCAAAAGACCGGTGTCAGTACGGCCACTATTACTCGCATTGCTCACTGGCTTGAGAACGGCGAAGGGGGGTATAGGATAGCACTACGAAATTTAAAAAAAACTAATAAAAAATATCGTCCCTGAAGGGCGATTTTTTTATCCACAGGTATGCCTTGACAAGTTAATCAATTTGTATTAGTGTATTAATACATTAATACTATGGAAAACTACGTTATAACAATCCATCATAACAATAGCCTCGAATAACGAACGAGCCAGTTTGTTGTTTGAGGCCATCGCCAACTAGGGCGATTTTTGTTTTTTATGGTGACTATAGTGAAAAGGTTATCACGCGAGAGTGTGGTTCTCGCCTTGGGAGTTCGATTCTCCCTAGTCACCCAAGGCATCTGGGGTGGATGCCAAGCGCGCAATGGAGGGAAAGATGAAGTTGCGAAGAGCGGCTATTGAAAGAGGGTTGCTCCCGAAAGAGATCTATAAGGGGGCAAGTTACTTTGTGACCGAGCTGGCGCTCTTTCTTTCTGATCAAATTCGAAATGAGCTCCGGATTCTTCTGTCACGGCTCCTCAAAGAGGCTGGAGTAACGGAAGACGGCACTTTTTTTAGGATTGATGCTTATATTGATCCTGAGATGCGCCACCTCAACATCATCGAAGTGAATTCACACTTTGTGGATGGTTGGGGGGTGGCCTTGAACTTGGCGCGGGCCGCGGGTTGGCGTGTGGCCCTGCCAACAGGAGTTTTCCCGAAGTTTTGGACGTTGACTGACAACGTCTATCTCCCCGAGCTTGAACTCGCCTGTCAGGAACTTGAGTTACTGGCTGGTGAGAAGCATGATGTAGTATTTTGGGGGGAAGCTCTGGGTTTGCAACAGCCAGTCTATTGGTATGGGAGATTCCGGAGGGAGGGGTTCTTGCAGGTGGTCCCGAAGTGTGGTGCCCTCCTGGACGATAAGATTTGGCTTGCTCGGGTGGCCCGAGAATGGTCGCCTAATAGAGTTCTGGTTCCCAAGTGTTATTCGGTTGAGGAAACACCCTGGGAAAATCTTCCGACGGACGTTGTATTAAAAGTCCGTCGGAAGTGGGAGAATGAGAGGGCAAAGCCGGTCTTTAGGGCGGAACTCGTTTCCGGTAAAGGTACGAGGAAGGCGTACCAGCGGGGCGAACTGATCGCTCAGGAAGTCGTATCTACTCTGCACATTGACGATCGTCCGATTCAGGCGGTCATAATGTGCGCGGGCATCGAGCCGGTTGTGGGTTACATCCAACACGCCCATCATAAGGCGCGGTTCATCAATGACAATAGCGAGCATGGCCCGCTGTTGTTTGGAGGGTAAACGATCTTGGGGCGTCGCTTAGGCGATCCCCAAGATCACCTAAGCAAATCTATGAAAAAAATTATTTTATTTGATTTAGACGGCACTATTGCTGACGTCCAGCCTATCGAAAGACTGGTTTTAAAAAAGATTCTTGAAGAGAAGAATGTTATTTATACTGGAAATCTGAATTTTGGTTTTAACGATAAAAATTTTGTTAAAGAATACCAAAGATGTTTTGGAATTTTAAAGGAAAACAGTTTATTACCATCTCCCAAACTTTTGTTAGATGTAAGGAAATTTAAGTTCGAGGCGAGTTGTTCGTTAGGATTGGTGACTGGCGGTGTGAAGATAGAAACGGAGTGGGTACTAAAAAGATTGGGGATAAAAGACGTGTTTAGGCCAGAGTTATTATTTTGTCGAGAGGACTATACGGGGAGCAAAAAGGACGGTGGGCCGTATGTTAAAATAAAAAGGCTTTTTCCAGATTCTTTAGTTGTGGTTTTGGGGGATTCTGTCGCTGATCTTTCTGGATCAAAAGTGGTGGGGTTTGATTATTGTTTGATGTCTAGAAAAACGACGTTGGTTGAAAATGAACAAAAAGCGAGGAGATTTTTCCAAAAATATCAGATGTTGTCTGAATAGACAGAAGCATTATTTTTTGTTATATTATAGCCATAACTTTTAACTCAAAGTTATGGCTATCTTAATTTCCGGATCGTTAACTTACGACTACATTTTAAATTTTCCGGATAGTTTCCGGAATCATTTGAAACTAGAAGGGGAACATGTCTTAGACTTAAATTTTAATGTCGAGAAAGTCACTAAAAGCCGTGGTGGCACAGCTGGTAATATCGCTTATACTCTAAAACTTCTTGGTGCCGATCCGGTATTAGTTTCGGCCTTGGGTAATGATGGAAATGAATATCTAAAATTTTTAGGAAGTCAGGGTATTGAAACAAAGAATGTGTTGGTAGACAAAGAGGGAGGAACAGCGACAGCCTATATTTTAACGGACGCGGATAATAACGAGTTAACAGCACTGCATGTCGGCCCATTAACATTAACTCGTGAGTTTTCTTTGCATAATTTAGAAAGCAAACCAAATTTAGTAGTTGTGTCTTCCACCGATAAAGAAACGATGATCCGCCACCTAAAAGAAAGTGCGGAGTTGGGGGTGAAGGCCGTGTTTGATCCAAGTCAGCAGCTGGAGAATTTTACTGAGATTGAGCTTAAAAAAATGATTAGTCAAGCGTACTTTGTGATTGGTAACGACTATGAGATTAAAAGGCTAGAAGAAAAAGTCGGTTGGGATACCGAGGAGATGTTAAAAAACACTAAGGTGGTTGTTATTACCCGCGGAGCCAAGGGGTCGTTTATCTTAACCGCCGAAGGCGAAGAAATAGCGGCAGAGGCTTGTCCACCCCTGTCCTACGACGATCCAGCAGGTGCGGGTGACGCTTACCGTGCTGGTTTTTTTGTGGGATTTGAGCTTGGCTATCCTTGGAAGACTTGCGCACAGATGGGAAGCTTAGCCGCTTGTTACGCGATTGAGGCGATTGGTACCCAGACGCATTTATTTACCGAGGAAGAATTTAGAGGACGCTATAAAAAAGAATATAACGAAACTATAACTTTAGAAAGATAAAATATGTTTTTACCTATTATTTTAATCATAATTGGTTTGGTGATTTTAATCGGGGGAGCAGAATTTTTGGTGCGTGGCGCCTCGTCAATTGCAAAGCGCGCTGGTATTTCCGAGTTAACAATTGGTTTAACAGTAGTGGCCTTTGGGACGTCCATGCCCGAATTGGTGGTGAATATGATCGCAGCTTTTAAAGGTACGGCCGATATTGCGATTGGGAATATTGTGGGTAGTAATATTGCCAACATTCTACTTATTTTAGGTATTTCAGCCATCATTTACCCGTTGACGGTTAAAAGTAATACGGTTTGGAAGGAGATACCATTTGCGGTGCTGGCTATGGTTTTAGTTTTTGTGATGGGTAACGATGTTTTTTTGGATGGGGTAAGTTTCAACGCGATTACTCGGACTGATGGTCTGGTACTACTGGCCATGTTTGCGATATTTATGTATTACATATTCGGGTCAGCTAAAACCGAGGGTGAGGGAGAAGATGTAAAAATTTATACTTGGTCAATTTCTTTGATTTTTACAGCGATTGGTTTGGCGGCTTTGTTTTATGGAGGGAAACTCTTAGTAGATAATGCCGTTATCGTCGCCCGCGTGGCTGGTCTGTCAGAGGCATTAATTGGTCTTACAGTAGTAGCAGTCGGCACATCTTTGCCAGAGTTGGCTACTTCAGCGGTGGCGGCTTACCGGCATAAGAACGATATCGCAGTTGGAAATATTATCGGCTCAAACATTTTTAATGTTTTTTGGATCCTTGGTCTGACGGGTACGGTAATGCAACTGCCGTTTAACCCTGCGGCCAATGTTGATGCTCTGGTGGCCCTGTTGGCGGTAGTCCTCCTGTTTGTTTTCATGTTCATTCATACTCGTCACAAAATTAATCGTTGGCAGGGAGCCATGTTTGTTTTTTTGTATGTTGTTTATACCAGTTATTTAATCATGAGGGGTTAGTATGATCTTAAGTTTTTTATTTCTTGCAGTACTTTTTTTACTCCTGGGCTGGTCAGCAGATTTGGTTGTCGTCAATTTGCGTAAGACCGGCGAGAAATTGGGAATCAAAGTCTTTTTTTTAGGCTTACTTTTAGGTTTGTTTACTTCGTCTCCGGAAACTGCTTTGGGTATTAACACTATTGTTAAAGATATTGAGGAAATTAGTGTTGGCAATCTATTGGGGGGCATTATGGTAATTTTTGGCCTAGTTTTAAGTTTAAGTTTAGTTTTAAATCGTAAGACAGCGACAGATGGTAAAATCTCCCATATTTTTCCAGTCTTACTATTTTTACTTCTCCCAATGTTACTTGGCCTGGATGGAATGATTGGTTTTATCGACGGAATAGCTTTAATTTTGGGTTACGTAGGCCTTGTTTGGTATTTGTACAAGGTTAACGGAGGATATGATTCTTTTGCGGTCGAAGTTGTTGAGAAAAGAGATATTTTGAAACACTTGTTCAAAATAGTTTTAGGGATAATTTTTGTAATTATCGTCTCTCATTATATTGTACAAGTCACGATTGACATGCTCGGTTCGCTGAATGTCTCTAAGTTTTTTATTGGTACGATTATTTTTGCAATTGGTACTAACTTGCCGGAGATTATTATCTCCCTACGTTCTTGGCGTAGAAACCTGGGAGAGTTATCAGTCAGTAATTTAATTGGTTCGGCTTTGGCCAATGTTTTGATTATCGGTTTACTAGCAACCTTTAAAGTTTTATCAATAGATAATGGCCTAAGTTACAGTATTTTATTTGTGGCCCTACTAACCTTGTTCGGTTTGCTAACAATATTCTACAAAACTGACAATAAATTAGGTCGGGTGGAGGGCGTGGTGTTGTTCTTGGTATATCTAGGGTTTGTAGCGACCGAGGTTTATTTTTTAAGGTAAGTTTATGCAAAAAAAGGTGAAAATGGGGAAATTAGAAACGGTTTACAAAGGCAAATTTATTGCTTTGAAACGCCACTCGGTGAGTTTCTCCAATGGAGAAAAAAAGACCTTTGAATATTGTGAGCGTCCAGATTCAATAACGATTTTACCTTTTGATGCAAAAGGTCAACTGCTCATGATTAAGGAATATCGTCATGACCACCGTAAAAGTGTTTGGTTTTTGCCAGCCGGGAGTGTGAAAAAGGGCGAAGCCCCGGTAAAAGCGGCCCATCGCGAACTTAGGGAAGAAACTGGTTATGACGCTAAGAAAATAAAAAAGTTGTATTCTCGCTCATCGGGCAGTAGTATCATTATTTGGAACATCCACTTATTTGCCGCCAAGGATTTGTTTTCTGCCCCTTTAAAGGGAGATGAGGAGTTCCCGATTAAAGTTGTCCCAATGCCGCTTGAGAAGGCGGTAAAAATGGCCTTGAACGGGACAATTGAAAACGAGTTTATCGCCTACCACATTATTCGTTTTAATGAGTTACTAGAGAGCGGAAAATTTAAATGGTGAGGCAATAATTTTGGAAGTTTATGTTTACAGCGGCGGCAATAATATTTTTTATCTGTTTTACACTTTTGGCTTGGCAAAACTTTCGTTATGCCATTATTTTTTTTATTGTTTTACTACCAACTTATTTAATACGGTTGCAAATTGTCGGATTGCCGACAACAGTTTTGGAGTTAGCATGGTTCGCAGTTACTTTGGTTTGGGTGGTAAAATATGGCAAAGCCGATCGGTTTAGGTTGAAAGAATTTTTTATTAAACACCGGGTATTTTTAATCCTTTTAATACTTTTATTGGTATCATCGGCTGTGGGGGTTGTGAACGCCGGAGCTCATCATGCGGTATTTACTCGTGGCGCTTATTTAGCGCTTGGCCAATGGCGAGCTTATTTTTTCGAACCGGTTATATTTTTATTGTTACTAGTAGCGAGACGGGGGAATGATAAAAAGAAGGGAGAGATAGATGGAGAATTAATAAGTACAGCCTTAATTTTTTCTACTATCAGCATCGCCGTGGTCGGGGTTTTGCAGAAATTCTTGCCTGCCTTTTACCCACCCAGCCTTTGGAACGATGTTTTAAATGGACGGGTAACTTCTTTTTACACTTCGCCGAATGCGGTGGGGTTATATTTAGCCCCAATAATACCGTTGGTTGTTTTTAAATTAAAAGAGTGCTGGGATAAGGGGAAGAAAAGTTTATTTATCCTATTTCTAATTTTACTTGGATTAAATTTATTAACAATTTTTCTTTCCTTTTCTCAGGGTGGTTGGATCGCTTTGATGGTGGGGGCATGGGTGGCGGTAATAAGCTTGGGTTATAAAAAAACAGCTATTGTTTTAGCTGTTTTAGGTCTTTTAGTCGGCGGCTTATTTGTACCGCTTCGGGAAGCGATACTTTTTAAAGACAAGGGCAGTCAAAATCGTCTCCGATTGTGGGAAGTGACGGGAGAATATTTAACTCGCAACCCAATTAATTTTGTGTTTGGGACAGGTATCCGGCGTTTCCATGCTGATATCCAAAAACCAATTTTTGAAGCCAAGGAAATGGAGCGGATTATTTACCCTCATAACATATTTTTGAATTTTTGGACGGAAATTGGGTTTCTAGGGATGGTGGCAATGGTGGGTATTATAAGCTGGGGTTTTTATTTGGCTTATCGATTAAGAAAGGAGAATTTAATCTGGGGCACTACAATCTTAGTATCTTTAGTGGTACTACTCGTGCACGGGTTAGTCGATGTGCCGTATTTTAAAAATGATTTAGCATTTTTATTTTGGAGCCTGGGTGCTTTATTGGTAGTAAAAAGATAAGCAGTTTTTTATTTTTCGGTTGGACAAGAATCCCACATGAACTGGAACCAAGTCTTATAGCTAGTGGCCATCGGGCGAGAAATGATCACAAAAATTGAAATATCTTCACTAATTTTTCCGAGTCCTGCTCCGGTAAAAGACACTACGCGATCGCCAAAGATATCAATCATTGACGGCGTGGAGTAATCTTTAGGTAAAAATTTGTAGGGCTTACCAACCGACTTTAAAACTTCGGGCAGTTTTTCTTTTACCTCATGATCAAAAAGGTGTTTGTAGGTGATACCTTCTTTTTTGGCTTGGGTTAGAAAGTTTTCTAAAAATGTTTTCAGTTGGGGGTCAAACCAGGCTCCTTTGGCGCCGATAAAATAGGCATCTTCTTTGCTTATCAAGAGGTCGCGTAAGTAATTTTTGAATCCCTCGATTCCTTTGTAAAAATATACCGCTTCTAGCTGGGGCTTATTGTTATATTCAGATATTAAATCCGGTAAGACTTTTTCTAGTTTTTTTTGGCGTTCTTGAACCAGCTCCATTAATTTATTAGGTTCAACTGGTTTGTAAATACTATCGCCGTGGCCGATTACTTGGAATACTAAGCCCTTTTCTGTGAGGCGGTTTATTGTGTCATAAATATTGCGACGATGGATTTTGCTATGAGTGGAGATTTCGTTAACGGTGGCTTCCCCCAAAATCAGCAAAGTCTCGTATATCTTGGCTTCATTGAGGGAGAGTCCAATGTCAGTTAGGGCTTCAATGTTCATATAACTTAGACAAAGTGGGTAATAATTTTATCTGTGTTAAGGCAAAAAATATTAAAATGGTGGTCTTCCACACCACGTGGTGTTATTGGCCACTCAATAATTATACTCTAGAATGCTTGAATAAGCAAATATAGTAAACATATGACCAAAGGCACAGTCTATCGTTTATATGAGGAATTGGACAAAATTAAGATAGAACGAAAGAAGGCGGGCGGGGAACGAAAGGTTAAAAAACAACTAGAGCGCCAAGAAAAAATAATTTATCAAAAAATTTATAAAAATAAATCTAACGTAAGCTTAAATTAATTTTATGGATTTAATTACACAGAAAGAAGGTTGGGTAATTTTAGCCCTTTACGGGGCGGCGATGATTTCTTTGGTTTATTTTTTGACTAAACGTAAAATTCAGACCAATGAAAATTTTTTGGTGGCCGATCGTCAAGTGTCTTGGCTTAGAGGGGCTTTAAGTATCGCTGTAAGCTGGGTTTGGGCGCCGGCGATTTTCATCGCCTCGTTACAGGCTTATACTAAGGGAATCGCTGGGGCTTTTTGGTTTATTGTGCCTAACATTTTATGTTTTTTTGTGTTTGCACCCGTAGCGATTCGTTTGCGTCGACTGATGCCCGAGGGATATACTTTACCAGAGTTCATTATTAAAAGGTATGATAATGATAAAAAGACCCATTTGGCTTTTTTGGTTGTTTTCTTCGGTTATCAGTTGGGAGCAATTATTATTAATGCTTTAGCTGGTGGCACGTTATTGCATATTTTGACGGGAATGAATTTTAGCGTGGCGGTTTTAGCTTTATCCGGAGTGGCTCTGGTTTATTCTTTGATGAGTGGACTAGAGGCTTCCATACTTACCGATGTTGTCCAGATGTTATTAGTTGTGGTTTTTGGTTTTATATTGGTGCCCTGGGTAATTATTAACGCCGGAGGTCTTACGGCCATTACCGGTGGTTTGGGTGGGGTGACCGGAGAATTCGCCGATGTGTTTCATCCAGGAGTCGCCTATTCTTTTGGAATTGCCATGACCATGAGTTTGATTTCCGGACCGATTGGTGATCAAATGTTTTTTCAGCGTGGTTTCGCGGTTAAACGTCATCATATAGTTAAAACGTTTGTTTTTGGTGGATTGATATTCGGGTTAGTCCCGGTAACTTTAAGTTTATTAGGTTTTGTTGCGGCCAACCCAGCCTTTAGTTCAGTAATTTCGATAGTAGACCCACAAATGGTCGCTCCTTTGACCATAGCGGCTTTTTTACCGAAATCTGCCTTGATATTGTTTGTTCTCATGGCCTTTGCCGGCCTGTCTTCTACCCTAGATTCAGCCTATTGTGCTATTAGTTCGTTAGGTACAATGGATATTTATAAGAAATATTTTAATAAGAAAGCTGACGAAGCAAGGTTGTTGTTCGTGTCTCGGAATATGATGGTTGTGATGGCTGTACTTGGAACAGGGATCGCGCTTCTACAGCCGAAGTTACTTTGGGTATTCTTGATTTATGGGGCTCTAGCTTCAGCCGGTTTTTTTCCAACCGTGCTTAGTATTTTTTGGAAGCGCTTAACAGCCAGAGGAGCCTTCTGGGCGGTGACAAGCTCGTTAGTAGTAGGCATGCCACTTTCTGTTTACGCCAATATTAAGGAAGATGTTGATCTTATTGTTTTAGCGGCGGTGTTGAGTGTCATGATTGGATTGGTAGTCTGTTTGTTTTCAGGATTACTAAACAGAAAGTCACTATATGAATTTAAAGAAGCCACCGTTGTAGTGGAGACAAATAACTAAATGGTGGTTTAGAGATTTAAAGTATTAAAAAGCCCAGGTTAAGTCCTGGGCTTTTTAATATGTTCAGTAAATTTTGTTAGCAGTCCGCCGGAATAGTTGCAATTCATGACCCGACAGAGCCTTCGACAGTCTTTGGTTTTCTGACGTGTCTTTTTGGCTTGGGGAGAACCCCAAATTGTTTTAGCGTCTTTGTTTAGAAGGTTGCCAATGCGGGGCCCCTTAAAGCAAAAGAAGGCATCGCCGTTTTTAGAAATAATTAGATTGTTGTGGCCGGCGCGGCAGGATAATTTTTTTATTTTTCCCCACTCCTCAAGATAGTAGCTTCGCATCAGATTCAGTTGCGGTAGCCGGTTATATACCAAGTAGCCTTTTTTTTAGAGCCAGTAATTTATTAAAGGTCGCGTTAACAAGTTTTTTGTCGGTAATCCACAGGTCGCTGGTCGTTAGTCCTTTTTCTTCTTGGAACGCCTCTCCTTGATTTAAAACTTGTACATTGGTATCCAGGGATTGAATCGTAGTCCAGATTCCCTGTTTACTAAAGTGTTTAATAAATTCTTCTATCTCCTCGGCATTTATTTTGGTGAGTAAAAAAGCCACCAGCAAGTTGGTTTTGGAGTTAGGGAAATTTTTTTTCGCCTCTGTCAAATCCGTGAGGGCCCGACTGGCTCTTTCGAACGCTAGGGGAGTATTGCGTAGTTTGTTTTGTATCTCTGGCTGGAGCGTGTAAAGAGATATTTCTACTTTAGCAAAGGGAGGTTGTACTAATCGTTCGGCTAGAGCGTTGTTTATTAATGAGCCGTTGGTGTTAAGGGAAATGTTTATTCCTTCGTATTTACAAGCACCGACCAGCTTCCAAAACCCCGGATAAAGCAGTGGCTCACCGCCCGAGATAGTGATCGTAGGTTTTTTTACTAGGGTTTTAAGATTTTGGAATATCTTTTTCCAATCCTTAACCAAAAGATCTTGGCTGCTTCCCGAGCGCCAAATGTCGCAATGTTCACAATGGAAGTTGCAGCGCTCGGTAAGTTTCAGATAAATAAGGCCAGGCTTGCTAAAGGAGCCGTTGGTGTGGAAAGCTAGACTGTTTAAAGTATGACGGGAAGCCTTCTTGGCGAGGTTTATCATGTAAGCCAGAAAATTTAGATTCTTCCAGGTTATTTGCTTGGGCCGTATTTACCCATTAGTTCGGCTTGGGCTAAGATGTGACCGTCAATTGTTGTTAATAGCTGGGAGGCGTTAAGTAAGCCTTTGGTTTCGACATTATTGTCGAGGGCATATAGACGGAAATAATAGCGATGGTTGGCAGGAGGGCAGGGGCCGCCATAACGCGTTTCATCGAAATCGTTCACGCCGGTTTTGCCGAGCCTGTAATTTTCCGGAATGACGGAAGTTTTTGGATCAATGTTCCAGATTACCCAGTGTACGAAAACCCCACCTGGAGCATCCGGATCTTCCAGAACGAGCGCTAGACTCTTGGTGTTCTCTGGGACATCGGAAATGTTTAAAACCGGGTTTACATCTTGGCCGTCACAAGTATGCTTTGCTGGGATAGTGCCACCAGCAGCAAAATTAGGACTAGTTAAAAGCATAGGACCTTTGGTTACTGTATTATTAGGAGTTTTGTTTTCCTCTATTGGTAGAGTAACATAGTTTTCCGTTTGTTCAACGGTATTTTGGTTTGCGGAGTTAGAGGGTGGGGTGTTTTGGTTTGTTGTAGCCTGCGAACAGCCACCTCCGACGAAGATTATGGCAGAAAGAAGAAAAAATAATTTTTTCATATTTGAAGTAAATGAATAATTACCTTATTCGTTCCCATAGGGATTAACATAGTCGGACAATGTCCATTGTCCATCGACATAATAATATGTTTCGCCAATGGTCGGATGATAGAATTTTTGCATGTTATATGGATTCAGCGGGAAACCATTCGCATCATATTTGGGGGCTGGCTTAGGAGTGGGTTTGGGGGTTGGTTTGGGGGTTGGAACAGGAGTAATGACTGCCGCCTCTGGGTTATTTTGCCCGGCCACTGGCGTCAGAGACCCCGTAGGTGTTACGGTGGTGGTAGGAGCAGGAACTGCGGCATCAGTGTTTGTGGTGGAGTTGGTTTCCTCCGGAGGAGTATTACTGGTTTGGGGCGACGTAACATTTGGTTGGTTACATCCTGCTCCCGACATAATGATTAGACCAGCTATTGTGATTGAATAAAATATACTTTTTTTCATAGGGTTATGAAAATATATTAGATAAATAATTTTATTGTTTTCCTGATTAGAATATACCAGATTGGGGGTTATTTGGCAATAAAAAAGATCTGAATATTATCAGATCTTTTGTCGAGATTGCGGGATAAATTTAGAATCTGTTTGACTCACAATCTAAGTTATTTGATGCTCCTTAATAATTCAAGAGTAGCCTTTACTGAAGGGTTGTCTATGTTTTTTAATTTAACTCTGCCGACAAATTCAGTTGAAATGGGAGTTAAAAATTCGTCTGCCCAAGACGGGGTAAAGGTTACTACTCCGTCAAAGTCTATTTCAATTTCTTCGTTTTTAGGTATGGCATCTAAGGTAGATCTAAAAGCGCTAAAGGCTTCTTTGCCGTCTTGTCTAGATGTTAGAGTAGTCCCGAATTTATTTATTTTAATAATCATACTTTTTTATACTCTTAAAATTTAAACACAACCAAACAGCCATTAAAATATACATCTATATCTCTGACATTTAATACGCTGTCACCTTCCTTGATGTAGAGTTCCGCAGCGCCACTATAAAAGTTTAATTCGAATGGGTTGTCTTTTATAATTGCACGAACAAATTTTAAACCATTACCCCTAGCCTCCGGAGCTCTGCTGGATATAATTTCAGTAAAAGCAACTTTCAAAGCTTCTTTATCATTTTTTAATTCCGGTCTTACTTTTCTTAAAGTTCTTAAAACTCCTTGGCCCCTATCAGCTAAAACAATCACGCCTTTACTTAGATCGTAAGCAAAAAATAGTCCGGGAATATCTAGCCAATTGCCCAAGTTATGGTCGAAAGAATTATTGCCGATCTCACCAGTTATAGCTGTTATTAGAGGAAAAATATTTTTAATGCGCTCCAATTTCGCCACATCGTGTTCCAGCTTAGATAATCTTCCTTTGAAATCTGCAATTGTTTGACAATAAAATTTTTTATCTGGCTCTTTTGGAGAACTCAAAATCCAATCATCGCCTATAACAACGACATCTTCTTTAAATAGTTTTAAATCAAATTGGCTGTAATATCTGTGTCCTCCTTCAGTTTTTTGAGCTTTAAGTTTGCCTTTCTTATCCCATCGGCGAAGAGTATCGATAGAAACATCAAGAAATTCAGCTGCTTGGCCTATGCCTAGTTTACCTTTATCTTTCATACAATTATAAAGAATACGATATGTATGCATTTATTGTAACATATTACTGATATCTATGCAAATATTGATATATGTGCATAGATATCAGTAATTATTTATATAAAATACAAAATACTCAAAAGAGTTTTTTTGACCTTTTTGTTGAGCATAAAAATTATGATAACAATTTGGCTAGCTTTTAACTAAAAGACCCCTACCAAGATATGGCAGAGGTCTCCAAAAACTGCTCTTTTGCCGAATTGTCGGCGTGGCTAGACCACGTTAGAACCCAATTAGATATAGTGAAGATAATTCGAGACAAATATGACCCACTTCTTCTGGCCACTTCTTTTAGTAGACATAAGACGTGGTCGGTGGCGCCGTTCCGAAGACGGCGCCACCGTTGACGTCCACGGCCTTCGCAGGCCGTTCATCATGCCTCCGTAGCCGGTTTCTTGGCCGGCGTTTGGGCCTCTTTCTTCTTGCTCATCTTCTCGACCGCCATCATGGCCGCGAAGAGAGCGGCGGCGTACAGGAAGGTGCAGAAGAGGCCCGTAGCGGCCATCCACCCTACGAGATGAAGCTGCCTGTTGTCCGGCGGCTCGACGATGAGAGTCGGGATGAGGAAGAAGAGGACGGCGGCGGCGATCAGGCTCGCGATGAAAGGCGCGAAAGCGTCGTTCACCTTCTGTGGGGTAGACATCGTATCTTCTCCTACCCTCTCTCACTCCCAGGTCCTTCCTAGGAATTAAGCGAGGCGTCGTTGGACCGAA
>Ga0209542_10012480_pt1 | contig 14840 bp, 18 predicted proteins | sample RifCSPhighO2_01_FD_184028 | JGI IMG/M metagenome (GOLD analysis project Ga0209542, IMG submission 184028) | Soil microbial communities from Rifle, Colorado - Rifle CSP2_plank highO2_0.1 (SPAdes) (version 2) | ecosystem: Environmental > Terrestrial > Deep subsurface > Rock core/Sediment ...
CCAATATGCCCAGTCTCATGCCAAATATAAATCTTTTGGAAAAATATTTAAATCATTTAGGCGTAAAAAAAGCAATGGAAGACCTTGAAGAGTGGATAGAAGAGATAAAGGAATCGGGAAAACTGATTATTGTAGAAGGCCAAAAAGACAGGAAAGCGCTTGAAGGGCTGGGGTCAATGGATATATTATCCCTGAAGAAGCCAATCTATCAGGTTGTTGAGGAAGCTGCTTCTTCAGGCAAAGAAGTGATAATACTGACAGATTTTGATAAAAAAGGCAAAGAACTTTATGGAAAGCTCAAAAAGGACCTTGCCAAACATGGCGTGAAGGTTGACAGGTATTTCAGGGAATTTCTTCAGAGAAACACAAAGCTGAGTCACATTGAAGGCATCAGGACTTACATATCCAATCAGGAGAATTAGCAAAAACTTTTTATAAGATCAATCTTTATCTTTTTACTTGAGGAGGTAATGGTGATGAACATAGAAGAATCAATTAGGCCATTTGAAGAAGCAGAAGAAGGGCTGTCAGACGAGCCAGGTGAACCCCAGCCAGACGAACCAGCTCCAGAAGAGCAGTGAAACAATATACTATTTGTTTTTTATTTATATCTTTTAATTTTAGAAACAACCCAGCTTTATTTGCGCGCCTTTTTTTTGCCTATCATTATATAGGCCTTTCCAAAACGCGCATACATTAATGCTTCAACGCATGATACAATCAGAGCGATAAACATCAGTATGTACCACACACTTTCAAAGATCTCGCTTAATTCTTCATAACCATAGTTTTCTGTGAAATGATACAAAGTCATTGCTGAGACACCAACCACAACAATCACCACAAACATCACTGAAGCAATGCTTATCTTGCGGAATTCCCCTGGCGAAAACCTGCTTGCTGCCCTTATGGCAAGTATCACTATTATGATGCCAACTATAGTGGCAAGCAATGCGCTGAATTGTGTCACATTTGATATTATCTCTGCTATAGCCATTTTATCTAAACCCATACTTTTCTGAATCTTTCAATAACTGTTCTGAATAGCGGTACAAAAATACAAATCCTCCAAGGATTATGACATGCGCAATGCTCTCAAGGATCTGTTCTATGGACTCCCCATAAAAGAATGCCAGGTAATCTCCCAGTGTATGCAGTATAAAGCCAAAGACAACAAGCACCACAGCAATAGCTCTTGACTTAAGGCTGTTTGAGTCCTCAATCATATTATACTTAGCAGCATAAAATGCAATAATCACAGTAAGAACTCCTATTATTATGCTTCCTGCAAGAATAAACCCCGTAAAAACCATTTTATATAATGAAAGTAAAACTTATTTATTAATCTTCTGTATCAAAACAATGTACAAAGGTAGTGCCTGCCCTTTATATCATCCTATCCCGTTATCTTAATTGAATAATATCAGCGTAATCATAATCATATTTTATACTCTTCGTTAAGGACAGATTGTATATCCTTTGCCTTCTTCTCTCCTATCTTCTCAACTTCCTTCAGCTCCTCTTCTGATGCAATCACAACACTCTTCACAGAGCCGAATCTTTTCAGCAGGGGCTTTGCAAGAGCAGGACCCACTCCAGGAAGGGCTGATATTATGTATTCCTGCTGCTCTTTCAATGTCAATGGCTTCCTGTCCCCATGCAGGCTGAAATCTTTTGACGTCTCTTCCTGCTCTCTTTTTGCCATTGCAGCAATGAGTGCAGCGCTCTCTTTAGATGTTTTTGTCTGTATTATAGGGATACCATAGCTCACAGCTATTGTGGCAAGCATGCCTCTGATTGAGTTGGGGTGTATCTTCCTGAGAGAGTATATATCCTCTGTCCCCTCAACCATTATGACAGGCCTCTCAAATGACTGCTTGATGTCTTTTGCCTGCTGAAGAAGCCTTCCATCAATTATGGAATCCACAAAATCAGGCAGTTTCTTGTATTCAATAACGCACCTGCTTGAGACAATATAATCTCCAACCTCAAGCCTTTTCAGGTCTATCTTAATGCCAAGATCAATAAGCTCTTTTATTATGCCATTGCCCTTTTCCCTGTCATCAGCAAAGACCTTGTACTCATTCTCCTTTTCCACAAACCTGTTGAGGTTCTCATCTCTCCTTTCAATGAAAGCATTTGGGCTGCTCTTCAGGTCCTTCAGAGTCCTGTGCATCCTCTTCTCCTTGTTGAATGCGCTCCATCTGTATCCCTCATCCCTTGTGCCCTTTGCCATAAGCACAACAACACTCCCTTTTTCAAGCCTGCCTGTCCTCCCTCTTCTCTGTATGTGCCTTATTGCAGAGGGAATAGGTTCATAGAATATCACAAGGTCCACTTTAGGTATGTCAAGGCCCTCTTCTGCGACTGATGTCGCGACCATGACATTGAATTCATTGTTTGAGAATCTCTCCACAAGCTCTTTCTGCTCTTTCTGGCTCAATCCTGTGCCGTTCTTCTTTGCCTGGCCGACAAATATCCTTGCGTCAACACCCTTTATAATATTCAGCGACTTCTCTATGCTTGCAGCTGAATCCCTGAACTGCGTGAATATAAGTATCTTCACGCCGTCTGTCTTCTCAACAACCCCTCCAACTATCCTCCTCAGCTCTGCAAGCTTTGGATGCTCTACCCCTGCTTCCTGCATGCTTCTTATCTTTATGAAAGCGGACTTGAAGTTGGTGTCAGCGACAAGGTTCTTGACTGCCTTTGTCGTTGTCTTCATTGACTCTTCCCTCAGCTTCTCAAAATAATTGTATAATGACGAGATTCCCTGGGTCTCGAGAAGCTCAAGGGCATGCTGGACCTTCATTGCCTCTGCCGCAAGAGACACTGACTTCAGGATGTTGAAGTCCTTGTTGCCTCTTGATATCTCTGAGTGCAGGATGCCCTGCAGCTTCAGGATCTCTGTCTTGTTCATGAAGCCTGATTTCTGCCTGTTCAGGTAGCCATATTTCCTGATCTCTGTTATCTTTGACCTGAGACAGTCATTGAGGTATTTCTGTACGCTTCTGAAGGATTCCGGAAGCTCAACCTTTACCCATTGGATATCGACTTCCTGTATGTATGGCTTGACATCAGGATCCTTGTCAGACCTTATCTCTATATTGTCGATGTGCAGGTTTGACCTCACCTCATCTATCTTCTCAATCTCTGAGCCAGGGCTTGCTGTAAGCCCCAATATCTTAGGGTATTTTGCCCTCTTGCTGTACTGCTTTGCTATGAAATTATATGCATAATCTCCCACAGCCCTGTGCGCCTCATCAAATATCAGGAGAGAGACCTCTTCAAGGGATATCCTGCCTGAAATTATATCATTCTCAAGGCCCTGAGGGGTTGAGAATATGATTTTTGATATTTTCCATAGCTCTGCCCTTTTCTCAGGGGTTACAAAGCCTGTGAAGACTGCCATCTCTGATTCAGGTATGTCTGTGAACCTGAGGAATGTCGCCATGTGCTGCTCAACAAGGGGCCTTGTAGGCGCCAGGAACAGGATCTTTGACTTAGGGAAGTTGCTGAGCCTCTGGACTGCCAGCATAAAGGCTATGCTTGTCTTGCCCATTCCAGTGGGAAGCACAACAAGGGTGTTGCCCATTGTGCAGGTGTCCAGGATTGTCTCCTGATAAAGCCTTGGCTTAAAATCTTTGAGCATAGATTAAAATAAGGCCATATTGTTTAAATACTTTTCCAGCGGTAATGTCCAGTGGGTAGTGAAAAGATTTATATATAACATACATATTACTAGCTTATTATGAAAACACTAGCAAATTCCAGCACAGGAGTTTCAGCTAGTCCAAAAGCCGGAATCTATTACTTTTTTATGTGAGAGCCTTGCTTAGCGCTTAGCTGAGTAAGAGCATTACACAAAACCTCTACTTGGCTGAGTTCTAAGATGGCTGGATCCGGCAGAAAGAAAAGACAATCAACAATAGATTTGGAGGGATTGAGATGGAAATAAATATACGGGCAGGACAGAAGATAGCAGGAGACCAGAGCTGCAATAACAGTTATGATTCCAAATGTTTTTTTGGGCAATGAAGGAGGGATGGAGGCAGGCAAAATGATAATCAAAATGCGTGAAGGAGCAACACAAGAAGAGATAAGGGCTGTTTTAAAACAGATTGATGAGATGGGTTTCACTGCAAATATCAGCGGCGGTGACTGTAAGGTCATAGGTCTTATAGGCAATCCCCAAAAAGTTGATCCTGGATTGTTTGAAAGGCTTGATAGTGTTGATAAAGTTGAGCAGATAACAGAGAAGTATAAGCTAGTGAACAGGAAATTCCATCCTGAACCAAGATTTGTGCCTCTAAATGGTGCGATGGTAGGAGAAGGCCAGCCAAGGATTGTAATTGCGGGGCCTTGTGCTGTAGAGGATATTGACACGATGCTTGAAGCAGGAAGAGCTGTCAAGGAAGCTGGAGCTCATGGCTTCAGAGCAGGAGCATACAAACCAAGGACAGCCAGCATAGACTTCCAGGGCTATGGCCTTTTAGGACTTAAGCGTCTGATGATGGTCAGAGGGGAGACAGGTCTGCCGATAGTGACTGAAGCAACAGGAGCGCATCATCATGTGGTTACAGACCCTTATGGTCGCATTCCAGCAGACATTCCTCCAGAAGATATCGCTCCACTATTTATCAAAGGAGACAAAAGACCATATTTCATGGATCCAGGCAGATACGGAAAGCAGGAATGCTTTGAAAAAGAACATTCAATTGTTCATGTTGCCAGAGACGCAGACATCCTGCAGATTGGGACTAGGAATGCTCAGGCATATGGTCTTCTGCAGACTGTTGCAGAACTCACAAGAAACCTTGAAAATCCAGGGAAAAGCAAGCCAGTATTGCTGAAGAGAGGCATGTCATCCAGCCTCCAGGAGTTTGTGAACTGCGCAGAGTATCTTGCTGCATTCGGAAACCCAAATGTGATTCTCTGCCTTAGGGGAATACAGCCAGCAAAGGATGGCCTTAGGAACAACCCTGATTATGACCAGATACCTCTGTTGAGGCAGATGACAAACCTGCCAATAGTCTTTGACCCAAGCCATGCATATGGGAAAAGGGATCTTGTTTCATATGGCGCAGAAGCAGCGCTTGGCCATGGTGCAGACGGCCTGCTTGTAGAGGCACACCCCAACCCCCAGAAAGCACTGACAGACGGACAGCAGACAGTAACTCCTAAAGTTTTAGAGACTATAGTCAAAATGGCAGAGAGATATCATTAATTTTTTGTTTTTTATTTTTTTCTTACCTTGACCTGACCACACCAACCCTTCTGCAGTACTTCCTTATAGCGCACCTGCTGCACCATGGGCTTATCGGTACGCAGATGTTCTGGCCCCATGCAACAAGGAGGTCATTGTAGATTATCCAGTATTTTTTCGGCAGTTTCCTGCGCAGAGCCATCTCTGTCTCGTAAGGGTTTTTTGTCTTCACATACCCAAGCCTGTTGGAAATTCTGTGCACGTGGGTATCTACACATATCCCATCGCCGCCATATCCAAGGGCAACAACAAGGTTCGCTGTCTTCCTCCCCACTCCTTTGAGCTTAAGCAGCTCATCAATATCATCAGGAACCCTGCCTTTGTAATCCTCAATCAGAACCCCACACATCTCTTTTATCCTCTTTGCCTTTGTCTTGTAGAAGCCGACAGGGTAGATTGCTTTCTCTATCTGCTTTGTGCTCAGCTTAACCATCTTCTGAGGAGTATCAGCCAGCTTATTCAGCCTCTCAAATGCCTTTGCTGTTGTCGCATCCTTTGTCCTCAGGCTCAGGATACAGGAAATAAGAACATGGAATGGATTCTTATCCCAAGAAACCTCTGTGACTATAGGCACTCTAAGTCTTTTTACCTCTTTTTTCAGTATTGATATCACTTTATCAATATTCTTATTATCCATGAAATCATCATATTCAGAAATCATTTATTAATCTTTGTCTCTCATTTAGAAATATTAATAAATGTTGGCGTGATTTCTTTTGCCATGAAAAAGATGTGGCATAGAGTGGAGCTTTTTATTGACAACATAATACCCTACAGCCTCGTGCTTCTTTTTGCGCTTGTGATTGTTGAACTTGCTTTCTCTGAGCTTATTGAACCCTATGTGATATATGTAACAATTGTGGACTATGCAATCATCACAATCTTTGTTGCAGACCTTGTGTTCAAGTATATAAAAGTAAGGAGAATACCAACTTTCTTGAGAAAATACTGGCTGGATATCCTGGCTGTATTCCCATTTTTCCTGTTGTTCAGAGTCTTTGAAGGTGTATACCTTGCTATCGGGGCATCACAGCTGATAAAGGAGCCCCAGGCAATATTCCACGGCGGGCTTGAGCTGTTTGAGAAAGAAGGATCAAGGATTATCAAGACAGCAGAGGAGGCTGGCAAGGTGAGCAGGGCAAGGCTTATATTGAGGTTTATAAGGCCTCTCCAAAGGCTTCCAAGATTCCTGAAGATAATACCCTATTTTGAAAGGCCAACCCATAAACATCATGCTGTTATCGGGGCAATGAGCAAGACCAGCCCTAAAAGCACAGGAAAACATAAGAGAAAATGAGGGGTGAGAACAATCAATCCAGTCGAGTACCTTTCTGAATGGATCATAAGGTTTGAGAAGAACAAAGACCTCATCCTTAAGAGGATGATTGACATTGGCCATAATAAAGAAGAGGATCTTGTGATTGCAAACCTTGAGAAAGGCGGAAAGCAGGCATACCTTATAGATCCATTTCTTGATGAAAAACAGATAAGCACCATATTTGAAAGGCTAAAGGGTTATGAGAACTGCTCCCTTGTTGTATACAACACCAAGGATAACTTTGACGTCATTGTGGATAACTGGGAAAAATTTGTTGGCTTCAAGAGGAATTTCAGCATAAGCTTCATAAACCCTTTCTCAAGGACAGACAAGAGATGGGTTGTCTATCCTGCCACACATTCTCTGGTGACTGACGACTCAAAGACAAAGCAGAGCCTGAAGATCCTGTTCTCAAATGTCGAAGCAACAACCAAAGAAGATGTTGAGAGGATAGTATCAAGCAGCTGACTAATAGTGATTATCTCCTGTAAACATATCTCAACCACGCCCTCTTGAAAGCGCCAATTGTCAGTGTAGACAGCACAAAAGCAACAGTAGGGACAATCGAATTCAAAAATGGTTCTGGAAGCCCGGCAAAATAGAAGAATACCACTATCACAAAATATGTTATTATCGCAATCAGAATCTTCCTGGACCAGCTTGTTTCCCAGGCCTTGTCTGCCTCAACACGCTTGTTTCTCTCCCCGATTCCCCTTATTTCCCTTTCCAGACCATCAACTGAAGTCATTTTACAATGAGGTTTATTGCGTTTGGGCAGACCTTTACTTTTATTGGCGTATTGCCGAGTATCTCACAGTCCACATGGCACAAGGCTCTTGGCTTTGCGCTGACTGAGATTGTTTTTGCCTTATAATACTCTATATCTGAAAATCTTATGTGCTGGGCAGTCAATGTTCCTGCTGCATATCTTAAAAAGCTGAATATGTCCTTTCCCTTGAACAGGCACACATCAAGCAGCCCGTCATGCATGTCAGCATGAGGAGTCATCCTGAGTTTGCCGCCGTAAAGCTTTGTGTTTCCTATCACGACAAAGCTTCCCTTGGATGTCTTCTTGCCGTCTATCTTTATTGTTATGTCAGAATGCTTATATCTGAAAAGCTCACCCCATGCAGCTAATGGGTAAGCAACGCTTCCAACAATCCTTTTCAGCAGCGGCTTTACTTTTGTTGCGACATGAGCATCGAATCCAACTCCGGCCATGAGGAAAAAATATCTTTTGCCTGCTTTTCCGATGTCAATCTTCGTGGTTTTCCTCAAAATTATCAGCTTTGCAGCTTTGATCGCATTGAATGGAATGCTCTTTTCCTGCGCCAGCACATTCTCAGTCCCAAGAGGGATGATGCCAAACTTCTGTTCTTTGTTCCTTCCAGAGAGCATGATGCCATTTATGACCTCATTGAGTGTTCCATCCCCTCCTGAAGCTATTATTACATCATATTTGCCTGATCTGGCAGCCTTTTTAGCAGCACCTATAGCATCTCCAACCTTTTTTGTTATGTAAACATCAATATCCACATGGTTTTTGCTGAAGAATTCCCTGACTTTAGGCACAACCATGTGCGCTGCACCTTTTCCTGACTTTGGATTGGCAATCATAAACACTTTCATGTCTTTGCACCTTCCCACAATATCTCAAAGTATTTCCTGTATCCATCTGCAATCTCTTTTCCTTTTATTAATATTCCCACTGGCTCTGGAGTCCACAGGATTATTGCTGTCTTGTCTCCATAGATGTTTATTGCGACAGGAGACGAGTTCCTGTCAGGCATGAATCTCACCTCTGCAAGAGGTATCCCTTTCACATAGCTGCTTTTCTTAGCAGATTCCCTGAATATAATTTTCACTTTAATGCCTCTTTTCATCCTTTCCTTGTCATAATGCATGAAATAATACCCCATTATCTCATTCACATTCTCTGATCCCCCCAGCACAAGAATCTCCTTTCCTTCGCTTATCTGATCATTGAATATTGACCTCAGCGCAAACCTTCCCTTATAGAATGCTGTCTCCTTTGATTCGGGCGCAGACCTCATGAGCGCACTTAGTTCAGGCATTGCCATGCTCAGTGTGTTCTCTTTCTCTTTCAGCATATCCATTAGCCTCTTTGGATCCTCTGCCTGGAAGTACTTCCTGTTGTTTGTTGTGATGAAAGAGACAAGCCCTTTCTCAATAAGCCTCTCAACAGCATCATACACAGACCTCCTGTGGATTCCTGTCTCCCTGCTTATGTTTCCTGCAAGAGAGCTCCCTGCCTTCACAAGCATTAGATATATCTTTGCCTCTGTGTTTGTGAGTCCTGCATCCTCAAGTATTTTCAGGTCCATTAACCCCTATAAACCTTTTCTATATATAAATATTGTGGTAAACACTATCACCACACTAATTATTATTTTAGTAATACTCTCTCTTGGCATGGCAGAAAAAGATATACCAGATACAAACATAGTGCTCCCAAGGAATTATGGGGTAGTTATAGACTCAGGTTCAAACTTATTCTTCTATGATCCAGCAAGATATGCCATCGGCCGCGCAATTCTGATGACTCAGGCAGAGCTGCAGAATGCCTTAAGGCAGTGGCAGGCTTACAAGCAAAAAGAGACAGAGGCCCTGGAAAAAGGAACTCTGCCTTATATCCCAAGATTCTCATCTCAAGGCCTTGAGGATTTAATGGCATGCGAGTGGCAGGAGGCAGAAGAGGAAATAAAAGCAGGAATCAAGAGAACAGAAGGCTCCATGAATCTATGGGTGGTCGGTGGAAAAGGAGAGTCCGGCGCAATAAAAGATGCCAAGCTGTATGGCGGGCATGGCAAAGAGGTCCTGGAGGGAAAAGTCAAATCAAAGAGCAAGGATTATAATAATGTCCACATTGCAAACCCTTTTCTGACAGAAGATGGTTTCATCATGCACCGGAACATCTATAGCTCTGCGCCTGACAATGACTGGGAAAGCGGCGCAAAGCATCTCATAAGCATGGGTGCGCATGCAGCAGCTCTGGAAACAGCGCAATTCCTGCAGCTTGCAGGAAAAAGGGACTTTGCGATAGAATATGGGGAAAGGAAAACAAGAAGACTGGATCCTACGCTCGCATTCAATCTTGTCAGCCAGAATTATCTTTCCAATCTTGTGATGGACGCCCTCATTGCGAGATATAAAAGAGGTGATGCCCTTTACCAGATAAACAGAAAGCTCATGGAAGGAGAGATAAGGGATGCAATATTCAGCCCAGCACTTGACAACACAGCAAAGACCGGCAAGGTCAGATATGCTGTTATGAGGCAGCAGGCAAAAGAGTTCGGAAGAAGCAAATCCTATCAGGAATCAGAGAATGACTGGGTGAGGAAGATCAGGGATAAGCTTAGGGAAAGAGGCTATGAGAGGGTGCCTTTTTATGCAATTGCCTTTGCAGGCGGTCCTTTTGAGATGATTGCTGAAAGATGGGAGAACAAGAACATCGTTGTTGAGATGGCATGCAGTTTTGATTATGCCCCTTTGGTCATAAAGAAAGACCTGCAGGGCGAAATAAGATTTCATACCTCGCCGCAACCATTTGACACAAATCCTTTCCTTAAGATGGGGGTTGAGGAGAGAAGCTTTGATGGCTGCTCTTCAAGAGAATGCAGACAGAGGATTCTCAGTGTTGATGACCTTAGTCCTTTAGGCATGTCAAAGAAGATGCAGGGAGTTTACAGGAGAATGACCAAAGAAGCTGAAAGAGAGCAAAGGAAAAGAGAGGATGAGCACAAACAGCCTATGCTGCCTATGTTTTAGTCCTTTTCTTCTTCTGGATTATAGCTTGGCATTGCTGCCTTGCTTATTATCATTATGTCCCCGATTGACTTAACAAGCTGGTGGGGCACAATCACTCCTTTTGCAGAGCCAAGAACATTCGCAAGATAAGAATTCTTTGTTGCCTTGACCCTCCAGCCAAAGACTTTTGTTTTTGTGAGTATGCTTTCCTCAATATCGCCAAAATATTCTCCATTGTCAGTGAATACCTTCATATTATAACTGTTTGATATCTTTTGCATCTTCAGCATTATAAACCCTCCTTTGATGAGTCAGTTATTGTCGAATAAGCCATTATCTAATAGTTTAACTATTTAAAGGTTTCGAAAATGCAGAGCATTTTCGAGACACCAGAAATCTCTGATTTCTGTTTGTTTCGGAAATCAAAGATTTCCAGAACACTAAAAGCAAAGCTTTTAATGGGTCATAAAACGCGCAAGCTAGCCAAACTTTTTAAATAATACATTCAAAACGAGGCTTATGGAGTATAAGAACCTCATAATCATCGGAACAAGCCACATAGCAAAACAGAGCGTCCAAGAAGTAAAAGAGGCAATAGAGGACAACAAGCCAGCCATAGTTGCAGTAGAACTGGACCCAAACAGGTACTATTCCCTTAAGAGCGCAAAAAAAACCAAGATCAGGCTTAAGGACATATTTACCCTGGGCATTGTTGGATTTGCATTTGCACTTCTGGGGAAATGGGCGCAGGAGAAGCTTGGAAAGCTTGTAGGAGTGATGCCTGGAACTGAGATGCTTACTGCCCTAAGGGCAGCTCAAAAAAACAATGCCACCATAAGGCTTATTGACCAGGATATCTTTATAACTTTGAAAAGACTTTCAAAGGAGATAACCTTAAAGGAAAAGTTAAGGTTTTTTCTTGACATTCTGAAATCAATCTTCTTCAGGAAAAGAGAGATGAGAAGGCTGGGTATAGAGAATCTTGACCTTACAAAAGTTCCATCAAAAGAAGTCGTCAAGAAGCTCACAAAAGAGTTCAGGAAAAGCTACCCTAATGCCTATAAGGTTCTTGTGACAGAGAGGAATCATGTGATGGCAAAGAGGCTTGCCAGGATCATGGAGGAGAGCCTGGGAAAGAAGATAGTCGCTGTTGTAGGCGCAGGCCATGAGGAAGAGATTGTGGCTCTGGTAAAAAGTTATGAGAAAAAGGAGAAGATAACTTATTCTTTTAGTTTAGTCACTGAATGACAACACCTAACAACAAACTATTTAAATAAAGGGGGCATGGATAAGGCTATGGTAAACCCCATTGATAGGCTGTCAAGCTTTTCATATGCTGTCAAAAAGTACTATGGCTTTGACAAGGATGAGCTTAAGGGCATGGCTGTTGCCATAGTCATAATCGCCTTCATTGTCTCATTTGATGAGTGGGGTGTAGATAAGTTTGATCTGATGTATGGCCTCAGAAACTTCTTTAATGCAATATTAATCGTGTTATTGAGCTTTATAGTGTACCAGACAGCCCAGAGATTCACAGCGATCAAGAGCGGTTTCAAGGCAGAGTGGAGGATATGGATATATGGCCTTTTGATAGGGCTTGTTCTTGCCTTTGTCTCAAGAGGCAAGCTATGGTTTCTGGCTCCTGGCGGAGTGATTGTCTACCACATGGCAGGCCACAGGATATGCTCATTCAGGTATGGCCTTAACTACTGGCCCCTTGGGCTTTCTGCCATCATGGGGCCATTGGCCTGCGCTATGCTCGCAATAATATTCAAGATATTGGGCGCTGCCCTCCCTGCAAACATCCTCATCCTCAAGGCAATGAAAATCAATATCTGGCTTGCGATAGTGAATCTGCTTCCTATACCTCCTTTGGACGGGAGCAATATGTTCTTTGCTTCAAGGATGTTCTACATATTCACGTTTGCCTTGGTGGTAGGAACTATGATATCACTGATATTCTTTAATGTATTGATATCCCTGCTTATAGGGTTGGTAGCAGGCTTTATCCTATGGCAGGTGCTTTATTGGACACTGGAAAAATGAGAATGGGCAAGATGAACAAGAAAGGATTTGAATTCCTTGACAAGTGGGTTGAGCTTTTCTTCTTTATACTTCTTGTCATTGGCTTTATTGTGTCAATAAACATAGGGAGCGCTTTCTTCAGCTACATTGTGATATTCCTTTTCGGGCTTATGGCAGGAAGATTTCTCCAGCTGAGAAAGAACATATTCCCTTTCTATCTGATTGTCCTTGGCCTGCTCATTGGCTACCTTCTGGGCTCAAGGTATGGGAACTGGAAGATTGTGGTGTTTGTTTTCATAATAGGCGCAGCAGTAAGCTGGTATGTGCATGAAAAGGAATATATAAGGTGACCTTTTTCTCTCTGCAATGAAAGTCCATAAGATTTCTGACGGCATATGGAAGCTTACAGGAACAGACAGTGTAAATGCATATCTTGTCGATATAGGCGAGAAGATTATGATAGATGCAGGCAACAGGGCTGACAGGCAGGACATGCTAAGATTTCTTGGCAACATGGCAGACCTTGGCAAGATCAGCAAAGTTATATTCACGCACCTGCATTATGACCACATAGGAAACTTTGATATTTTTCCAAAAGCTGAATTTTTCGCATCAGATATGGAAATAAAGGATTTTGAGAGAAGCACGCATGATTCTGTGCTTGACAAGGACATGGTAGAGAAGTTCAATATAAAGCTGAAGCCGCTTCCTGACAGGATAGGCCCTTTAGAGATAATAAAAACACCTGGCCATACTGCCGGCTCAATCTGCATCTGGTATCCTGAGAAGAAGGTGCTATTCACAGGAGACACGCTGTTTCCCAACAAGAACATCGGCAGGACAGACCTTCCAACTTCTGCTCCGTCAAAGATGAACGACTCCCTGATAAACCTGTTAAGATATAATCTCAAGATCCTTGCTCCTGGCCATGATTATTGATATTTACTAGGATTTGCCAATATCATATGTCCTAAATCTTTCTAGACAACGTAAATGGCATCTCACTAGTAACATATCTTGCAATATCTGCAAGGCGCATCATCATCTCAACGACCCTTCCTTTAGGGTTGCGCACAATCTCCATATCTTCTGGATTTAATCTGCGCAAAGCAGATATTATCGCCTTGCCAGAGCTTTTCCTGAAGACAGAAAAAGGGATCTTTGTGAGGCCTTTCATGCCTATGCACGATGCAATATGCGCATCATTGTTTGAGAACACCTTTAAGCTGTATTGACCAGCCAGCTCCATGACTCTCTTCTGCCATGCAGGCTTCCCAAGACCAACGCTCAGCTCAATCCCATCTATCTTCCCTATGATTTTTATGAGATTCTTCTCTCCAATGCCCAGCCTGGAATGCACATGGGGTATTATTGCCATTCCTCCTGCGCTCTGTATCGCATCCACTGTGTCACCCGCGCTCATCCCTGCTTTTATAACCTCATCAATCCCCCAGGCGAGTACGTGGCCTTCCCTGCTTGAGACCTCCTGGCCAGCAATTATAAATCCTTTATCCTTGACTTTGAGAACGCGCCCCATATCTTTTATCATGCCATCTTCCACAATCTTCTTTCCTTTATACTCGTTTGACTGGAGAGCCCTATAAGGTATGAGCGTGTCATGGTCTGTCAATGCAAAGCTAATTCCATTCTTAAGAACAACATCAACTGCCTTTCTTAGGTTATGCACGCTTACAGGTACTCCGGTCCATCTGTAATGCCATCTCAGAAAACAGATCGGCAAGGTGTGCACATGGCCGTCAAAATCCACATATCTCATGACCTGGCATTAAAGACGCCTCTTTAAATATCTTTTGATAACCCTATTGCATCCAGTTCTTATTCCACTTCCCACAAGACAGCTATGGCAGAAACTTATTTAAGCCCTTGTTTTTCATGAGTCCTGCATGATAAGGCAGAGTTTTATATTCCTTGACAAGGTAGGTCTCAAGACAGAGAGGAAGATATGGCAGCAGGGCGTGGAAGATTGGGAGTCCTTTGTCGCAAGCAGGACAATCAAGGGATTTTCACCTGAAAGAAAAGGCCATTTTACAAAGCACATAAAAGAAGCCAAAAAAGAGCTGTATGACCTTAACTCAGCCTATTTTGCACGCATCCTTCCCAAAAGCGAGACATGGAGGCTTTATGAATTCTTCAGGGAAGATGCAGTATTTCTAGATATTGAGACAGCGCATTATTATGGCTATATAACTCTAATTGGCCTTTATGACGGACACGATACAAAGATAATGATTAATGGCATAAACCTGCACAAGGATATCATAAAAAAAGAGCTCTCCAGATACAAGATCATTGTGACATTCAATGGCTCTTCATTTGACCTGCCCATAATAGAGAAGTATTTTCAGGGAGTTGTACCTCATATTCCACACATTGACCTGAGGCATGTCTGCTCAAGGATTGGCCTTAATGGAGGCCTGAAAGCGATCGAGAAACAGCTAAATA
>Ga0209542_10012481_pt1 | contig 14840 bp, 16 predicted proteins | sample RifCSPhighO2_01_FD_184028 | JGI IMG/M metagenome (GOLD analysis project Ga0209542, IMG submission 184028) | Soil microbial communities from Rifle, Colorado - Rifle CSP2_plank highO2_0.1 (SPAdes) (version 2) | ecosystem: Environmental > Terrestrial > Deep subsurface > Rock core/Sediment ...
TAAGAGAGGAGGCAACTGATGCCCCATGCCGCGCATCGCCGTCGTTGAGGAGGATAAGTGCCATCCGGACAAGTGCGGGAACTATCTCTGCATCAGGCTCTGCCCGGTCAACAGGACAGGCACCGAGTGCATCGTCCAGGGGGCGGATAAGAAAGCGGAGATTTTCGCAGACCTCTGCACCGGCTGCGGCATCTGCCCCAACCGCTGCCCCTTCGGCGCCATCTCCATCATCAACCTCCCGGATGAGCTTGCAGAAACCCCCATCCACCAGTACGGCCACAACGGCTTCCATCTCTATAACCTCCCCACCCCGGTCTTCGGCAAGGTGGTGGGCATCATCGGGAAGAACGGCATCGGCAAATCCACGGCCATCAAGATCCTTGCCGGCGTCCTCGCCCCGAATCTGGGGACAGGCCGGATCATGCCTCTCGCAGAGCTCCTCAAGTTCTTCAAGGGCTCCGAGACCCAGCTGTTCTTCGAGCGGCTGAGCAGGGGCGAGATCACGGTTGCCTACAAGCCGCAGCAGGTTGACCTGATACCCAAGACCGCGCAGGGAAAGGTGATCGACCTCCTGGAGCGCGTCAACGAGACCGGGAAGCTGCAGGAGATCGCGGAGCTGCTGGACATTACGGAGATCCTCAGCCATGACATCACGCACATCTCCGGCGGCGAGCTCCAGCGCGTCGCCATCGCCGCGACCGTCCTCAGGAAAGCCAATCTCTACATCTTTGACGAGCCGACATCCTATCTCGACATCAGGCAGCGCATCAAGGTAGCCCAGTTCATCAAGTCGTTGGCCGGCCCGGAGACCGCGGTCCTGGTGGCAGAGCACGACCTCATCATCCTCGACTACATGACCGACCTGGTCCATATCGCCTACGGCAAGGAGAATGTGTACGGCATCATCTCGCAGCTGAAGTCGACCCGGGCAGGCATCAACGTGTACCTCTCCGGCTACCTGAAGGAGGAGAACATGCGCTTCCGCAGCCATCCCATCCAGTTCTTCACCAGGCCGCCGTCCATCGCCCAGAAGGGCGAGCAGCTCGTTGAATGGGACGGGCTTGCCAAGCAGCTGGATAGTTTTGCCCTGCAGGCAGGGCCCGGCACCCTCCAGAAGGGGCGTATCATCGGCGTGCTGGGGGAGAACGGCATCGGCAAGACCACCTTTGTCAAGCTCCTGGCGCATGTCCTGCAGCCGGACCGGGGATCCCTGAGCAGGCAGCTCACCGTCGCATACAAGCCCCAGTACTTAACAGTGAATGATGGGCTGGTGGTGGACCTCCTGGCAGCTGCGCTGCAGAAATATGACCAGCTTATCATCAGGCCGCTGGATCTCGTCTCTCTCCTCGAGAGGCCGCTTTCCGAGCTTTCCGGCGGCCAGCTGCAGCGGGTGGCGATCGCCTATGCGCTCTCCCAGGACTGCCAGCTGCTGCTCCTGGACGAGCCCTCTGCCTATCTCGACGTGGAGCAGCGGCTGGCCGTCTCCAAGGTGATCAGGGAGGTGGTGGAGCAGCGCAATCTCACCTGCCTGATCGTTGACCACGATCTCCTCTTCATCGACTATCTCGCCGAGCAGCTCCTGGTCTTCAGCGGTATTCCCGCAAAACAGGGCATTGCGGCAGGCCCCTTCAGCATGCAGGAGGGGATGAACGTCTTCCTGGAGAGGCTCGGCATCACCCTCCGCAGGGACAAGGAAACCCTCCGCCCCAAGATCAACAAGCCGGAGAGCAGGCTGGACCAGGAGCAGCAGAAGAGCGGGAAGAGGTACTACACCTAGCTATGCCCGCCGGAGGATCCGGACCGTGCCGGTGTTGGCATCGACAGAGACCGTATCCCCGCTCTTGAAAACGTGCGTCGCTATTTTTGTGCCGACGATGCACGGTATCCCCAGCTCTCCTGCGACAACGACGCCATGGGAGGTGATCCCTCCCTCATTCGCGACGATTGCAGAAGCCTTTTCATAATACAGCTCAAATTCCGGCCAGGTATTCTGGACGACCAGCACCATACCCTTCTTCATCCCCTGGGGCAGCCTCCGCAGGTCCAGGTTTTCATTGCTCACGACAAAGGCCCTGCCCTGCGCAACGCCCCTCTGGGCGACGAATCCTCTCACTTCACTGATGCCCTGGTAATCCTCATAGCGTCGTATATAGGCATCGACGGCGTCGCCGGTAAAGACCCTGATCTTATGGAAATCCGAATCAAGGACGTATTTTTCTACCCGCTGCTCCAGAGCAGCGGGACGGATATCGTCCGCGCGCAATTCCTCAAGGGTGAGGCTTTCAGCCTGTTCTCTGGTCAATCCATGGCGCCGTGCATACTCTGCAAAGAACGGCTTAGACAGCTGCATCGCTTTTGTCCATGCCGCTCTCGTATAGGCAAGCCTTGCACGGGCCAGCCGATCCAGGCTTTCCTGGTGTGTCTGCCGGCCAGCGCCTTTTTCAAACCTTTCAAAAAATTGCGGTTGCGTCAGGTAATGGGTGCTCAACGCCCTATGGTACAGCGTAACGGTCTTCATTAGCCAATCATGCAATGCCCTGTCCTCCAGTCGGGGAACGTCGACCCGCCGGCAGGCCGTCGCATGCGCCTGCACACCCTCCGCCACCTCTTTCTTCATCCCGATCACCCGGTCAACGTTGGCTTTGGAGCGGTAAAACCGATACCCTGCTCGCGCCTCTCTTGCTATGTCGTCGGGATGATAGAATGCAGCGAGCTTTTGATGGTGATAGATGTACAGGGAGCTTCCTTTTTTATAGCCGAGCATCCTTTCCGGCAGCTTCCATGCATAATCGTCAAGCTGGGCGTAGATCAACCTCTCTTGGACGTCCTCCCAGTAGAGTACATACCTTGCTTTCCGCATAAAATCACCGAACATACGGAGGGGTATCCCATCCGCCGTACTGGCTCCCGATAGCCCCAGCACTAAAAATACCCTTGGTTACCCAATAATATAACCTTTAAGTTACATAACCAAAAGGTTTAAAAATACCGATGACTATCCGGTGCCTCATGGTGCTGGAGATAGTCATCCCGGAAGCGGACCAGGGAAGGGGGTCCACCAAGGACATGGTTTTTTCCATCCTGGTAGAAGATACCCCCAAGACACTGACCCAACTGCACCGGGAGATCAAGAGGAGATACGGCGTTTCGGTGAGCTTCCAGGCGGTGATCAAGGCGATGGCCTCCCTGCGCGCGCATAGCATTATAGTCAAGGATGGGAGGCTCTACACCCTAAACAAGGACTGGATATTTGAGGCGAGAAGATTCTTTGATTCCCTCTACATGGAATACTTTAAGGTTCGAAAGCCTATGAAAAAGCTGGAATTGGGCAAGGAAGTGACTGTATACACCGTAAGCAACCTCTTTGAGCTGGACCGGCTCTGGAACGACCTTCTTGCCAACTGGGCGAAAAAAGAGACGGCGGACAGAAGAAACGCATGGAGGGGGAGGCATTGCTGGTGGCTTATCCCCCGGCTGCAGGAGGAGGATATCCTCCATGACCTCTTCGCCCGGGAAGGCATAAGGACCTATAACCTCATGGGCGCGAATACCCTTCTGGACAAGATAGCGTTCAACTATTACCGGAAGAGAAATGAGCACGTGAAGATCAAGAAAATGGCCAGGCCGGGCCAGGATTACCACCTTTCTGCCTTCGGGAGCTTCTTGGTAAAGTTTGAGATCCCGGAGAAGATCTCCATGCGCCTGGAAGGGGTCTATATGAAGACGAGGCGTATTGAAGATCTGGACTTGAAGAAGGTAGCGGACATCTTCAAGGAGAACCATCCCTTGGAAGTCACCGTCATCAACGATCGGATGCTCTCCGACAAGATAAAAGAGGATATCATCGCTTCATTTTAATGGGAGCTTGAGGATGTATGTAATAGCCTACCAGCCGTAAAGCGGCATCCCTCATCACGCATGCCTCAGCTCCTCCCGCAGGTCCCGTATGGAATACTGCGACCGAAACCCGTTCTCTATCAAGTATCTTTCCATGCTCAAGATGCTCAATTCCGACATCCTGGCTGCCTCTGACAGCGTGATGTTCCCTTTCATGTACTCTTCAGCGCTTTTTCTTTTCATCATCTCTTATAACCTGCACTTGTATATAAACCAATTCTATTTTCTTTTAATTATTTTAACAACCCCTTTATCCGCATCCACTTCCACCAGGTCGCCGTCCCTCAGCACCCGCATGGCGATCCTCGTCCCTAAGATGCACGGCTTTCCCAGTTCCCGGGCCACAATAGCAGCATGGCAGGTTATCCCGCCGAGCTCAGTGATGATGGCAGCTGACTTCTTCATCAGCGGCACAAAGTCAGGCGAGGTCATACCAGTCACTAGGATCGAGCCGGATTTATAATCCTTTATCTGGAGTGCATTCCGCACTACCCTTACATATCCCGATGCAACGCCGGGGCATGCGCACTGCCCGGAAAGCTGCCTGATGCCTTTCAGCCTCTGCCGGGCCTGTACTGAATACTTCTGGTATGCCTGGCGAGCGGCTTTCCCGGTCCAGAACAGGTGCCTGGTCTCCCTGCTCCAGATCCAGAGATATCCCCTTTTCCGCTCATCAATGATTCTTTTGAGTTGGTCATTATCCTGGAGCAGCTCAGGAGTGAACTCCTTCCAGCTCAGGTATTCCAGGTCAGGACGCGGGATTCCCGTCAAACTGCTGATCCGCTCTAAACACTCTGCCTGGCAGTAAAAGACTTTTTGCTGCATGCTTTTGCGTTCATCCCGTACCTGGGAAAAGTACTGAAATATTGATAGCCAATGCCGTAGCGCTGCCGGCAGCCTGCTTTTGAGCCTGTGAAACGCTTTCCTGTCTGCCTGGCGCTGTTGCTGCTGCTTTTCCAGCTGCTGCCGGGAACTCTGCTGGATAAATCTGTATTCATCCTCTAGGATCCATAACCTCACTCCGCCATAGCCTGCATGGAGGAAATAGCCTGCCTGATAGCACCGCTTCAGCGATGCCTTTTGGCGCAGCGTTAATCTTTGATATGCAGGCAGTTTGCCCTTAAGCCTGAGCGCGAGATCATCATGCCGCATCAGGACAGAGGGCTTTCTGGAGACAGTCAACAGTGTCCGTTCCTCAGCGGTCAGGGGAAACCCGATCTCCTGGATCTTCTCTTCAAAATACCGGTCGACTCCGGTGGAGAGGTGATAATAGAGATTCATCTCAATCAGCAGGTCGCCTGCCTCCCGGACATGCTCACAAAGCTCCGGCAAGCCACCGACTGCCGGATGCTGTTTCTTCCAGCGCTCCCAGCGCCGAGGCTGTTCCGATATCTTTTTCCGGTACCAGCGCAGCCACTGCTTGTCCTGCAGTTTGTTCATCACCAATGGCCCGGTGCCCTGGTCAAGCGTCAGTTCTGCATGCACAAATCCAGGCAAGAAATAGACCATGGAATACGGGTGCACCGCCCCGTACTTCTCCAACAGGGCTTCAGCAAGCCATCGAAAGCTCCCCGAGATGTACAGCACCCTGCCCGGATAATTGAAGAAATGGATATGCCGCGCTTCTCGTTTGATGACCTGCAATAGCTTATTTTTTTGCATGTGCAATGACCTTGACGATTCCTTTATTTGCGTTTACCTCTACCATATCACCATCCCTCAGCACCTGCGTGGCGATCCTCGTCCCCAAGATGCACGGCTTTCCCAGTTCCCTGCTCACTATTGCCGCATGTGACAAGAGGCCGCCTTGGTCGGTAACAATCGCACTTGCTTTTTCCATGGCAACGACAATAGCAGGGTAAGTATAAACTGCAATAAGGATGCTACCTTTTTTAACCTTATGCACATCACGCACGTCAGTAATCAGCTGCGCTCTCCCTCGCGCTTTGCCGGGTGATGCAGGTATCCCCCGTATTTCTTTCATCAACCAGATTCCTTCTTGCTCTTTTTCCAGTTGGGCATACTCAGATAATCTCTTTCCGGTGAGCAATCTTGTACCTTGTTTATCCCAAACCAGGGCATTTGCCCGTTGTCGCGCTTCAAGCTCTTTTTTCAGCGCATTCGGTACGCCCCCTTTGTGAAGCCCATCTTTTACCTCATCAATCCGCATATCCGTAAATTGATTATACGAAACACCAAATCGCCGTGCTATCTCATGCCATAATATCCGCAACGCATGAATTGAGCCCATGACATAATGATCATCATCATTTGCTATCTGCGTCCATCTCCGGATAGTCTCTATCTTACAGATTTCATCTTTCGTGAGATCCAAGCGCTGGATCATGGCTCGGACCATTTTCGCATTCTGTTTGAGGCTTTTGATATTCTTCGTCTCTTTATCAACATTCATATCCCTTATACCGCGCAAAACATCTTTCTTATCTTTTAATCGCCCATGAAACGCAACCAGTGATAAATGGGCGAATCGCTCCACATGCCGCTGGATATCCTTGCTCACCGAAGCAGTTAAGCCGTTTCGCTGTATTCTTTCCGCGATGCGGACGAGCGATTCCCGCTCATAATGGCTTTCCAACCCCCAATCTACTGATAACAGCCGGGTAAGATACTCCTGCTGCTTCCGAAAATCCTGCTCGCGTTTTGCCACGCATTGGACAACCTCATCGGTATAAAACCTGTCTAAGAAGATAGGGGTATAGACCAAAGCGTTTATCTTTGCTAACCGGCCAAAGAATCCTGTAAATGCCTGCAGAAGCTCACCATTGCTCAGTCCTCTGAAATCAGTACGGCGCTGCAGCCTGCTCCAGCGCAGCAATCCCTTGTTCCATCGCTTATATTCTCTCGCTTTGCGCAGTAATATCCCGGGAATTTTATTCTCTTTCTCCCGGAGTGCCGTAATATACCGCTGAACCTCATCTTGCAGCCACCATCGTGCGCCAGCGAACTGGCGGTAGTGGGTCGGGTTGAAATCGATTTGGAAGAATTTCCCGATAACTCCTTCCCGATATCCTTGGAATACGCTATCAATGAAGAGTATTGCGTGGTGTTTGCCGCTATGCGTTACCTTTTCCCATATCAGTGGCGTTTTCATGGCAAAGCGAAGCTGAGCGCCCCTTCATTTTAAAGCTTTCGAAGAGAAGAATATGCTTGTATCAATAACTGATGCTTATGCCCTGGCATGCTCGTATACCTGCGCCTGGATCCTTTGCAGGTCGCGCATGGTATATCCTTTTACCGTACCCTTTACCTGGAGTTCCAATGTAGGATTACCTGTTCTGAGGTTATCCATAGTGCCGGTAAACATTTCGCCCATCCCCACATGGCCCCGGAATCTCTCATTGACTGTTGCTTTCCTTTGCTTGGCGTAAACATCCAATGCATCCAACGCAGTCATGGCAAGTGTGTCAATAATCAGCGCATGGCTGAAATGGGTAAACAAAGTCCTTCCTGAATCATGGCGCTGTTGCGCATATTCGATTCCTTCTATTACTGAAGAAAGAAAATTATACCTCAGTTCTGCAACACAAGGCAGTTTCCCGTCCTGTTGCCGGAAATAAAAATCCTCATGCAGTCTCCGGATATATGCCTCCGCCACCGTTTGCTCGTTGCCGTACGCAGGCAGGGCGGGATGCCTCCAGTCCATATTTCCATCATACAAATCACCCCGCTGTATGAGATGAGTCTTATCTTTCAGCCCCGGAACCCCTCCCTCTTTGAAGTAGCCGTCTGACTGGATAGCCCGGATGAAATCAGAGGTAACCGCAACTACCAGCGCATATTGCTTATCGCCAAGAACCTGCTCCCCCTGCTCGCGCAGCTCAGCAGCGCCTTCCGGGGTAATGTACATCAAGTGTTTATCATCCCAGCTGGCCGGGATGACATCCTCTTTCTGCATGCTCCCGTTTCTGCCCGGGAATTTCTTCCCATGCCGGGAAATGACCACATCGCCGTCTGGCTGTTTCATATACTACTATAAAGTAACACTTATATATAAACCTTCCGTTTAGTTTATTTCAATATAGAAATAAATTTCTACAGCGTCGTGATCGGCCTTGCCTGCAGGATGTATATCTTCCCTTTTTTAACCGCCAGCTCGATGTCCATCGGCTTTTGGTAGTGCTTCTCGATCCGCAGCCCGATCTTTCCAATCTCTTTCAGCAGCTTTTTGTCAAAGGGAAACTCCGCATGCTCCTCGAACATCCTCAGCTCCGGCTTGTGCAGGAAATAGGAGTTCGGCGTCACCTGCCCGGAGACCAGCGCCTCACCCAATCCTTTTACCATCTCGATCAGCAGATATTTCTTATTAACAGGATCAACAGTAAACATCACCCCGGCATAGTCCGCATCCACCATCTCCTGAACAACGACCGATATCAGCACATCCCGGTGATGGAAGTTGTTCTTCTCCCGGTAATAGATAGCCCGTGAAGTGAACAGCGATGCCCAGCACTTCTGCACCGCCTCGATGACCTTCTTCTCCCCCTGCACGTTCAGGTAGGTGTCCTGCTGCCCGGCAAAGCTTGCGGTCGGCAGGTCTTCTGCAGTGGCAGAGCTCCGCACCGCCACTTTCCTGTTCTTGAGCTTTTTGTAATTATGAATGATCTCTTTCTGCAAATCGCCGGGAAATTTCTGCTTGAGGATGATGGACCGGATCTCCTGGGACACATTGTCCAGACGCTCAGTCTTCTCGGTATCCAGCCGGTCCAGCAGGCCGTGAATATGCGCCCCGATCCCGGTATCTTCCAGGAAATGCATATAGCCGTGCACCGTCACGCAAAACCCATTTGGAATGGGGAACCTGCTGAACATCTCCCCCAGGGAAGCTCCCTTGCCGCCGACTAAGGGAATATCTTTGATAGCAATATCCTTAAACCAGGCGATGTCTTTCGGATGCTGCGATATCTTCTTTTGTGCGCCTTTCATCAGGTAATGCCTCCACGCCCTTTGGTGAGCTTCAGATACGCCTTTTTGGTGAACTCGATTACTTTTTCGGCATACGCCCCGTCCAGCATAGTGCCATAATAAATTATCCCATTTCTGAAAAATCGCATCTGGTCGGCAAATTGCACATCCACCTCGCTAAATCCCAAAAGCCGCATATAGGATACCTCTGCCTCGTGCGCCCCAAACCCGGAGGCATTATACCCTTCCAGGAGCATCTTTGCCCGTATCAATTCCATGAGTATATCGTAGCATAGCCTGATAAACATGTTCGCATTGCTGTCGCTGATGGTGATTACCCTCATCATCACTAACAGATTATTATAGCTATTCCCGGATTCTTTGGTGAGGAACTCTGCCCGTGACCGGTCTGCGCTCTGCTTTTTGACAATGTTCTTTTTTATGAACTCATCAAATCCCTTTATCCCTTTCATAGCTCCATCCCGCCGGTAAGCACGATACCATTGCATATGTTCTCCTTTAAATGCTTATGGATGGCTTTCCATGAGCCATAAAAGTTGATGTGTATTTTCCTTTCCAGGCCTTTTTCATATTCCCTCATGTCTACCATCTTTTCTTTCCTGCCGATTACTGCGATGTCTATATCTGAATTAATGATGTCCTCGCCCCTTGAGTAGCTTCCGAATATGATTATCGTCGCCCCTGCAAACGCCTGTTCAAGAAAATCAGCAAGCCCAGTCTCGTAAACCAGCTTGAGGTTATCCGCTCTCTTCAGCTGCATTACCCGATGGCGGTCTCTGTTGAGCTCTATTGACCATCTTTTTGTTTCTTTATCATGTGCTATCTTGGCCAGTCCTTCCCCTTCCAGGCCGGGCAGCGCCTTCATGACCGCAGGCGGGGAAACGCCAAGGAAATTTGCAATCTGGCGCTGGTTCAGGGATATTCCAGCCTTGCTGAACAGGAGCCGTATAATCCTCTGCTGGAGATTTGTCAACTTTAGTTTATATATATTAACCATAGTAAACATATATAAACTTTAGTTTATATACCTTTCGGTTATATGCGTGAGAGATCCCTTGCCGCCGACCAGCGGGATGTCTTTGATGCCTAACTCCCTGAACCAGGCGATGTCTTTCGGATGCTGCAACTGGGTTTTTTGTGCGCGTGCCATCAGTTTCCCTCCCTCATCTTCTTGATCAGTGCCCGCAAATCAGCAATAACCTGATTTGCTTCATCATCACGTATTGCCTTGCCGTAATAATTGATCCCATTTCGTATCTTCCGCAGGCTGTCGAAGGCATCCGCCTCCCGTGAACATTTCATAATCTCCTTGAGAAAAGCGGCATAACATTCATGGTTATATACCTTAAAGCCGTTCCCGAGAGCAATCGATTCCAGAATCTCCCGCAATGCATCGTAGAGCAGGGTAATCTTTCCGATGAAAAATTCATCCGGCAATGCAGCAGCTGAGCGTATCTTGGCGTCTGCAATGGCCCGTATTGCAGTGATGATGTGCTCATCTTTCTTTACTCCCTTTACCAGCCGCTGCCGTATGCACGCTTGCCAGTCCATCTTACCACGCCCCATGGACAATATGCCCGTTCAGGATATTATGCAGGAGTTCCTTGGGTGCATCATCCATCTTCTGGAAGATCAGGATATGCGCCTTTCTCTTCAGGTATTTTTCAGGCAAATGGACAGCAATCTCCTTCTTGCTTGCCGTGAATACCGCGAGATCGATGTCTGAATCCTCCTTTGCCTCTGCCTTCGACAGTGAGCCGAAAAGGATAACCACCGGGCGGAGCAATTCCCGCTCCAGGGCGTTAATCAGCCCGGACGCTTCCAGCACCTGCCTCCAATATATCCTGGATAAGTCCACAAACAAGGCAGAACCCCCGTTCGCATAGTACAGGATGTGCCGCTTATCCTCCTCTTTTTTAAGCGCACCCTCCCGGGCAAGGCTGCTGAGCACTTTCGATGCGGTTGGCGGGCTGATATGCTGCAGCCGGGCGTATTCCCGCACATGGATCCTCCGATAATTATCTGCAAAGAATGGCCGCAATTCGTTAAGTATTTTTAACATCTGTTAAAGTTAATTAACGGTACTATTTAAAGCTTACTGTTAAGAAACATGAACATCTGTTTATTCTGTTTAACAGCTAAAAAGCGATACCAGTTACCCCTACAAAAAAGGAACATTTGCATATATGTGGGGGTAACAAAAATGATATATTGGTGGCTTTGGACAAAAGCTACCAACACAAATTCATCAGATTCCTCATGGAAAATTTCCTATATAAACTTATTTATCTTCCATATTGAAAATATTAATATAAACACTATTTAATAGTAGTAAAAATAGAAACATTTATATAGGAGAAGGCACCAGGATATGCCTATGGTCCACATCATCAAACCCAAGCTTATCGAATTCGTCTGCACCGCAAACCATGGAAGAAGCCCGGTTGCAGAGCTGATTGCGCAGAACTATCTCCAGAGCCTGGGTGCTGCCGGAGCGTATCAGGCAATCTCCAGCGGCTCACTAGTGGATGACATCAATGCAGGAAATGTTTCCCCAGGGTATATGAAGATCATTGTGGAGCAGGCGCTGGGAAGAGGGGACGTCTACCGGCAGACAGATGCACGATTGGCGGAAACAGCGGTCAAAGAGGGCAATGAATCAGCCTTAAAGCATTATTATGATCAGGCTGTTGGGCACTTTGAAGCAGCAGAGCACAGCTGGCGCGAGGATGCGATCGAGCATTTTGGCATTGAGGGAAAACTCAAGCAAAGGCGAGAGCAGACGATCGCGCGTCCGGATGCTGTTGCAGTCCTGCCCATGGCAGACCGGAATACTGCGCAGGTGCAGAAGATTTACGAAACGAGTGGATACCGGGGAAAACATCAGCCCATCATCGAGTCGATCGCCCCATTTGTGACTGGCAAGCAGGATGCAAGCGTTCCCGATGCTTTCGGGAAGACCAAAAAAGACTATTTTGATATCATTGAGCAGCTCAGGGAGTATGTGCCAAGAAGCATTGATATGATCATGGACTAGCGGCGTCTCTGGAGTATTCGCACCAGCCCCTTATCTGCATCAACCTCTATCCATTCTCCCTCTTGGATAACCTGTGTCGCTTTATGGGTGCCCACCACGCAGGGGATTCTGAATTCACGGGAGATGATTGCGGCGTGCGAAAGCATCCCGCCCTCATCAGTCACCAGTGCAGCAGCCCTGCTTGCGATGTCCATCACATTCGGCTGCGTCATCTGGGTGACCAAAATCTCGCCATTTTGGAACGTCTTCCGCAAGCCGTTGGTCTGCTCAACATTGTTTGTCTGCAGGATTCGTGCAACGCCTTTTGCGTAGCCCGGATTTGCAGCAACTCCAGCAATCTCTTTCGTTCTCTTCACTTCGTATAAACTGCCAAGCTCCCGGCGCGCAAGCCTCTCTGCCGCCGGGCCGGATACATATCTCGCTTTTTTATCTTTCCATAACCCAACAAAACACTGATCCCTCTTCGACTTTTCTTGTGCGGAAAGCCGCTTCCCGCGGAGTAGCTCCCGGATCTCCGCCATCAGGTAATACCGGTATAAGTCCTGCACCGGCTCGCTGGATCTTTTTGCGATCTCAGCCATGATGGGTATGATAAAAAAATCATTTCCTGCCCAGCATGATTTTACCTGCATCCGCGATACCGCGAGCTTCTGCAGTAAATGCGCCACTTGCTGGAGAGCCGGATTCTTCCCCAGGATTGCCTTTTGCCTTTTCCATAGATCTCTTTTTTCCTTCACGATGTTCTTGGGTACGAGATGAATCCGGTCGTAATGATATTTCTGCCGCAACGTGCCAATAACATCGCGATAGGAGAAATGGCTCACCGCGATATAAGGGTATTTTCTCGCATGCTGCAGCATCCTCTTCTCAGCATACGTCAGCTTGATAAGCTTCTGCCAGTCCAGTAGTTCCTTATTTGCAACATCAAGGTCATGCGGCTGCATGAGCAGGGCCGCATCCTTGTCAGAAAGCCGTTTCTTTAGTTCGGCAACCAGATACTGCGTTCCCTCCTGCTGTGTCATCCGGAAATAAGAAATGGTCTCCGTCCATTGCCGAAATGCCCGGGCAAGATGCTCGAGCAGCATCGCATCAGAAAGCCGGGAAACAGGGAGCTGCGCTAATGCACGGAAAAGCGACTGGTGCCGTGCGCAAGCCCGCTCCACATCGCGGAGAAGCTGCACAGCCGCTCTCTGGTCAAAATACAGTCTGCCACGCTCCACATCATTGTCTAAATCCCTCGTGGAATGATAGCACTGGATCATCCCTTTCCTGGATACCTCTATGATGTTATCAGACCGGTTCCAGGGATGCTGGCGAAACATGATAAAACCGTTGATATTCGTCTCAATGGTATGGAGCGGCTGACAATCGCCCCAGAGGAAAGTATATCCGGATTTCTTCATAAGATCTTCCTCACCACGCCCTTATCCGCATCCACCTCAATGAGGTCGCCGTCCTTGAACACCTTTGTCGCTATTTTTGTTCCCACGACACAAGGAATACCCATCTCTCGTGCAACAATCGCTGCATGAGACATCATTCCACCTTGATTGGTAACGATTGCAGATGCCTTTTTACAGGCCATAATAATCGACGGTTCAGTTGTTTCTGCAACAAGAATTTGCCCCTGCTTCATCTCATCAATGAACTGGGCAACCTTATCATACCTATTCAGGTTAACCGTTATCACCTTTGCTTTTCCGATAGCTTTTCCTCGCTGGGCAATCTGCCCCTTCAACTCGGTTATATTGCTCTGATCATGCGCCCGTACGCTTTTTATAAACGATACGGCCTCTTCTCCAGCTATCGAATACATCCTCTTATTGAGCACATAAACAACATAAAACCGTTTTCTTTTGGCAATAATGCCCTTATTTACCCTTGCCCCATCAAAAACCGCAAGTATCTCTTCCAAAGAATAGTGTACAAGGTACTTGTAGGGCACCTGAAATTGAGATGAAATCTTTTTGAGAAAATTAACAGAGTAAGAATCTGGGGTAAAATAGATCTTATTCAGATACGTTCTTCCCTTGAGTTTCAGTTGTGCAAACGATTTAAAATTTCTCTTTATTGATGGAAACTCTGCCCTTTTCTCAAAGGCAAGATCAGTATAGAAGAACTCGAGCTTTTGATACAATATCCGATATTGTTTCAGCAGGGAAAGATAATCTACAGCCAGCCTCTTGGTAAGGGCTATCCGCCTGACTTTTTTGCTCATTTCCGATATTTTTCTGAATGTGTAATCCAGTTTCCTCTTATAAGCATTATAGCGCTTTATGCTCTTATACAGGGCAAGGCCGTCGAGCAATGTTTGCTTAACCGATGTTATGGGCATGTATGACATCCAGGCATTTTTATCGCCATAAGCCAATGCCGAGAGGTCACGATAAGCCTCTACGAACTCGCACGAGATGAAAAAGGGAACAAAGCCGTCAAATTGGAATAATCTTTGGTAGTCAGTAACCACTTTCCTGGCCAGAGGATACCAAGCACTCGTCATCAAATCTTCCTCCCCAGAGTCAAGAACCTGACATGCCCGACCTCTCTCATCTCAGCTTCCTCACCACACCCTTATCCGCATCCACTTCCACCAGGTCGCCTTCCCTTAAAACTTTAGTGGCGATCTTCGTCCCGATGATGCACGGGATTTTAAATTCTCTGGAGACGATCGCTGCATGGCAGGTGATGCCGCCTTCGTCTGCAACGATCGCTGACGCTTTCTTGATCAGCGGCATCAGGGTGGGGTTGGAGTTGATCGAGATGAGCACCTGCCCTTTTTTCATTGCCCGGGGGTTCCTGAAATCCAGGACGACATGCGCCCGCCCGCGGACCTTCCCCGGATAGGCGCAGGATCCGGTGATCTGCTTCTGGTCGGGCACTCCCTCTATCTTCTGCACGATCGCTTGCGGGTCATTCGTCCAGGTGATAGTCTCTTTGCCTTTTAACTTCTGGTACACGAACC
>Ga0209542_10012482_pt1 | contig 14840 bp, 25 predicted proteins | sample RifCSPhighO2_01_FD_184028 | JGI IMG/M metagenome (GOLD analysis project Ga0209542, IMG submission 184028) | Soil microbial communities from Rifle, Colorado - Rifle CSP2_plank highO2_0.1 (SPAdes) (version 2) | ecosystem: Environmental > Terrestrial > Deep subsurface > Rock core/Sediment ...
AGAGAAAAAGTGGAGCGCCGATAGGAGTGAAGTAATAAGAAGGCTACTTGTAGCAGCAATAAAGAACTGGAAAATTGACAATTTTTTATCAGAAATAAGAGAACATAAAATATCTGTTGGAAAAGCAGCAGAAGAGTGTGGGATATCTATATGGGAAATGCTTGAAATATTAAAAGATAAAAATATAGATTGGGTAGGGTATGATGAAGAAGATTTAAAAAGAGACTTGTCAATTTTATAATGATTTCAAACACGTCTCCAATAATATATTTTACAAAAATAAATAAATTAGACTTATTAAGAAGACTATATGGCTCCATAATAATAACAAAAGAAGTTGAGGATGAGCTTTTGTTCAATAACAAACCAGATTTTGAATTAATAAAAAGGGCAATTGAAGAAAATTTATTTACTATCAAATCTCCATCAAGTAACTTAGATTTGTTTTTGGGAAAAGGAGAAAATTCAGCAATCAACCTAGCATTAGAGTTAAAAAAGCCATTAATTATAGATGATTCTAGAGGTATAAGAGTAGCCCAATCATTAGGGGTTGAAACTTTAAGAACAACATCTGTAATTCTATCAGCTGTGAAGAAGAAAATGATAACAAAAAAAGAAGCATTAAATATGATAAATAATATTATAGAAAAAGGGTATTATATTTCTATAAAATATTACAAAGAACTGATTGATAAATTAAGGTGAATATAGAGTTATACAAATTTAATTAGATTACATAAATAATAATCTATATATCAAATCATTTATATATCTATAACTAATTAAATAATAAAATGACAAAAAAAGACTCTAGTGATTACGACTTCATTATAATAGGTGCAGGAGGAGCAGGACTTGCAGCAGCAATGTACGGTGCCAGATTAGGGCTAAAAACCCTATGTTTAGGTCATTCTCATGGAACTGAAATGCCATTAGGGGGAGTCATAACTACAACAAATGTTGTAGAAAACTATCCTGGTTTTATTCGGCTTACCGGAACTGAATTAGCAGATAAGATAAAAGAACATGCACAGTCATATGATTTAGTAACATTAAAAGAAGAAAAAGTGGATGAAGTAAAAAAATTAGGAGATTTATTTACAGTAAAAACCTCAGAAAATATTTATCAAGGAAAAACAATATTATTTGCAACAGGTACAAAGTGGAAAAAGTTAGATGTCCCAGGAAGTAAAGAATTTGAAAATAAGGGTGTAGCTTATTGTGCTTTATGTGACGCAGTCCTATTTAAAAATAAAGTTGTATGTGTTGTAGGAGGATCAGATTCGGCAGCAAAAGATGCAATGGTTTTAGCAGAACATGCAAAAAAAGTGTACATAATTTATAGGGGGGAAAAAATAAGGCCAGAGCCAATAAATTATGAGAGGGTTATTAAAAATAAAAAAATAGAAATAATAAACAACACAAATGTCACAGAAATAAAAGGAAATCAACTTGTTGAAAAAGTCATTTTAGATAAGCCTTACAAAGGAAAAAAAGAATTAGAGCTACAAGGAGTTTTCGTGGCAATAGGGCATATTATTTTATCTGATTTAGCAAAATCAATAGGCATAAAAGTAAATGAAAAAGGAGAAATAATTATAGACCACAAAACTTCAGAAACAAATATTAAAGGAGTTTTTGCAGCTGGTGATGTTGCAGACAAACCATTCAAACAATTAATTACAGGAGTAGCAGAAGGTTGTACTGCGGCTTTTTCAGCCTATGAATATATTTCCAAAAACAACCTTTGAATAATAATCATATTTTTATAATAGAAATCCGTAAAACAATAGATAAGCATGGGGAATTCAGACATAGGAATCGATTTTATTGCAAGTTGTAAATTTTGTCCTATAGGAGATAATGCTGAAGAAAGAAGAGTGGTTAAAAGAACAGAATACGCGGCACTTCCAAAACCAAGGGTTACATATTCATGCGGATTAGGAGAATTATTAGGAAAAGATTGTCCAATTCCGCAGACATACAATTCAATAGAGAGATTAAAAGATTCTTTAGGTGAGATAAGAGAAACAGTTAATTACGCAATGAAAGAATTATCAAGTCTAACTAGGGTTGGATGAAATCTTATATAATCTCTCTATATTCATCTCCTCCGTTAAAAAACTGGCTAAATCTTTTCCCATTAACCTTGGCATTTTTCAAATTAACAACCCAATTTGTTCCAGAGTCTTCTAACTGATCAGGGTCAAGAGGATTCAGAAAAAGCCAGCCTTCCCTATTAAACCTAGTGGCAATAACAGGAGTCAAACCCATCACATCACAAAATTGTATGAACTCTTCAATTTGCTTTTTAGTAATATATATGCGAGGATTCTTGCTAGATTTTGCCTCAATAGCATAAGCCTTTCCACCCTTACCAGCAATAATATCACAAAAAGTATTATCATTAACTCCAGAACCAGCCACTCTCGCAGCTCTCCATGTCTGATCAGTAAACATTTGTAGTAATTCCCGTTCAGCTCTGGAGCCCTTTGATTTGCTAGACATACTATTTTAAATAGAACTCACTTTTTAAGTATTCTCAATGACAAAGGAAAATTCAATCAAAGAACTATTAGATTTCGGGATAATGAATATAAATGTTTAGAAAGATTTATATACTAATATATCCTAATATAAACTATGAGTAATAAGTTGATTAAAGGAGTTGATGAAGAAACCTGGAGAAGATTTACAGGTTACTGCAAGGCAAAAGGGGAGAAAGTAGGCATTAAATTGAGTGAAATCTTGGAATTATATATTAAAGACAAATTAAAATAAATGGTGCCAAATTGCTTACAAAAATTCAAGTTGATGATTTGGAAGTTTACACTAATGAAATAATTCATCCAGATGAATTTAAGAAGTTATATCAAAAAGAGAAAATATTAGTAAATTTTAATGCGCAAGTAAATGCAGTTTATTCAAGAGCGTTCGCAACATTTATAGCAGAAAAAAGATATAAATTTAACGTAAAAGAAGGCGAGGTTTCAATATTCAGAATTTCCAAAGGTAAGAAGAAATTTGAGTTTATTTCTCAAATTGGTAAATGGGGAAGATTTCATATTTTTAAAGAGGTAATAGAAGTTCTAGAAATAAAAAATCATGATTTATTGAAATTAGAGATAGTGGAAATAACAAGGAATAAATCATTTAACAGTTATATAGACTTATCTAAATTAAAATATTCGTCTATACTATTTAGAGAAAATAATTTCATAACAATTTATCAAAAGGGTAAGGTTCCAATAACTCTTCCAAGATTTGTAGAAATTACTCCAGATTTAATAGAGTTATTCTATTTAATTCACGGAGATGGGCATTATAATTCAAAATTATTCTTCGTAAATAAGGATAACGGCTTACATGAATTTGTTTTAAGAAAATTTGAAGATTTATTGAGGATTCCAAGAAATGTTTGGAGAGCAAGGTTTCTTTACAACAATAAAGAAGACCCGGGGCTTGCAATAAAAAGATGGAAAAAGAATCTTAAATTAGAGGATAATCAATTTTACCCCTCTATTTCAAAATGTATTTTAAATACATCTAAAGATGGCCTTTTAAGAATAGTAATTGATAAAAGAATTGTTGCAGAAATCTTTCGTTATATCTTTAGCAGTATAAAAAATCAAACTAGTGGCAAAAATGCAATTTACGCATTAAATGGATTATTGTGCGCAGAAGGAAGTGCCGAACAGGCAAAAAATTTAAGTTTGCATAAAATTACTCTTAGCTTTAGTCAAAAAGAGAAGGAGATGTTTAAGTCTATTCTAATCGAAGCGGGAATCTATAGTTTTATAAAAGATAGGAATGATCGATTTGTAATAGAAGGGTGGAAAAATATATTTAGGTTTTTTAATATCTTCTTCAATAACGATATTGTTCCATTTTCAATTCATAGGTTAAGAAGAGAAAAAGTAATCAATGGATTTTTAGAGCACAGTTTTACCAAAAATCTTATAAATTATTTAGTTACAATAAACTCTAAAAAACTAACTACTGATGAACTTATAAACGCTCTTGGAAATTCCTCAGACTCCGTATTAAGAACTCTAAAAACTGATAAGTACAAGGATTTCTTCCAAATTATAGGCAATGGAATAAATAAGAATACTTTTAATATCTCTATCACAAAAGAAGGAGAGGATTTTATAAATTTAATAAACAAAATCAGGAATAGCAAAATACATGGAAATTAATTTAAATAAAATAAAAGAAGGTAAAACTACAGAAGAATTACTTAAATTTGGTATTATTAATATAGATAAACCACTGGGTCCGACTAGTTTCTGGGTTTCTCAATACGTGAAAAATGCTTTGGGATTAAGTAAAACTAGCCACTTAGGGACTTTGGATCCAACTATAGTTTCTGGAGTTCTCCCTGTAGCTTTAAACAGAGCGTGCAGGCTAAATGAATATCTAATGCACAAAGATAAAACTTATGTTGGAATAATAAGAGTCCACAAAGAAATTTCAATTGAAAACTTGCAAAAAACAGCAAACAATTTTATAGGGAAAATAAACCAAATTCCTCCTAAAAGATCAAGTGTAAAACGAGCAGTCAGAGAAAGAGAAGTAAAGTCATTTAATATATTAGAAAAGAAGGATAAAGATTTTTTATTTTTAAGTCAAGTTCAGGCAGGAACATATATAAGAAAATTATGCTCTGATGCCGGTGAAAAAATAGGCGGAGCACACATGCTTGAACTTAGAAGAACAGAAGCAGGAATCTTCAATGAAGAAAGCTCAATAAATCTATACGAATTTGACAAAATAATAGAGGAATACAAAAAAGGAAATGAATCTCCTTTAAGAAAAGTTCTAGTTTCAGGAGAGATAGTATCAACAATTTTACCAATAATTAAAATAAGAAAAGATGTGGTAAAAAAAGTATTAACAGGGAGTCCAATATTCAGCTCATTTTTAGCAGAAATCCCTGATAAAAAAATAAAATCTGGAGACAAAGTAGTAGTTTATGCAGAAGACAGGTTTATAGGGTGTTATAATTATATAAATTCAAAAGATTTAATAGCTAAGCCAGAATTTGTGTTGAATTAATTTTTAGCCAAACTATATTTCTTTATAAAATCTTTAAATATTTTAGTCACAACATAAATGACAATTATTATAATAAAACCAATAGCAAGTATGTGTTCAAGGCTCTTTACATTACCAGATAAAAATAAAAATCCTTTACCAGTCAAATATCCTACAGGTAACATTACAAATAACCAAACGGCAGTTGCTAAAGAGTTATAAAATAAAAAAGATCCAAATCTTTTTTCTTTCCTACTAACTAAAATTACGGCTACAGTTCTTATCCCATAAATAAATTTAGAAAAAACTAAAGGGATAAAATAGTTGTTTCCGGCAAAACGGTTGATTAAAGATATTAAATAGCTTTTAGACAAATTTAAACTTTTTTCAATTCTATTAATTCTATGATGGTTGGATAAATAATAAAGTATTGAATCATGAGCTAGAATTCCTATAAATCCAAGAAAACCAACTATTAAAAAATATAGAACTCCAATATTATTAGCGCTCGCAAATACAATCAAAAAAAGTAAAACATCTTCACTCAAAAAGCCTGCCACAAATGAGAATAAAACTACATTTTTAACAAAAAAACCAATCAAAATCTTAGCTATTAACATAATAATTTATTAGTGGCTATATAGTTATAAGCTTCTCTATTAGTGAGTAAAAAGTTATAAAACCTGCAAACTAATATTTAGATTATGAAAAATTTACAAATAACAAGGGCGACAATTAAAGATGTTAATATAATTCACAATTTTATGCTTATACAAGCCGAAGATGAAAGGAAATACCTCAATAATCTAGACAACAAAAATAAAAAAGATCTTTTTTATACAAAATCAGAGATTAAGAAGATTATATCATCAAAAAATAATTATTTAGTTATTTCTAAATTAGATAAAATATTAGTTGGTTGTGGATTAGCGAAGATAGAAAAAGCTTCTAAATGGAATAAATATAACAAACAAGGATACTTAGGAATGCTATATATAGATAAAAAATACAGAAGAAAAGGAATCGCAATAGCATTACAAAATAATAGAATTAACTGGCTTCATTCAAAAGGCATAAAATATCTTACTTGCACAGTGTTATCACATAATACTCCAATTATCAATTTACTAAACAAGCAAGGGTTTAATCCACATTCTATTATTATGTACAAGGAACTAAAATGAGAGAATTTGTATATTATTCAAGAACGGCACCAACAGCAGGATATTATATAAAAGAAGATTTACAACAATCAGGAAGGATAGACATAGCAGTGCATAGCATCATAGCTTCATTCTTTCTAAGCCATAAAATAAGAACAGATACAAGACTCCACTTGGTTTTTGCGGGACCACCAGACCCAGTGAAACATCTAGAATTATTTCCTAAAACAGAGGGAAAAACAGGAGTTGATAAGATTTATCTTGGAAAAAAAGATGTTTCAGGAATACTAAGAAAGATGCTTTTCAAATACAAGCAAGGAATAAAAAATGAAGTCTTTCCAGGATATTGGATTGAAAAAAAGAACTTTTTAGAATTAATAGAGCAATTAAACAGCGAAGGAAAAAAACTATACATTCTAGACCCAGATGGTGAAGATATAAGGAACGCAAAAATAGAAGATAATCCTGTTTTCATTTTAGGAGACCATAAAGGCCTTCCTAGAAAAGAGTATAAACGTCTATTAAAAGTATGCAAGCCAGTCACAATAGGGCCAAAGACATATTTTGCTTCTCATACTTTAATGATAGTCCAAAACGAGCTGGATAGAAGAGGCATATAGTAAACGCATTTAATTTTCGTATGGTTTTATGCGTTTACTATTACGCGGACGCATACTATTATTTAGTGCGTCTGCTATATAGGTGAATAATAGAGCATAACAATACTTAAATGAAAACCTCTAAAAAAAATCATATAATACAATCTAAGCAATAATTTAATGCGTCAGCTATAGAGTTACTAAACTTGTTTTCTCGAATCCTTAAGAACACAGCATAAACAACTACATCAAAACACAATAATAGTTAAAAAGTCTTGACTAGAGATTTTACAATGGTCAAGGGTCTAGCCGTAAAAATCAAGTCTTATGAAGAAACAATCCCTAAAGTCTTAGGCATCATAAAGTTGGCGGATGAATTGAAAAAGCATAAAAATATAGTCATAAAAGTCCATTTAGTTCCAGGACAGCCAGAAAATTCAACAAAAATAGAGTTTTTGGAGCCCCTAATTAAATTCTGCGTGGAAAACAAGAGTCCAGGTTCAGATATAATCCTTGCTGAAGGTTGTGATGGCGCAGATACTAGGGATTTGTTCGATGAATCTGGATTCACAAGACTAGCTGAAAAATATAGTATAGGAATAATTGACTTGAACGAATCATCTTCAATTGAGGTGCAAAACCCAGAATTTTTAAGATTTAAATCAATACATTATCCAGAATTGCTTCTTAACAGCTTTGTAATAACAGCAACCCCCGTAAGAAAGCACGAAGACCTGGGGCTATCAGCATCACTTGACACGATGCTTGGAGCCTTTCCAGGATACATATACAGGGGATTTTTCTCAAGCACAAAAAAGAAATTAAGAGAACACCCAATAAAATACCAAATTCATGATATATTAAAATGCAAAATGCCTGATTTAGCTATAATAGACTCAGCAGAAAAAGGTTTTCTAATAACTGGAAAACCCTTAGATATGGACAAGCAGGCAGCAAAGCTTTTTGGCTTAGATTGGAATGATATAGCCCATATAAGATTAGTTGATGAAAGCTTCTCACAAATTCCAAAAGAGGAAGATGGGGTTGAAAAACTGATAGGAAAAACACCATCATAAAGTTATTAAGCATAAAAAACAAATAAAAATATGAAAAAAACAATGAATTCAGTTTTGTTTTTTGTATGCTCAAGATTTAATAAATTCAATGGAGAAATATTGACATGAAAAAATCTGTCAGATTAACAATTCAAGGGTCAATACAACCTGTATTTTTTAATAGATTCGTAAAAGAAAACGCAGACAGATTATCAGTAAAAGGATTTGTCAGAAATAAGGAAGATGGCATAGTTGAAATTTTTATAGAAGGTGCAATAGACAGAATAAATGAAATGATTCTTGCATGCAAGACAGGTCCTCAACACGCAATGATTAGAAACGTAAATGAAAAAGAAGAAAAATATCAGGGTTTTAAAGATTTTAGAATAATGAACTTTTAGCAAAAGCCAAAATCACTCTTCGTCTTCTTCACTTTCTTCCTCGTCTTCATCAAGGTCGTCGTCTTCGTATTCCTCTCCCATCTCTGAAGACTTAAAACTTAAGTATTTAAATTTTTCTGGAATCAAGGCTTAGTTGAAAATCTCTAATTAACTAATCCTATATTGTACAAAACCTAGACAATCAAAACGCATATAAATCACGATTCACATAATCAAACCATGGGAAGAGAAGAACTAATAATCCAAGAAAGACTAAAAAAATTAGAGTCATTGAGAATGGATGGTATAAATCCATATCCCCAAGTATTTGAAGTAAAGGATTATTCTCAAGATCTCCAAGTAAAACACAAATCTCTGAAAGCAGGAGCAAAGGCAAAAAGCAAAGCAGTAATTGCTGGAAGATTAATGTCAATCAGAGATTTCGGGAAAATTACCTTTGGAGTTTTAAAAGACAAAGAAGGTGCAATCCAAATAGCTCTCCAAGCCGGAGAAACTCCTGATAAAGAAAGGGATTTTTTCAAAAAATATATTGACTCTGGAGACATAATAGGAATAGAAGGCACAATCTGGCGCACAGAGAGAGGAGAGTTATCAGTAGTTGTAAAACAGATCACATTATTAACAAAATCTATTCTTCCTCTGCCTGAAAAATGGCACGGCTTGCAAGATAAAGAAGAACGCTATAGAAAGAGATATCTTGATTTGATAATGAACGAAGATGTAAAAAAAGTATTTATAACAAGAGAGAAAATTATATCATCAATCAGGAAATTGCTAAAAGAAAAAGAATTTGTAGAAGTTGAAACCCCCGTATTGCAGTCAATGTATGGAGGTGCATCTGCAACACCATTTACCACACATTTAAACGCCTTAGATATAGACTTATACTTATCAATATCTCCAGAATTATATTTAAAGCGATTAGTTGTTGGAGGTATAGATAAAGTATTTACAATTTGTAAAAACTTCAGAAACGAAGGAATAGATTATCAACACAATCCCGAATTTACAATGATGGAATACTATTGTGCATACAAAGACTATAATTTTCACATTGAATTTACAGAGGAATTGTTCAATAGAATAAGAAAAGAGCTTAAATTACCCGAAACAATTGAATACAGGGGTAAAAAAATATCTCTTAAAACTCCATTCAAAAGAATTACATTCAAAGAATTAATACTAAAAGAAACAGGAATAGACATAGACAAGGCAAAGCATAATTTACAGAGGAATTATTTAACAAAATTTCAGTTACTTAAAAAAGCTATTGAAGAAAGAAATCTAAAAGAAGTTAATATAACAGAATGTCATCATTATGGCGCATTATTAGATGAGCTATATAAAAGAGTGGCGCGTCCCAACGTAATCCAGCCGACTTTCTTAACTCATTATCCTGTTGAAATGATAGCGTTGGCAAAAAGAAATGAATCTGACAGCAGTAAAATTAATTCAGTTCAGCTAATAATAGACGGAGCAGAAATAATAAAGTCTTATGATGAATTAAATGATCCTCTAGATCAAGAAGCAAGATTGAAAGAGCAACAAGCTCTTCTAAGCAAAGGAGACGAATCAGCAATGCCTCTTGATGAAGATTTTATTACAGCATTAAAATACGGAATGCCTCCAACAGCGGGTTATGGTATGGGAATAGACAGATTAACAATGATTCTAACAGGACAGGAATCTTTAAGAGATGTGATTTTGTTTCCATTTATGAAGCCAGAAAATAAATCAGAAAGCAAAAACAAAAAATAACATGGAAGAAAAAGAAATAACAGACTTAATAATAAAAAGCAAAATCAAGTCAGCAGTTCCAGAATTAAGTGTAGCAGGAGAAGTTCCAGACGCACTAAATAAGAAAGTCCATAAAATTCTACAAGACGCATCAGAAAGAGCAAAAGCAAACGGCAGAAGAACCTTACAAGCAAGAGATTTGTAAAATATTAAATTTGATGAATCACAAAACTCTGATGAGTTTGCTAGTGTTTCATCAAAAACATACTTGTTTTTGAGTGTGCTCAAAAATCAAAGATTTTTGACATGTGATTACAAGCAAAATCAAAGATTTTGCTGTACAGAAATTTGTAACTGTGAACAAATTTCTTGTACAGTTGATAATCTCAAGTATAGTAATCCCAATATATAATATTGGAGATTTCAACTAGTATTAATCATATTTTATTAATTTTTAAGTGAGAAAACATGTTTATATAGTAAAATATATTATCTATAAGGGACATAATAATGAATACCATTAAGTGGACAATATATGTTACTTTTGCGTTTTTAATGGTGTTTATGTTATTCTATTTTTCTTCCGCATTAAGTGATACAATGACTGTTGAAGCCAATATTTTTGCAAATACAGGAGGAGGGAATTCAACTATAATCAGAGTAGAGGTGCCAGATTATTTGTTTTTTGGTAATGTAACCAATTTTGATAAATCTGAAGAATTGAAAGTATATGTTAATAATACAGGGAATGTTGATATAACAGTAACACCTGATTTAGTTAATAGGAGTGAAGTAATATTTAATAACCTTTATCTAAGAAAATTTAAGACAAGCAATGGAACCGCAGTCAACTTTACAAGGATAGGAAATTTTAGTTTTAATGTTAGTAAGCCTCCTTCGGGGAAAACCTATAATGATGAATATTTTTATATAATCTTAGATTTAAGCAATAATCATCTAAATATAACTGCCAATATGCCAAATCACAGGACAAATGTTAAATTTTTTGCAGTCGCTAAGTAAATCCAGAATAATTTTTCTATGGTTGCTATTTTTCGAAGTTATATTTCTATCAAGTTCTCATGTTTCAGCTATTGAATTTGGACTTTCCCCCTCCGAAATAAATTTTCAGGGAAAAGAAGGGGAGAAGATATGTAAAGATATTAAAATTTTTTCAACTCTTGATCAAATGAACATTTTTGTAGATGACAAATGGAACATTGAAGCTGATCAAATAAAAAATCTTGACGCATATTCTACAGATAGTGAAGAATTGAATATAATTATTAGTTATGAAGATGAATTCTTATTAAACTTTGATAAAGAAATAAAAATATGTTTAAAATCAGAAGAAGAAGGAAAATATTATGGAGTCTTATTATTTAATGCAATAGGCAGTAGCTTAAGCATAGGTGTTTGGTTAAACGCAGATATATCAAAAAATATTCAATCAAGTAAAATAACTGGCTTAAGCATTAAAGATTTATCTAATCTCAATCCAATAAATGTATTTTTACCAATAACTCTATTTAATTTAATTGCACTTCTTATGCTATTTTTTGTATATTATAAAAGGAAAAAGATTAATTAGAAGCAATAGTCCTTCTTCTTTGAATAGGATTTTTCTTATGAGCCATTATATCTTTAGAAACATGTTTTTGAGCCTTAGCCTGTGATTCAGCAATCTTTTCATTGGTAATTGCAGTGGACTTCTCTTTTTCAGTTTCAGCTTTCTTCTCCTCTTCAGTTTTAACCTCTTCTTTAGTCTCTTCTTTCTTAACTTCAGGAGCAGTTACTTTCTTCTCTGTCTTAAAATGCTTGCGTGAATGTCTCTCACGGGCAAATTTGACTCTTTCAGGGTCAGTAACAAATGTCACATTAACAATATCTCCTTTCTTTATGGCTTTAACCTTAACTCTCGCAGGAGGCGTTGCAGAACCCCTATACCAAATTTCATTATTCAAATAAGAATCAATTTTAACTTTATCAATATCTCTATTAGGAACTTTCATGTGCTTTGCAATAAATTCTTTGACAGCTTTAACACTTTTAGCAGTCCTCTTATAGCGAGGAACTTTTGTCCATTCCTTTCTCAAAGGTATGACATATTCTCTTTCAAGCACATTTATAGTTTTTACTTCAGCCATCTCAATCAATTTCCTCCAAAGTAAGCTCTCCTCTTCTTTCCGTTTTTTTACCTGCAATTCTTGAAAGAGAACCAAATGTTTTTTTGATAGCATCTTTCTTACCATAAACACTAATAATGTTTCCACAAAATACTATTGTAGTTCCATTATGGTGGAAAGTAGCAAACCCTTCAGTATAGTCAATAACTTCATTCACAGGAGTGTAATCTTTTTTATCATATAATTCATTAGGAATTAAAGAGCCGATAGAATTAATTTCGCGCCCTTCCCCATTAAAAACCTTATAACTTTTTTTCATATCAACCCAAATGTTTCTTACTCGTTCTGCGAGGTTTTATTTTCAATTTAGTTCTTCTCCAGTTTCTTCTGATTTTTGTCATCTGAGAAGGATGCACTTTTTTCCCTTTTCCAAATCTTCTGACAACTGCCCAAACAGGCGCCCACTTTGTTCTTCTGGTGTGTACTCCCAATACAATTTTTTTATGATAACTTTGAGTCATATTTTAATTTCTCCATCTGATGCGAACGAAGGTGAGTAGTTGAAATTAAAATGCACAGAAGCTTTTAACTGTGAGAAAGCTTCTTGTGTTGGAAAATTTTTTAAATTCTTCATTTAATCTTTCTCCTTTATGCTTTCGAGCAATTTCTTACCTTTTTCTGTCAATGTTCTTCCCTTAACTTTTCCTTCAGATTTAGAAAGCAGTTCGGCAGATTCCGCCTGTTGCAAAATAATTCTTATTATCTTGCCCCCAGACCTTGCAAAATGAGCTGGCTGTTTTCCCCTATTCTTGCGATTTCCATATCTAGTTCTAAGCCTTTGAACACCCACTGTCCCGCGTAAATATATCTGCCTCAAAACACTCGCAGTCCTGTTATGCCAAAAATTATCATCATCTATTGGGCGTTGTTTACCATGACCACTTTTAACAAACATTACCCATTCAGGAGACTTAATTTCATTATACTCTTTTAAAGCAGAAGCTAAAAGCATATTATATTTCCCAGCATCCATTGTTTTAACAGCATTCATGAATTCTACTAAAAAAGACGCTTTATAAAACTTATCTATTTAATAATAATAAGGGCTACGGCGGTCAACACGACCTCCATCAAAATGATTTTTTACATATCTCCTAAGCTCTTCAACAGGATTTCTTATCCTCATTAATCAAATTATGCATACAAATGTGAGCTCTCTCGCCAATAGAAAGATAATCATCTCTCAAGTCTAATTTAGGAGTTCTTTGTAAAACGGGCTTCGGCTCTGCTTTTGCAGAATCATAAGGTCTTTTTTTAGGAGCCATCAATTATCATAATGAAACACTATTTATAAAATCTTCGTAATTTTCTGCTTGTTGGACCTTTTCATCAATATAATAGTAAATCCTATAACTCTATAATTATATTTTCCAGGAAGTTTCCCAATTAACTCTTTTGCAATTTCATCAATTTTAGCCCTATCAGAAACAGCACTTTTAAGCAATTGAACTTTTATTACTCTGCGCGTTTTAAAAGCGCTGGCAAGGTGATTTACTCCAGTTTCAGTCAATCCGTTTTTCCCAATCTGAAATGATAGGATATTTGATTTTTTCATTTTGTAATTTTAACTCCTCCAGCAGGAAGAGCAGACATTAATTGATCCATATTAATTTTAATATTATTTACTTTAATCTTTGATTTATCAATTTTTCCAGGAGTAGCAAAAGCAATTATATCCTCAACAGAAACAGACTCTTTAGGAACAGCTCTAACAATTCCATTCTGATAAGCAATTGCAAGTTTTAAATTAATATTAAAATTCTTAACTTTTCCTTTGACAGACCAAGTTCCTTCTTTCATTTTATTATCTTTATTTAATTGAGATAATCTAAACATGTGAACCGAAGTAGACTTTTTTCCATCTTTCCACGCTCTAGAAAAACATCCTGTAAAAACAGCACATTCATCAATATCATTTTTACTAACAGAGTTAATTGGAGCAAAAATCGCGCAAAAAGGGCTTCCGGGGGATTTGGTATGCATTACAAAAACTTCCTTGCGCATTTTCTTTAGTTCATTCAATAAACTATCATTGCTTTCGGCACTCTTGCCTCCAACAATGAGCTTCCCGGACTTAGTAAAAAACCACTTATATTTTTTATAATCTATCATAAAACTAAATGCAAAACATTCCTTTTAACACTTTGGAAACAAAAATAAATGTATTTTAATCACGTATGTCTGAACGTTCAATTAATTTTAAATCAGTTCTTTTAGAAACAATTTCAGCAATTCTTTTTGCTCTTGCATGACACTTAGCCCGAGCATTACGTTTAGTTAAAGAACAACTAAATCTTTCAGGAATACCCCATCTATCAACAGTATCAGTTAAATCATAACCAAAAATGCTATTTTTATTATATGTAACAGTCACCATTACAGGTTTAGGCCAACTACCATAAATAGAATCTAGTCTATCAACATTGTCGAAACCTTCTCCATCAACACTATATATTTTAAAATAATTAAATTCAGGAGATTTTTCTTCTTTTAAAACAATGTATCTTCCATGAGAATTACTTCTAGCAACAATTAAACAGGTCTCATACTGCCCCATTTATCAAGCGCCTCGCGTAATTCTCTATTATATTTTGCATGTTCTTTTAAACTCTCACCCTCATGAACAGCATCAATTGCTTGCCTTGTAGCCATTGCTCCAGCT
>Ga0209542_10012483_pt1 | contig 14838 bp, 12 predicted proteins | sample RifCSPhighO2_01_FD_184028 | JGI IMG/M metagenome (GOLD analysis project Ga0209542, IMG submission 184028) | Soil microbial communities from Rifle, Colorado - Rifle CSP2_plank highO2_0.1 (SPAdes) (version 2) | ecosystem: Environmental > Terrestrial > Deep subsurface > Rock core/Sediment ...
AGCAAGGTAGAGAAATAAAAAACAAGGGTTGGCCATTAGAATTTCATAAAGCATACTCTCCCTTAACCTCTGAAAATGAGAGAGCATACCTTTTGGACAAGGAAGATTTGCTGACAAGAATTGCAACTATTTGGGGAACATCTAATTCTAATCAAACAAATCTTTTAGAAGAAATTTGTAAGAGAGAAAAAGATTCAGACTCATGGGAAATACAGGCGTCTATAACCACAAGCCCTTATTGTAACTCAGATTATTTGCACCATATTGCGACAGGTATAGGAAAAGAAACGGGATATGGTTATATCCTGAGAATCGTTAGTAGAAATCCCAATGTAAAACAAGAAACTCTCAAGGCAATAGCAAATGACCTAAAAGTAGAACCAAGGTATACGCAATGTGCAAAGGCAGCTCTTGAACACGGAAAAGGGGCCGCAAATCATCAGATTTAAATAATTATAAATTTCTCTTAGTATTATGAAGCTAAAAATATTAACAACAAACATCTGGAGATATTATAATTGGGGAAAAAGAAAAGAAAAATTAATTAACTTCTTAAAAGAGCAAAATTCAGATGTAGTTTTTTTGCAAGAAGTGGCTTATGATGATAGATTAAAAGATAGATGGAATAATCAAGTTGAAGAGATAAATGAAAAAGTTAAATATCCTTCTTCAACATTTGACAAACTTATGAAAATGAAAAAGTGGCACGATAAGCCTATTGATTGGATTATGTTTTATGGTTTCGGAATTTTATCAAAATACTCTATTAAACATTCAGAAGTTATTGTCCTACCTCCTGTTGAGAAAAATAAAAAATTTGGATTCGTGCATACAATCATGGAGACTCCAGAAGGAAATATTAATTTGATTAATGTTCATTTTGAGAATACAAACAAAGGTTCAAAAGAACATTTAAAGCAAACTTTAGAATGGTGTAAAAAAAGAAAAATAACCCCAATAATTGCAGGAGATTTTAATATGAAAGTTATAGAGGATTTAAAAGAACTTGCAGAAAAAGATTATGAGATTTCATATTTAGTTAAACCATATAAATCATTTATGCCTACAGAGTTTTCTCATGATAAAATTCCTATCACTTTAGATTATATAATTGTGCATAAAAATAAATTCAAAATTAATAAAATAAATTGCATAAATAATGATATTTCAGACCATAATCCTGTGATTGCTGAAATAGAAGTAAAATAACAAAGATAATAGCATTGAAGCTAATTATGATTTGAATTTTTAAATATTTATATTGCTGAATTTCATTCAATTAGCATTAAGCAGAACCTTCTTAGCCATAAAACTGTCGCCTAGAATTCTTCGTCCTGTACTTGGGACTTTATTTTTTTTAAGTCACTTTTTACTCTTTTTCTTTGAGGAGAGGGGGTTTTTCTTTGGTTTATTGCGAAAAGAACTAGGAGAAAGGTGAGTATGAGCGCTAGAAAAAAGCCATTTGCCAGTAGGAAGAGTGTTATATCCATTCTATGACCGATAGAAAGAGGTATTTAAGGATTATTGTTCTACATCTTTTCTAAGACCGGGATGCCTAGGAGAAAGAGGGCGTTTTTGAGCACTTGGGCGGTGGCTTGTACAAGCTGAAGTTTAAAGAATTCTGTGTCAGAGCCGATGACTTTCTCGCTGTGATAGAATTCGTTGAATGATTGGGCTAGGGTAAATGCATATTGTGCTATGCGATTGGGAGCGTAATTTTCCCATGATTCTTTCACTACATTGGGGAATTGAGCTAGCTGGTGTATGAGTTGCTTTTCCTTTTCTGATATGGGGTAATTTTTCTTTTGGCTTTTTGTTTTTAGTGCTTTTTTGAGTATGCTCTTTGCTCGTGTGTAGGTGTAGAGCAAGTAAGGACCAGTGTCGCCTTCGAATGAAATGAATCGGTCTATATCAAACACCATGTCGTGTGAACGGTAATTTTTTAGGTCTCCGTACACAATTGCTGCTAGAGCAATTGCTGCAGCTCTTGTTTCAAGCTCTTTTTTTGCTAACTTTTCCCTTCTTTGTATCTCTTGTTTTGCTAATTGCTCAGTTTCATTAAGAATATCTTCCATAAATATCGTTTTTCCTTTACGGGTTGCGAACTTCTTTCCATCGGTGTCTAGATAGAGTCCATGATCGATATGGCTACATTTCTCTGCCCAGTCGTGTCCTAGCAGTTCTAACACTTTGAACAGCTGCTTGAAATGCAGCTTTTGCTCTGCGCCCACTTCATAGAGCATTGCATCAAAATGATATTTTTTATACCGATCGAGAGCTGCTGCGATATCTCGGGTAATGTAGAGTGTTGATCCATCAGATTTTTTTATTAGGCTAACACCTAGATGGTATTGTTCTAAATCAATTAGTTCTGCTCCTTCGCTCTTCTTTAGTAACTTTTTTTCTTGCAACTGCTTCACTACTTCAGGTATGTGGGAGGTATAGGTTGACTCTCCTGAAATAACATCAAACTGTACATTGAGTTTCTTGTAAATTTGTTCAAACTCTTGTATAGATGCTGCTTTAAACCGTTTCCAGAGCTTCATGAGCTGTTTATCTCCCTGCTCCAACTCTTTGAATAGCTGTTTGCCTTTCTCTTCATAGAGTGGGTCTTTTGAGACTCGGAGGTATATCTCGTAGAGGTGTTTGACGGGATCTTTTTTAAACGCTGCTTCTGAGCCGAAATCCTGGAATCCAGCAATTATTTTAGCGAATGGGGTTCCCCAGTCTCCTAGATAGTTTATCTTTTTAACATTGTAGCCGAGAAACGAACTAATATGAGCTAAAGCATTTCCAATAATGGTTGAACGAAGGTGACCTATGCCGAACGGTTTGGCGATATTGGGAGAGGAGCATTCAATGATTATAGTCTTATTCTTTTTTTTAGATGACCCATATCTGTCTTTTTGAGAGGTTATTTCTTTAAGGGTGTTTTTTGCTAGTTGTGACCTATCGATACAGAAATTGAGATAGGGGCCTATCGCCTGTATCTTTTCAAACCCTTTTGCATCTATCTTGTTTGCTAGTTCTTTTGCGATTTCTGCTGGGTTTTTTTTCATCTCCTTTGCTAGTATAAAGCAGGGAAAGGCATAGTCTCCGTTTGTGGAATCTTTGGGGATTTCTATTGCCGCTTCTAGCTGCTCTTTGGTGAGATTGGTGTTTTTCTGTAGTATTTGGATTATTTTATCTTTCATAGGGTGATAGGAGAGTTTGAGTTAATAAAGTTATCAATCCATAATGTTTAAATAGAACTTTCCCCCGTATTAGGTATGAAGATGTCTGATAGTGAACGGTGTGCTAGTGGTATTACGGGCTTTGATGCGCTCTGTCAGGGGGGTTTTGTTCGTGATAGTGTCAATACGGTGATGGGTGGTCCAGGAGCAGGTAAATCTCTCTTTTTATTACAGTTTTTGTGGAATGGAGTCACTAAATTCGATGAGAATGGTTTGTATTTAAGTCTTGAACCCGATGTTATGGACATCTTTAATGATGCGCGTGAAATGGGGTGGGATTTCTCTAAGTATGATGCAGGAGGACAGTGTAAGTTCATGAAAATTAATGCCTCTTCTGTTGTTGATGGTAGCATTAAACCAGAGATTACTAAGCTTATTTCTAAGTTTGAAATAAAGAGAATTTGCATGGATCCGGTTAGCGTGCTTTCGATGAGTGTTGAGAAGGAACATCAGATGCGCGCAACTATTTATGATTTGGTCTCTATGTTTAAGCGTTTAGGAGTGACTGTTCTTTTGTCTGATGAAACAGAAACGACCTCAGTTGGAACTCCACTCAACGATTCTGTTGATAAGGATTTGTTTTTGAAGTTTCTCTCTGATGGCTTAGTTGAACTGTATACTATGGGTCTTGGTGGGGAGAGTGATAGAGCCATACGGATATCTAAGATGAGAAGGACGAATCATGCTATGGGTCCGGTTCCCTTATCTATAACTTCTAAGGGATTAATTGTAGACTCTAAAAGTTAGATTTGTTCCTCTTCTTTAATAAAATCGTGGAGGAATCGAAGTTTTTCTATATCTTTAGGCCAGACGATGAGTGCTCTATCTACTTTCTTAGTGTTTATTTTATTTTCATTTTTTAACATCTTGAAATAGTATCCTACTTTTGCGATGTTTGCTATTGTTACTGGTATGTGGAGCAGTCGGCAGACATCTGAAGCGTGGATGGGCCACTTTTTGTTAATTATATCGAATACCTCTTTTCTGAATAGTGAGGATTTTACTCTGCGCTGCGGACGGCCTTCATAAGATTCCATTTTTCTACCGAGAGAGAATTATCCTGTTCGTTTTGAATTTGGATACTGTTGATGAACATTTCAGTTATTTCTTTTTTAGGCAGCAGCTCTTTGAGGGTTTTTTTGAACGCCAGAAGGTATTTTTTTGCTCTTGCAGCGTTTACAAAGTGAGCATTAATTGCTACTGGCTCTTCGACCATTACTTCTAAAAAACCATCTTTGGTGAATAGGAATCGCTCATAGGCCTTTTCTCCTATGATGTCCATGCCCATGTAGTAAATACTCTCTTTAAAATTTTTTTCTAGCTTTTCTATGAATGAGACGAGCTGTTTTTTTGATTTCTCTTGCGCTTGTAGGTCTTCATTCAAGTTCTTTGTCTTTTTTATACCAAAAGAAAGCAACTCACCTATATCTAAAGCCGGAACAAATATGTGCTTTAACTTCATGGTTAGATTTATTGACGATTCTATTTAAAGTTTTCTAGACGTTTTCGAGTATAATGGAGCTTAAAAAGTCCTTTAGGAGATACCTGCCTTGGTGTTCTAACATGAGATTCATTTTTTCTGTGCCTTTGTTTAACTTTACTATATATGATGGAATTTGCTCAGAGAGTTTTTCAACCAGTGTTTTATCTTTAGTAAATAGTGATGTTGCAAGATTTTTTTCCATGTTGTTTTTTTGTATGTCTTCTTTCAGTTTTCTTACGAATTCTTCAGTTGTACTGATTTTCCGTACACACACTATCGGGCCGGGAAACTCATATACCTGCTCATGTTCATCTAGTTCTATGAAGGATAAGTGTAGTTGATTATTCATTTTTTTTAGGAGGTGAGATCTATTTAACCTTGTTATTGTTTCATGTATGCTCTTTTTTGTGTCTTCTTCGATTATTCCTACGGTACTTTTCTTTGAAAGTGGATCGTTTGATTTGTAATGCTCTGCCTGGAGTCTAAGTTTTTTCATACATTTATCATAGATATCATCCATTATATACAAAACACTGGTTGAAATGCAATCTCGACCGTTATTCATCGAAGCGGCTTCACAGATTTCCTTAGCCGCTAGCGTTAGGTCTGCATCGGCTAAGACGAGTGAAGCACTCAACCCGGTGCCTAATTTAATAATGGCTCGGTAGTCTGAATCTTTTAATTCTTGTTCTATTGCTTGGATGGTCTGGTTTGAACCAAATACCACATATACTCCTTGTGCGACCTCTAAACGGTTAATTATTGAACGTTTATCATTGTCGAATAGATTTACTATTGAGATTGCTCTCCTGAGGAGTTGCAGACTCTTATCGTGTGTTTTGTCAAGTGCTTTATGTAATGCCCTCATAAATTGTATTGAAGTGTACGAACTTGCTAGCGAGCTGCTCGTTTTTACGATTCCAGGGTTTTTTGAAAGGAGAATCTGGACAATTAAATATATTGAAGTTGCTTCTGAATTTTTTGGGAGTATGCCTATTATAGGTCCGCGAGGGATATATTTCTTATACCCTAATATCTTGCCACGGGATTTAATCGGTATTTTTTCAATATTTTCTGTGCCGAAACAGAGTGAGAGATATTGATCTAGGTTTCTACACCACGCTTTCATCTCTTCAAATGAACTTTTTACAAAGGATAGGGGGCTGCCTGTTAGGGTGGTTATGTGCTCATATTCCTTCTCGCTGGTAAAATAAAAATCCATGGTCTTTTTTATGACGGCTATTATTTTTTTTACGGGTATTTCATTCAGTTCTTTTTTTATTCCCATCAGATTTCTTTTTGCTTCACGTAATTGCCCATCTGAAGCGTTATAGATTAGGGCATAGTCTTTTTTACTATAGCTTTTGAGAATCCTTTTTTCTCCTGATATTTCAAATTTTCCATTAATATAGTTAGGTATTTCGATTAGTTTATCTTCCATTACCAATATTCACACCCACCTTCAATTTTGTCTTTTGTTTCCTTTATCCGTTTTACACCGCTTATTCTGGGTGTAGTTCTACCGCAGGGACATTTATCAGATATGAATTCAACTTCATCTCCCACTTCATAATTAAGCAATTGTGTTCCTTGATTTTCTCCTATTTCCAATTTATCAGTGTAGCTTCCGATTCTGCTTGCTAGCACCACTCCTCTTTCTCTATTTTTTACCGGTTGTTGATTTTTGCCCACTACGAATAAAGCGATATGACCGAATAAAATATGGAATTCGAATGGATTATTTTGACAGGATATTGCAGTAGGCAATATTTCTGTTGACCCATAATAGTTATAGATATATTTTATACCTAGGTTTTTTAACTCCTTATATAATTCGGATGTCAGTTCGGTACTTGAACAAAAAATAACATCAATATTACTTCCATTAATGTAATTTAATCCTAGTTTTACATCTGTTTCTAAGAGACTCTCGATACTTCCGCCTTTGTGCGTTGACACTGGGGGTGCTATGATGAGGTTGCATCTATGTACTGCCATTTGCTTTACTGCCTGTTCATCAGTAGATCCAAAATTTCTTGCTATGGATAGACCTCCTATTTTTCGTATCGTGTCATCAAATATGGGGCCTGAAATGTGTCCTTGGTTATAGCCATTAAAGGCAATTATTGGCTTCTTCATCTTTTTTAATTCTTCAAGTCCTCTCACCATTCCTTCTACGGTAGCAATCCAATCGTTTTTTGTAAAAAAGATACTGGTGGGGATGCCTGTGGTGCCTCCTGTACCTCGATAGAGATAGAGTTTTGAGATATCATTTTTTATTTCTGAAGGTATGAGATCGTAGGGAGAGGGGAGATTTCTGATATCACTTTTTCGTATTATTGGAATCTTTGTTGCACAATCTACAAGAGAGTTAAGGCTTTCTTCCTTTAGCTTTTCATATATTTTTTTATAAAATGGAACTTGCTTTTTAGAAAAACGTACTTGGTTCTTGAATAGAGAAACTATTATTCTCTCTCTCTTTATGGTATCCATAAAATCCCACAGGGAATCACTGAAGTTGGCTGTTTGTATTTCATTTTTTACTGCAATCGTTTGTTTCATAGGGTTATTTTCCTTCTACTAATAATTGATCATAAATCGTTAAGGCAGTTACCGTCTCTGAATGGAGTTGTGCTGAACTAGTTTGATCACTCCCAAACTCTCCAAAGCTGTAAAATCCAAATAAATTTAAATTTTTATAAGTTGATTTTATCTTTTCTTGAATCTTTTTCTCACCATCTTTCACTAATAGTCTTCTAGTGGAGCAGTTACAAAAGAGAGTTACCGCTGGTTTGTCTTTTTTAATTGAATCATTTAATATTTCTAACATAGGTTTGGAATAATTTATTTTGTCATATTGTAAAATATTCATTACGTAGTTCTTTATTAGTTTATATGTTGAGTGAAAAGTTTTATTATCTGGATTTGGTAGAGCCTCCCTTACATAAGTATGCCCATCTAAAGTTATGATGCCGAACGGATTTTTTAAACTATATCTAAATGGATCCTTTAAGTAATCTACTTTCTTGCAGTTTATCAATTTACAATATTCTAAAATCGGTTCATTACCGTTAATTTCTAATATTTCATATCCAGTTTTATCTAATTTTGTAATTGCTGCGAATTTGTCGCTCGCCATATAACTGTGTTTTACCTTTGTTGTAAAAAATAAATTACACACTACAAACACTACGACTCCTGAGTTAGTCAATACTTTTCCATTAGCAAATTGATAATTTTCACCTTTATTCTTGTAAAGATATTCTTCGAAATCTGACGATGCGCTTCCGCCGAATACTGGAATATGTGGACCTAAATATTCGAGTATTCCGTTTAAGAATTCTATTTCATTACCTGGTAGGCTATTTTTATTTTTAAACTCTGCTCCACTCGCAAACGTAAGAATAAAATAGGGTGGTGTTCTTACAATATTATTATATTCCTGTTTCTTTGTTCTTGTAAACTGGATATAGGCATCAACATAGGGGTTTCTTTTTACGTCTTTCATGGCGATGCGGGTGGCTTTTATTGCTTCTTCTTTGGGGTTTTTTCGGTAGTTCTCGGCAACACCTACACCAAAGTGAAGATAGTTTGATTTAATGCAGAGAACTGAAACTACTGTGTCTTTATCGTATGCTGATTCACTGTCAAACTGCTTGTCGGCAGAGGCTCCAACCCAATTTTTCCCCAGTTTTTCGTTTATGCCTTTTACGATTTCGTTTTGGTCAGCGGCCGCGTTGGTATACACGATTGAGAAGGTGGGTTCTTTATCTATTTGTGATAGAGCCTTTTGAGCGGCTTCTATTCCTGCTTTGTAGGGATCTTTATTTTTTGAAGACCCTATACCCACTGAAATATATTTTCCGATCATCGTACACCTTTCCCTATACTGAATATACAGGATGGTGAGCCAGTAGATAAACATTTGGTTTCTATCGCGTTGACATCTGCATTGAACAAAAAGGAAAACATTCCTGCTAGTATGCCTGCTACAAGCTCACACTGTCCAGTTTTTGCTACACCCTTATTATATCTCATATATTCTTTTGCCATTGAAGAATCTTTTATGGTGATTGTTGCTTCTTTTTTTTCATTTTTTAGGTCGTTTATTTCCAGTGGTCCGAGGCCAAATGTCTCATAAATTTCTTTCATGTTTTTTATCATTCCTTCTTCTGAGCTGCCTATTTTTTTCCCAAACTCCTTTACACTTTCAATGGTCATTTGTTTACTCAATTCATATGTTTGTTTATTCTGTGCCTGCATCCAAAACAAGATATTGGAAGGAAGCATAATTTCCCGCTTGCCTAACATTTCTATCTTACCATCTTCGATAGAAAACTGCCTGACGAATAAAAGTTTTTTCAGAAAGGCAGACATCATTCTTTTTCGACGTGAACTGTTAATTTAAACTTTTCTCTCCACTTTCTTAATATGTTAACAAAAAAAGTGCCCTTTTTTCTTATTATATTAAGAATTTGAGACCTCGTTGTTACTCTTTGGTTTTGGTGGTTTTGTGGCGTGTTTAAAGAGCTTGGCGCGCAGAAATTAAATTGTGTCCACAGTTTGTACAGAATTTCTCGTTATCGTCGATTCTCTGTTTGCATCCGGGACAGTGTGTTAGAGGAACTACCATTTTGCCTCCACACTGCGGACAGAATTTTTGACCTTCGTCGCCGCCTCTGCCGCAGCCCATACACTTAGGTGTTGGTTTTTTTCTATCAATGACGGTTTTGTATCCTGTCTTACCCGATACTATTTTTGAGAATGCATCTTGAATTGATTCAGGATCTTCATATTTCCGTAAATCTATATTGCTGCCCATCTTTTTTCTTTTTTAGGAAGAACTGTATTTAAACATTGTTGCAAAGGATTTTTAAATTGGGTTTTGGTTGGAGTTGTACGCCTCTATAGCTCAGCGGTAGAGCACGAGTTTCGTAGCAGTGTGAAACAACTCGGGGTCCTGGGTTCAAATCCCGGTAGAGGCTGTCCAAAAAAGTTCGTAAAAAAGAAGAGGTAATTTCTACTATATAGTGAAAGACATAAGTAATTCACCACTTTTGTATGTCTTTCCCTTGATAGTCAACTACAAACTGAGGAATTACTAAAGTCCTTGACTATAGTCTGGTACGTAATAAATTGAGCGGGAGTAGAAAGGTATTTAAATCCATTATCTTTCTAAAGATAATGGTAATCGTGAATGAAATAACTAGGAATATAGTAAAAAATGCTGAAGATGGGGAGAGCATTTATAGCTTGGCTCTTAAGATGGGGTTTGCTTATTCTGCAGTTTATAGATGGGTATCTGAATTAGAAAGATATGGGGTAATTAGTTTAATTAGAAAGGGGAATAAGAATGTTATAAAGATTAATAAGAATTTGATTTACAAGAAATTTAAAGAGTTGGATGATGTTGTTTCTATTATTGAAAGGGATAATAAGTTCTGGAAGTTGGTTAAAACTTTAAAATTAAGAATGAGATTTGTAAAAGGAACAGCTACGACAATATGGACTAGGGGAGGTTTCATAACTGGAGATTTTTATGATAGAATTTATTTTTTGGAAGTTGATAAGAAAGACGTAAATACTTTTAAAGGGGTCTTAAAAGAAGAAAGGATTGCGTATACTGAAGGCAAAGCTAATAACCAAAGGCCTTTAGTCTGGATTGTTCAGAGAGATAAATTTAAGGTAGAGAAAAAAGATGGCTTACCAATTATGCCTTTAAATGAATTGGTGGAATGGGGAAAGAAATTACATTTGGAGAATATTTTAGAACAGTTAGATATATTATATAATTTAAGATTAAATGTAAAATATTCTGAGGTTTTAACAAATGTCTAAAATAGACTCGCGTGTAGGCTTACTTGAAAGAGAACAGGAAGTTATGAAAATACTTAATTTACTTCTGGATAAAAAACTTGATTTTATTGTTGTTGGGGGCTATGCAATTTCAACATATAAGAAAAGATTTTCAATAGATTTGGATGTTGTTGTAAAAGATGAAGATCTAGAAATGTTTGAGAAACTGTTAGAAAAAGAAGGATATGCTCTGCATTATGAAAAAGAGATTGCTTTGATGTACGGGGAAAACTTCAAAAGATTTATGAAGAAGATGAAAAACCTACCTGTTGATATAGACCTGTTAATTAATGGTCTTGTCTCGCGAACAACAGATGCAACTTGGGGATTAGACTATATCAAAAGAAATTCTGTGAGAAGAAAATTAAACAATTCCGAATTTTTAACTCCGGAAAAAGAGCTGCTTATTGCTATGAAGTTTCATAGCGGAAGATTATCTGATATTCGAGATATTGTTGCTTTAATGCCTTGTGACAAAGATAAGCTAAGAAAACATTTGTTAGTTGGAGATGTCAAGAAACTTAAAGATTCAATGAATAAGCAATTCTCTTTCCTAAACAAGCCACAATTTGATGACAGTTTTAAGGGTATCTTTGGACCTTTTTCCTTTGATGAAAAAGATGTATGGGGAGCCAAGGATTTAATTAAAGAAATCTTAAAAGAAAAAGGATAAATGGGTGAAAATGAGGGTGTCAAGAACCACCCACTAAAGTAACGAGTTTTATCGCATGTAATTCTTGACATATAAATATGACAAAGAAAAATATAACAAAAAATTAAGAGACTTGAACTTTCTGCAAGGTCTTGGTAGATGCTTTTTCTCTTAAATTGGTGTTTTTTTGCCGTTTCGTTCTCTTTGATTATTCTTTATACTTATTATTTATGTATTTATTACATAATTAATGAGTAGAATTACATATATAATAAGGTTTATAAGTGTGTTTTTGCTCTTAAAAGCAATGAGAAGGGCTCACTTAGCAAGAACTAGAATTCCAGAGTTAGAACGCCAGATAGAAGCGTATAAGGAACGCAAGAAAAAGCTGTTTCTTCATTTAGAACAGGTAAGGGAAAAATACACTCAAAAAGAAATTAGTTACGAATCGTATCAGGCGGAACAGAGGCATATTCTCAATGGAAGAACGGTTGCTGAGTGGTTTGATTTTTATGATTCTCAGATTATTTCATGCATACAGAGATTGCAAGAAGAGAGAAAGGCGCTTCGCACTGCTTCCTTTCTTCGTATTTTGCTTTTTATTTTTATTGGTATTGGATTGATTGGTGTTCTTTTTTATTCCGGTCCGCAGCTTATTGGTTTTATTGTGCAGGAAGAAACACAATCGTATGTTGATGTGGTACAACAGACGTTTACTGAGTCACAGGAATATATATGGAAACCCGCACACTCGGGAACATTAGTTTCTCTGTTGGCTTCCGGAACAATCGAGGGTGAAGGAGAGGTCAAAGTGTATTTGGGAGACAACTTAGTTTTCGATAGTCGTATTAGTCCCTTTGAGGAGGAACAAGGAAGCAGTTTTGGCATAACGGGAAGAGCGAGTGAGAATAGCAACTCGGAAGGGCAGGAAGTGAGTGATCAGAGTTCAGAACAAACCCAACAGGAGGCACCTCAACCAGAAGTGAGCCCTTCTCAACAGGAGTCTCCTGTTGGCGCACCAGAACAAACCACTGAGGAATCGACTGAACAACCTGTACCGAATGAAGAAACAACTGGAGAACAGACCACTAGAAGTGTGGATGAAGAAGAAGTTGGGTCGGAGGAGGTGAATGAAACTGCCCCTATCGAAGAATCCACACCATCTAACAGCTTAAATGAAAGCGAGGCTGTTTTGAATGAGAGTGAGGAGAATAAGACCGATGAATCGCCAGAGGTTTTGGATGAACGTGAAAAAGAAATTGGGAATGATTTGAATGATATCAATGAAACTGAGAAGCAAAATAGAACTGAAACTCCGGTTGGTCGAGTGCGCTCATTTACTAGACTATGTGAAGAAACGTGCGATTTGGAAGAATTGGTGTTAGACAAAGAACAGTATATGTTACGGGTTGAGATTGTTGATGCTACACTGACTCTCAACAATCTTGAATATGAGTTAATTGCTGTGGAGGAAAATGTGACTGAACTAAATGAAAGTGCTAACCCTAGTGCAGAGAATGTGAGCATCGTTCGAGAGCATGGTACAATACGACTAGGACAACCAGTACAGTGGAAGGTTAATGTAATGCTTGATGCTCCTGTGGAAGCTAGTGTCTCTATTCCTAGCGAAGCGAGAGAAATAGTAGTTAAGAAAGTTGAACGGGAGAAAGAATTTGAGGTTGAAGCAGTTGTATCTGGTATTACAGGAAATGCGGTTCGAGAGTCGGGAAGAGGATTTTTTGGAAGATTATTTGGCATTAGTGGGAGAGCAATTGATGATCCGAATGAGAATGAAACTATAGAGGTGCTCCTTGATGCTAATGCGACTGAGTATGTGATTGAATATACTACTGAAGCACCGGTTGCAACTGAAGAAGAAACGGCTCGTGGTAAACGAGTGATTGTGTCTGGTCCGGATGGTTTGGAGTATACTGATGTGGAGGCATTTACCGCTCTTCCTGCTCGATATACGACAGGTAATTCCCTTAAAGTGTATTGGGTTGAAAATGATACTTTTGTTCCATATTCATTTGAGGATGAAGATGGTGACGGAACTAATGACTTAGTGGTATGGACGGTGCCTCATTTGAGCAATCAAACGTTTGAGATTATTGTTATAACAAAAGCTGAGCATCTTGATGGTGATAGAGTGTTTGTGAGCGATGTATATGAAGAAGTTAGATTGTTGGATGGAGTGTGGAGCGAGGAAATTCCAAACAGTCACTATGTGCGTGTTACGTTTGAACGCAATTTAACTTCTGTAAATGATATTACTCTTTATCCTCGAATTATTTCTGGAAATCCGCGCATCCGTGTTTTTGAAATTGGTGAAAATGAAACGGTTGCTGTGTTTTCTTCACTTCAGTCTAATCAGTATAACAAAATATATTTAACAGCTTTGGAGGGAAGTCAAGATACGTTTGATTTGCTGGTTGAAGGAGGATCGGTTGAGTTTGATCATATTATTGATCCAACACAATTATTTTTTGATGGTTTTGAAGCTGGAAATTTGAATAATTGGGTGAATAGTCTTTTTGCTGCTGCAACGGATAGAAAAGATGTGGGAAGTTATAGCGCTAAGTGTACTGGCGCTAATGATTGTGATATGTGGTTAGCTACTTCTTTAGATACATCGACTGCTAGTGCAGTTAATTTGACTTTCCGATTTAATGAGGATGATCTGGATGGTGGTGGGGATGCACCTGTGTATTTCAATGATAGTGCTGGGAATTGGGACTCCATAGGGGAACTGGATGGTGCATCGGAAGATACGTGGCTTACATTCTCTTTTGAAACAACTGATTCTCAGTATTTTCATACAGGATTTAATATACGATTTGCTACGACCCTTGATGGTCAGGGTGGCGCTGAAAATTTGTGGATTGATAATATAAATGTCTCATACACCCCCGATACGACATCTCCCGTGGTTACCATAAATCAACCGCTTAATCAACTCTATGCCTCACTACCTATTCTCTTTAATGTTACGCTGAATGAGGCAGGGAGTTATTGCAATTATTCATTGAGCAATGGATTAGTGAATTACACGATGCAGAAGAATGGCAATACTGATTTTAATGCGACAAATGGAAGTATTGCTTCTGGAAGTTATACTTCGAGATATTTCTGTTGGGATACGGCGAATAATGCGAATAGGACGGCAAACGTGACGTTTAGTGTTGACACTACGCCACCTATTGTCAATTTGCAAGCACCTGCCAATAATACTAATCTAACGAACGGAACGTTTAGCTTCAATGCTACCTTTTCTGATAATTATGCCTTGCGAAATGCGACACTCTTTATTTGGAATAGCTCGTTTGATCTTGTTAATCAAACGAACCGCTCGATTGGTGGCACTAGTGATGGTGTGAACATTACTGTTGCTCTCTCTACAGGAGGAACGTACTATTGGAATTATTTTACTGTTGATAATTCGAGTAATGGTGCGATGAATCAGAGTAATTTTACGCTGGTGTATGATGCTACTGTTGTTGATACTGATGCCCCCGATATTAGTATTGTATTTCCCACTAATAATTCATATCATTCTATACAGAATGTTTCGGTGAATTATACTGTCTCTGATCCTAATATTCAGGCGTGCTGGT
>Ga0209542_10012484_pt1 | contig 14837 bp, 15 predicted proteins | sample RifCSPhighO2_01_FD_184028 | JGI IMG/M metagenome (GOLD analysis project Ga0209542, IMG submission 184028) | Soil microbial communities from Rifle, Colorado - Rifle CSP2_plank highO2_0.1 (SPAdes) (version 2) | ecosystem: Environmental > Terrestrial > Deep subsurface > Rock core/Sediment ...
GCTTGGAACTACATGCCATTTCACTATAGCAGCTTGCTGTTATAAAATACAACCACAACAGAAATCTGAAGTGGTGGTGGCTTTCAGGAAAGTGAAATGGCTACTCTAGGGGCGCCTGGTGTACCTCAACAACAACAATGACCTCGATGGCAATAACCTTGGTAACTACGATGATAGTTGCTCTTTTGGGGTACGCAAAAATTTTCCCACAGGAAACAAAGGTGTGTAGCCACAGGAAACAAAGGTTAAATTTTTAAGCTTAGTTCTTACTTTTCTTTCTGTTCTGACTTTATTTTGAAGCATATTCCCTTCTCATAAAAAACATAAAATAGAATAATTTGACTTAAAGTTATTTTTAAAAACAGTTAAAACTTACGAATTACTATTAAAACACATTCCGAGATAAAATGAAAGATAAGTTACCTTTTGAAAACATTAAACGGGAAATTTTGGTAAAAAAAGAAACTGAGACCAATTGGAACTGTGGAACCGATCCTAATAAAAGGAAGGTTGAAGAATTAATCAACTATGGCATTGTAAACATAAACAAGCCTTCAGGGCCAACGTCACATCAGGTTTCAGATTATGTCCAAAAGATATTAGGGATAAGCAAATCAGGCCACTCTGGAACTTTAGACCCCGGAGTGACAGGCGTATTGCCTATAGCATTGGGAAAAGCAACTAGAGTAGTTCAGACTTTATTGAAATCAGGAAAGGAATATGTTTGTTTAATGTACCTGCATAAACCAGTTTCCGAAGAGGAATTAAAGGGCAAGGTAAAAGAATTCACTGGAAAAATAAGACAGCTTCCACCAATAAGGTCAGCAGTTAAAAGAAGATTAAGAACAAGGGAAATCTATTATTTCAATATTATAGAGATTGATGGGCAGCATGTACTGTTCAAGGTAGGATGTGAAGCAGGAACTTACATAAGGAAGCTTGTGGATGACTTGGGGAAATCTCTGAAAACAGGGGCGCATATGGTTCAGCTGGTAAGAACAAAAGCAGGGCCATTTAATGATTCTTCCTGGTACTCGCTTCACGATTTGAAAGATGCCTATGAGTTCTATAAGCAGGGAAAAGAAAATGATATAATGAAGATAATAGTGCCGATAGAGAGGGCAGTTGAGCATCTTCCTAAAGTATGGATTCATGACAGTGCAGTTGATTCTCTGTGCCATGGAGCTTCATTGAACATTCCGGGCATTTCAAAATTAAATCACTTCGTAGAAGAAGAGGTTGTTGCAGTTTTGACTTTAAAGAACGAACTGGTCTGTCTTGGGACATCAAAAATGATGTCTGAAGATATTTTAAAAAATGAAAAGGGTTTTGCAGTAAAGGTGAATAAGGTATTCATGGGTAGGAATACTTACACTTCTCAAAAATAGTAAATTTTATAAACAAGATTAGCTGTGAGATTTCTTATGTCAATAAAATATTCATGCAGACACGCAAAACCCCTTGAAGGGACGGGATATACACAATGCGAGAAGGGTGATAAGTGTCCTTATGGAGGCCATCAAAAAATAGAAGATTCTTGTCGTTTTTGTTCTGTTGGGGGGATTGTGGAAAATTCAACAAAGATTGACAAAGGTTTATCTGAATTAGAAATTCGTTCAAGAGGAGAAGGTGTTGAGAGGGTTCTATATCATCTTTCACAAAGGGTTAATGCATAAATCTCCAGCCAGCATTCTTTATAACTATTGACTTTAGCTAGGTTGTTGACAAAGTTCAAGACATCGTAGACTTTTACCTTCTTTTCAACTTTCTCTCCTTCAACTCTTTTGAATTCCGGCTTGTCATAGATGCTGAATTCATTCAAATCAACCCTGAAGTTTTCCCCAAGCCTGAAATTGTTTCCTTCCTTGACAAGGTATCTTTTTTCACAGAGTATGTTTAAGGTGCTGTGCAGGTCGGAAAACTGAACTCCTGATTTGCTGAACATTTCCGCAGCGCTGAATTCTTTCAATGAGAGCGCAGTGTCAAATATTCTTTTTTGTGAGCTGCTCAGATTAATCTCCTTGATTACTTCAGCACCATCTCCATTCTTAATATTCTTAACAAGCTTTCCATTATTCAGGTTGAACAGCAGATTGAAATCATCGCTTTGGATATATAAACATGGAATTAGCTTTGCCTTCATATTCTCCCCTATAAGCTCCATATCCTGCCTGCTTATCTTTTGCTTGATTACCTGCATTAGTTCACCCCTTTCCCCCTCATTCACGGCCTCAAGCATGTTTGTTGCTTCTCCTCCATGCTTTGTCATTCTCGGTCTTATGTTTACGAACAGGGGCATTTCAGAAACTCCAGTTATTAGCGCAGTTCCGATTTCAAGATTTTGAATTTCTTTCTCAGAATTGTAAGTAAGCCCCTCAACAGAGCTTGCCAGCGCCCTGAGGTCATTTGGATTTGTAACCTTTAGAATAATCTGGGTGCTTGTCTGGCTGATGACAGACTTGTCAAGCCTTGACGGTCTCTGGGATATAACACACAACCCAAGCCCAAACTTCCTGCCTTCCGAAGCGATCTGCCTGAGAATCCTTGAGCTCTTGGCTTCTCCAAAGCTTCTTTCAGGGAGGTAATTATGGGCTTCCTCTATAATCGTGAAGAAGGGAGGGACATTTCCCTTTTTTCTTTCTTCAAACAGGTCTTTCATCAGCTTATAGACCACGACTTCCTGAAGCTCGGCATAAACGCCTCTTAGGTTTATGACGCTGCACTTTCCAGGAGAGATAAGATCATTAAGCGATGTTGGAGAGTCTGAAAACAAATTCAGTTTTTCAAGATATTTTACTGTATTGATCAAATTGTACTTCATTGGATTTTCTTCCATTTCCAAATCCAATATTAATTTATTGAAATCAATTCTATCAACATCATTCAGGCAGGAGTATAACAGGCTAAGCTGGACATTCGACAGCTTTGTCGGAAGGATATGAATTATTTCCTGTGAGCTTAAATTAAAATTGCTCAATCGGAGTGGAATTGCATCCGGGTTGTCCTGAATGTTAGGAGAATAAACTCTTACTTTTTCTGAAAAATTTTTCGGACTCAAGCCAAATTTGCTGAGTTCCTCTATGTTCTCATTTTTTTCTTTTAGACTCAAATATTCTGCATGAGGATCAATAATCAGGAGCGGAATTCCCCTTTCAAGTATCTCTTCAACCAAGACCCCAGAAGCATAGCTTTTGCCGGAGCCTGATTTGGCCAATATTGAGACATGTTTTGTCAGTAGCCTGTCAAGATCAAGATAGACATTTAGGTCATACCTGTTCAGCTTCCCTATGAATGCGGAATTCTCCCTCTTTTTCAGGTTAAGGACATCCTGAATGAATTCATTGTCAGCCATGAGAACTTCGCTTCCAGGGTTTAAGGGGTTCAAAAGCTGTTTCAGCCTGTTATCCTCCCTGTAGCCTATAATGTTGCACTTTGCCGTTGTTTCATTTGTTTTTTCAATCTCCAGAATTTGCGCCAGAACATAGTTATCTTTGTTGACTGTTTGGACATAATCAAACTTGTTCACATCCGTGTTTGCTACGAAATTAAACTCCAGAGTTGAAGTCTTTCCAGCAATTTTCCCCAGGATCATAGTTTTGTTATTCTGTAAAATCTTATTAAGATTATTGTAGTGAAGTATTCAATTGGCTTGGAAAACCTTTAAAAACATCAAATTTGTAACATTTGGATAGAATTTATGGAGGTGCTGTGATATGACAGAGAGTTTGGTTGTAAGGTCTAAAATAAAGGAGTATGTTAAGGACATGAATGTTGCCGGGGATTTTTCTGATGCGTTGTCAAAGAAATGTGAGTCTCTGATAAAGGAAGCTATTGAAAGGGCTAAGGCAAACGGCAGAAGAACTGTCCAGTCTCGTGACCTATAAAGATTTATATAATTCCAATTCTTTTTCTTTTTATGTCAACAAAGTCAAAGGGAACCCGCTATGAAAGGGAGCTTTTTCATATGTTCTGGGAAAATGGGTTTTCTGGCGTCAGGACTGCAGGCTCAGGGTCAACTCCTTTTCCAGCTCCCGACTTGCTAGTTTCAAACTCAAGAAAAATACTGGCAATAGAGTGTAAGGCAGTGCGCTCAAACAGGAAATATTTTCCCGAAAAGGAGATAAGCGAACTGAATGAATTCTCCATAAAGTTTGGTGCAGAGCCCTACATAGCAATAAGGTTTGACAGGAAAGGCTGGTTCTTTATGCACACGAGAGACTTGGGCTTTGGAAAAACGGCGCATTTCATCTCCTACGATTTAGCCGTTGAAAAAGGAAAAAAATTTGAGGAAATTATTCAGTGATCAGTTTAAAATTTTATTTATTAAGAATGTCTTTAATAAAATCTGATAAATTTTCTTTGCCATTGCATTTTTCTAGATGAACAGAGATTATATTGTCCTCTGATCCTTTCTTAACGAATGAAACTTCTGCCTCAGGTAATAATCCTGATTTGCCGGAAAAATTATCTATTTTTTCCACTATAGATAATATTAATTATAGAGGTATAATGCTTCTAAATATGACAAATCCACATACAGTCTTGATTATTTATTTTGGCCAGTATGCAGCATAAAACATTATGAGTTCCATTTATGCCTAATTTTATATCTTCCACAGATAGATGGAAAATCCTGATTTTAAAAAGAAATTTATACTTGAAAGTGCATATTAAAAAAATGAAATTAGCGGCAATTTTTGTGTTTTTTTTCATAATTCTGTCATTTTCAGCCTATGCAATCGACTGTGACTGGGAGGTTGAAATCCTGTCTGAGACAATATTCCAAAATCCGGATGATTTTGAATTTAGGTACTTTATCAGCAAGATTGAAGGTGAAAGGGCAAACATAGTCCTTAACAGGTCGATAGAGGACATTTATGGAAGCATTGTCAGAAGTTATGATCTTTATGCAGTGGAGGTCACAAACCATCATACAACTCTGTCATTAACTCCAAACTTGGACTCCGGAACATACTTAATTAAAGGAGAAATTTTTCCAGATTGCAATGATTCCTCTTCAGGCAACAATTATGATGAAAAATTGATAGTTATCCTGCCTCAGAATATGAGCCAGAATTTTTCAGCATTGCAGATCACTGAATTTCTTCCAGATCCAAGTGGGAATGATAATGATCCCATGCCAAATGGGGAATGGGTGGAGCTCTACAATTCAGGCGGTGAACCCTTGGATGTCTTGGGCTTGATTTTAAACGACGACTATGGTAATGGGATAGAAATTTCAGAAATTAATGTTTTAGGCGGAAATACCGTAATTCAGCCCGAGGATTATCTTGTGATTTACAGCAATGAGGATGGAAGGCTGACGTTGAACAACGAGGGCCTGGAGAAACTAAAACTGTACTATGGCGAAATACGGCTGGATCAGGTAAGCTATTCTTCATCAAAGGAGGGTTTGTCATGGTCAAAGAATGATAATAACTGGATTTTGGCATATCCCACTCCTGATGAGGAGAATAATCAGGAAACGCCAGACCATTCTTCCAATTTAGAAATAGAAAAAATATACTTTGGCTCTGATGACATCTCGGTTTTTGGAGATCAGGTAAGAGTGAGGGTGAACATCTACAAAGGAGACACAGCTAAATACAATGTTGATTTATACATCAAGAACAATGAGTATCAGGTTTCCAAGAGATCAGAAATTAATGTTTATGATCCATTCAAGAATTACACTCTAATTGTGCCAGTCCAGATAGAGCCGAACTGCAATAAAAAATACGATGACGGAATTTATACGGTTTATCTTCAGGGTCTTGACGAAATAGCCACAAAAGAGATTGAAATAGAAGGGCTGGATGAAGATTTGTGCCAGGTAATCACAGAGAAAGTGAATATCATGCAGGAGATTGAGTCTTCTTCAAATGAGCCTTCTTTTTATTCAACTGAAAGCCAGCAGATTATAGAGGATAACCGGATAACGGGCGAGGTAATTTATGAGTCTTCCGATGTAAAGGCGCGAAATCTTGGGATTTATTTTTTCTCGGGCGTCATGCTGCTGATTGTAGTCTTCCTTATCATAAAGAAAACCTTATAAAATTTCATTGTTTCAGAATCCGATGAAAGTCTTGTCTATAATAGAAATTGCAGGGCATCCGAAGGAGCACATAGAGGAGATTATGAAGGGTCTGATTGCAAAGATAAAGGGTGAAAGAAAGGTTCTCAGATACAATATTTTTGAAGCTCAGCAGAAGGAAAAAATATTTCACACATTTGCGGAGGTCGAAATAGATTTCAGTTCTTTTGAGAATCTGTTTGGTTTTTGCCTCGATTATCTCCCGACCTCAATCGAGTTCATTGATGTGAAGGACATTCAGATAAAGAGGGAAGAGCTTGAAGTAGGCGTCAATGATTTGCTACTGAAGTTGCAGGAAGATAACATGCTCATCAAGAGGCTGAAGGCGGAAATATTGTTTATGAAGCAGGGCAAGTGATTATTTTTTGATGTAATCTCCAAGATCTTCCGTGATGACTTTCTTTCTTCTGAAGAACAGGAATGCAATAACCACTATCATCAGTATTATGAGTAGCCACAGCCACCAGAGGCTGCCTTTTTCCTCCTCTTGGCTGGAAGTGGTGCTCACAGTCTCTTCAATAGTTTCTTCATTTTCAGCTTCAACATCCATAGCATCTGTGGCCCCTTCATCGGCTGCAGTTTCTCCTTCCTCAAAATTTAAAATCATTGGGACGGAATCAACTGTCTTGGCGGATTTTAGGACAATGAATCCCTGATAGAAATTTAATCCAGCATCCCTTTCGGAGTTTATAGTCAGCTCGGTGCTGATCGTGTCACCACTCCCTATTAAATCAAATCTATCTTCCTTTAATTCAATTATCTCATTCAGATTTCCAGTTAAGATGATGCTTACATTTCCAATGTTAAAGTCCCATGAATTGGTGAAGCTTATTTCGTCAAACAGGACATCTCTTCTGTTCGCGGTCAGATTGATAATATCTTTATCAAGAATAAACTTGAGTGCGTCCCTTGGTGGAGGAAGCAAGACTGTTCCCTCCTCAATAACTTCAAGGATAACTGGAATCGTGTAGCTTTTGTTTGAATATTCAATGTTTATCTCAAAACTTTCAGTATTTTCAGGAATATTTACCTCAAATTCACTTGAACCTCCCAATTCAATCTCAGATGGCAATCCTGTAAAATTTGGCGCTTCTATATTCACACTGACAGGATTCTCATGGTTTGTCAGTACAAGTTCAAAAATATTCTTGTTGTTTACAATTCCAGGGCTTACTGAAACGGAGTCCTGAATAGTCTGGTCGTTGAATAGAAGATATAAAATCATTGAGCTGCTTAGCATGTCATTTTCAGTTTTATCACTGAGGTAATTTTTGGAACCCGCAAATACAATCTCATCCTTTAGTGCATAGGATGCAAGCGCACTTATATAGTAATCAGGGGTTTGCGATATCGAGGCAGAATTGTAGCTCCAATAACTGCCTATCTGGTTGTTTAGGAGCCAATCCCTACTGTAGTCATCTCCATGGATTATGTATCCAAGTGCATGGTCAAGCGTCCTGTTTTCAAGCCTATTATTGATGAGATAATCTTCAGGATAAAATTCACCAACTTTCTGCAGCCCCCATGAAGCATACAGCGTTGAGATGTAATCACACTTATCCTTGAATCCAACACCATAGCATCCAGAATCTTCTATACCATAGCTGAATTCACTTCCAAAATATTCATATATATTGTAATCATTCCCGAGATAGCTGTGCCTTAAAATAAAATTAAATTCAGAATCGCACTCAATAGTTATGTTGCTGCTTGAAACCTCAATGTCCAGCTGTCCGCTGATTGTGTAATTTTCATTTTCATAGCTGCATACTCCATTTCCATTTATCTTCAGATTCCATGAGCCAATTTCATAATTGTTTCCAGCATCCTTAAGCCAGTTTCTGGTTTTTATGTAATTCTCATTGAATTCTTTCAAAGCTATCAATGCCAGGCTTGAATCTATGACCTTGCAGTTTCCATTGGGGTAGCATCCGGTTGGGTCCTGGTTTGCAGTGAGATATGAAACTGCATTATTTGCCATTTCGTTATAGGCGTTCTTCAATGCCAGTCCGGCCAGTGCTGTTTTTCCCGCTGTTCCAAAGCTTCCGTCAGGATTCTGGCTGCTGATCAGATAATCAAATCCATCATTGATGCTGTTGACATTGAACGGCTTCTGTTTGCCGAATGTCTTGAGTATTTCCCCTTCTATATACTTAACATTTTTTAACTTGAAGTGGTATTCTCCATCTTCTGTATTAGGTATGTCAAAATAAACGAAATAATGCCTGCTGTTTAGCTTTTCGACAAAATTCAGCGTGGCGATGCTGCCGTCCCTGTATAACTCAAAATTTGTGCTTGTCAAATCAACTGCAGGATCCTCATTGAATATGACTTCAGCCTGAAAAGTCTCAAGAGGAGCGTAATTGTCCCTGTAAGTTACTACATTTGCATCGAAGGCGCTTGCACTTGCAGCTAAAATGATGAAAACAAAGAAATATTGTAGACGTTTCATGATATCTTTGTGGCTAAAGAAATTTAAAAGACTTTTTATTTCTTAAGGAGCTCTTTGGCTTTCCTTATTGATTCATCCAGCTGATTTTCGAGCCTTTCATCCTTAGGGCTTTTTTTCAGGAACTTCCGAAAAATTGGTCTTTGGGTTCCAGGAGTTGTTGGAGGCATTCCAGGACTACTTGATTCGCTTCTATGGGAATTTCCCTTTTTCATTTTTACATAGACAAATATCCCTCCCCCCATAATCAAGATTATAATAACAAGCCAAAGCCACCACAAGCTGGCTCTTTCACCCTCGTCGCAGTCTTCAGGGCAGGTGTTTGAATCTTCATCAAAGTCACAGAATCCATCGCCGCACGAGGGCTCTTCGCTTCCGCCGGTTTCAGGAGCTTGGCAGTCCTGTGGGCAGTTTCCATTTGCTTCTTCAGATTCATCACATACAAAATCGCCGCAGTAGCAGTCATCAGTGCACACAAAGCTGTCCTCTCCTTTTTCAGGCTCACATACGAAGTTTCCACAGCTTTCTTCAGCCGCGGTACAGTCCAAAGGGCAGGTGGATGAGCTTTCATCATTCTCACAGACATTATTCCCGCATTCGCTTATTCCAGCGCCAGAGGAGGGTTCATCAGGCTCGCAGATGCACTGCAGGCTGCACGAATAGCCACTTTGGCAATCAGTGTCAAACTCGCACTCTTCCCCAGAATCAACTGTTGCATCTCCACAGTATCCAAAATAATCATCATCATTGGCAGAGGAACCAGAGCTGTAAATTAAGTACAGTGAAGCTGCAGTGTCCTTTAAGATTCCAATATTCCCCTCATCGCTCTGCTGGCTTTCAATATACAAAATTGCATCCTCCTTCTCTTCGATGTATTCAGAATTTTTTAGTGAATCAATTGCAAATGCTGTTTCGTAAATTGAGCCAAAGCTCCCGTCATTTAACTGCATGTTAATCAAATTGCCGGCTTTAGAATTGTCAATCAGGCTTAGCATGGCGCTTCTTAGTTCATTGTTCCCTACATTGTCATTCATATAATTCTCGGTAAATATATCTGAGTTCAGCTTGTATAGGACCCATGAAGCATAAAACGTTGAATCAGCATCACAGGCGTTGCTGCCAGAATTGACTGAATAGCATCCGCTCTCTACTATGAATTCAGCGCTGTTTGTCAGGCCTTTTTCATTAATTATGTAAATGTTATTATTGCTCTCTCTTATCAAAGATATTCTAGGTGAGCTTGCAAAATCACAGTTCACGTTTATTGTCTCGGCATAATTGTCAAAATTAACACCAATTGAGCTCAAGTAAATCCATGGATTTTCGGAGTTCACGGAAGTTTCATAAATTGATCCCTCATCAAATTCAAACTCGCAGATTCCCTCTTCATTCGTTATTATTTGGATTATCAGGCCATCACTTCCGACACCTGTGCTTTGGAGATTTCCCCCTAGATAATCAAGCAGTTCAGCAATATTCCCCCCCATTTCGCTTAGAGTAAGCGCAGCAAGAGCTGTATCTTTAGTGTTGCAGTTCCCATCAGGATAGCAGTTGTTCTGGTCTTCTTTCCCATTTAGGTAGCCCAAACCAGCAGAGGCTGTTTCATCCTCACCATTCAAGTTAAGCGCCAGTACAGAGAACGAAATTTTCTCCATATCATTTCCCAATGAGCTCCACTTGTTGTCAACCTCGCCTTTCAGCCAGCCGACAGCGCTGTCTCTGTTGAATTCAGCAGAAACCATACTTATGCTCATGAGAAATATAACAAATAACGCCAACCTCTTCATGGTTAAAAACAGAGTAAAATTATATAAAAACCTTTCTCTATCAAAATAACATGGAATTCTTCTCAAAAGGCAAGCATGGAAAAGTATACATCGATGGAAATATGGCAGTCAAGGAGACACTGCCAAGAAGGGTGAAAAATGAGACCTTCTGGATTAAGGAATTGAATATGCATGGAATAGGCCCGAAATTGATTGAAGTAAATAAAAATAATTTTAAGTATGAGTTCATCAAGGGCGAGTTTATCCTTCAGTATCTGATTAAGAACAGAGAATGGAAAATAATTGAGGATGTTTTAAGGCAGTGCAGGCAGATGGATAAGCTGAAGATGAATAAGCTCGAAATGCATAACCCCTATAAGCACATTATAGTCACAGAAAAAAAGAAGCCTATCTTGATTGATTTTGAGAGGGCTTATCGCACAGAAAACCCTAAGAACGTCACCCAATTCTCACAGTATCTGGCGTCAAAGAATTTTGCCCAGACTTTGAACATGAAAATAAGCAGAAAAGAGCTGATTTCCCTGACAAAAAAATACAAGGAAAACAAGACTGATAAAAATTTCAATGAAATCGCTAAATTCTTTAGAAAGAGTTTCGGCTAAGTGTTTACAGGATTATTTATTCTTTTCAACTCATTATGTTCTTCTATAATGAGTTCAATCATTCCTTGGATGATTTTTTTCCATACATCATTTGTTCTATTGCCCTGTTTGCTTTCTTTATTATCTTTTCTTTCAAAGATCAGCCCAGATATGAATGCCATTTCTACCTTTTGTTTTTTTAATATTTTTTCCAAACAGGCAAATTCACGGAATTCCTTCAATTGTTCATTTATCTTCTTGTCCCATGCGAAAACAATACAGATAGTTTTTCTATCTTTCCAGGGATGTGTGCTTTGCAGTAAACAATTAAAGAAGGTCAATTTTTTCGCATTCTTTTTAATCATCTCACTAATGTTGTCCATTCAATTAACAATAGGCTAATCTATAAAAATTTAACCTACTCATGACAAAAAGGTTACTTTATGGACTGTCTCCAATTTTGAATCCTAAAATTTGCTTTTTTAAAATTTGCGAAAAAAATCCCAAAAATAGAAAGCTTTATAAATCGAACACCACCATTTTATTTAAAGTTTTACAAAAAAAAGTCTTTATCACAGGGGGGTAAAATGTCAAAATTCATTAAAAAGTGCCCTGAATGCGGTTCTATAAATTTAATTGTTGACAAGGACAGGGGAGAAGTTGTATGTAAGGATTGTGGTTTTGTCCTCGAAGAAAGAATGGTTGACTTCACCCAGGAATGGAGGGAGTTTGAAGGCGATTCTGGAGAGAAAAGGAGAAGGACAGGAGCTCCTTTATCCTACACAAAGTTTGACCGTGGATTAGGGACTGATATTGGTTCAGGAGGAGACATTTACCAGCTGCAGGCCAAGGAAAGAAATAAGTACTTCAGGCTAAGAAAATGGCAGCATAGAGTTTCTACCGCCATTGAAAGAAATCTAAAATTGGCATTGGCGGAATTAAAGAGAGTTTCTTCATATCTTAAGTTGCCTCCTGCAGTTGAGGAGGAAGCAGCTAGGATTTATACTATGGCGGTTCAGAGAGGCCTCGTAAGAGGGAGATCAATGGAATCCGTCGTGGCAGGCTCGCTGTATGCATCATGCAGAAGGCATGAAGTTCCAAGAACTTTGGATGAATTGTCCGAAGCGTCAGGAATTGACAAGAAAGAAATAGGAAGGACTTACAGGTTCATCACAAGAGAGCTTGGGATCAGAATATTGCCGAGCAACCCGGTCGATTACATTCCAAGATTCGCAGCTTCATTGAAATTGAGTCCTGAAACTCAGACAAGGGCGGTTGAAATTCTTGAGAAGGCGCAGAAAGCAGAATTAACGTCTGGAAGGGGCCCGACAGGAATTGCGGCAGCTTCATTGTATGTTGCAACTCTGATCAATAATGAAAAGAGAACCCAAAGGGAAGTTGCAGATGTGGCAGGAGTTACAGAGGTTACAATAAGAAACCGTTATAAGGAACTGATAAAGAAATTGAAGTTAGATAAGGACCTTAAGAAGAAATTGGAAGAAGCAGAAGGGAAGTAAGATTTTTTTTAAACTCTTACTTTCATAAAGTCCTCGGCAATAAAGCTTTCCTTGAAAACTTTCTTTGCCTCCTTTAGCAAAATCCTGCTGTCATTGTATCTTTGTGAAATATGTGTTAGTATCAACTTCTTGGCTTTTGACTTTTTTGCAATTGTCCCTGCATCAACAGCAGTTAAGTGCTTGTATTCCTTGGCTTTGTCCTTCAATTCATCGCTGAACGTGCTTTCGCAGATTAGTAAGTCAGAGTCCTTAGCCAATTTGAGGCAGTCGTTGCAGTAGGCAGTGTCCACAACTATGCTCAGTTTTTTTCCCTTGGCAATGATTGTAGCGTCTTTCGCCTTTATCTTTTCCTCATTGTAAATTATGTCTTTTCCATTTTGAAGGTCGCCAATCAGGACATGTTTTGAAAGTTTGAATTTTTTAAGGTAATCAAGATTGATTTTTCTCTTGTCATTCTCAATGAAGCTGTATCCATAAACCTTGACTGAATGGCTAAGCTCTCTCGCTTCAACATAAAAGTCCTTCTCTTTGAATACAACCCCATTTTTTATCTCAGTAATTTTGATGTCAAGCCTTTCGCCGATTATTTTGAATATGGAATTCATCAGATCATTTAACCCCTTGGGGCCGTAAATCTCCAACTTCCTTGAGTACTGGTTGGCTTTCAGGTTTTGAAATAATCCGGGCAGCCCGTTGATGTGGTCGCCGTGTAAATGGGTGATGAGTATTTTTGAAATCTTTGGAGACTTGAATCCCGCAATCCTCATCTGTCTTTGTGTTCCCTCGCCACAGTCAACTAGGATGTTCTCAGAGCCATGGCTAACCAAAATGCTGAATAAGTTCCTTTCTTTGGTGGGATGCATCCCTGATGTCCCCAAAAACAAAACTTCCATAGCAATAACCAATCAAGCCTGTTTTAAATTATTTTCTATTGGTTGATCTTTCGCGCGATTATTTGCAATTTTGTCACATTTTTGAAGAACAGATTTAATAGGAATCTTTTTTAATTGAGTCACTCAAAATCATCACAATTAAGTTTTCCAGGACAGTCAAAAAATAAAATCAATATATTTTTAAATAACTTTTCTTTAATCAAATCATGCCAGCTGCAAAAAAGATCAATGCTTCTATTCTTGGGAATACAGCGATAGCTGATAACAAGGGCCTGGCAAATGAGATTTATTCCAAGTCAAGATTTGGGGAAATCAAGGATAACAAGATACAGTACATGCTTGTAGAAGCCCTATATCTCCTCGAAAAGAAGAAATTGGCCATAAAGGAAGGCAAAAAGTCAATGAAGAGGGATGAATTTATCAAGCAGTCTTCAAAGAAGGAAAAGAATTTCTGGGAGAGGTATGTTGTATTTCGTGACATGAGAGACAGGGGATACGTTATAAAAACAGCATTGAAATTTGGGGCGGATTTCAGGGTCTATGACCGCGGAGTGAAGCCGGGGGATGATCACGCAAAATGGATTTTATTTCCAGTCTCTGAATCAAAGGGGTTGACATGGCACTCATTTAGTGCAATGAACAGGGTGGCTCATTCAACAAGGAAGAATCTTCTGGTCGGAATTGTTGATTCAGAATCTGATGTGACCTACTACATTATTACATGGACTAAACCATAATAATCTTTTTATATCTTCTTTTCGCTTGAATTGTATGCCTGATATACTTTCATTAAGAAACGATATTCTTAACTATGTCGCAAAGAATGGCCCCGTTCTTCCGGTTCAGATTTCGAAGCAGATTAATAACAATATAATTTTCGCAGGTGCAGTTCTCTCTGAACTTGTGGCAAGCAAGAAGGTAAAGATAAGCAATTCGAAGATAGGAGGCTCCCCAGTTTATTATATATCAGGTCAGGAGTACAAGCTGTCAATGCTATATCCTTATCTCAAGGATGTCCATAAAAAAGTTTACGACTTGCTGAAGGAAAAGAAAGTCCTTCAGGACATTTCAGTTGAGCCGTGGCAGAGGGTTGCCTTGAGGGAAATCCCAGATTTTGCAAACATGCTGCGGACAAGGGACAATCAGATATTTTGGAAGTGGTATTTGGTTTCGGAGGATGAGGCGGTTCTGATAATCAAAGAAATATTAGGAATAAATGAGATCAAAGAGTCAGCTCCAGAACCGAAGCAGGAGGTTAAGGAAGAACCAATGAAGGAAATCATTGCCGAGCCGGAAGTGAAGCCAGAAGTTAAAGAGGAAAAGCCAAAGCAGAAAAAATTGGTAAAGCCCAAAAGAGAGTCTGTATCTTTAAGCGATTTCTTCAGGTTTAAATCAGTTGAAATCATTGATGAAAAAATTGTCAAGAAAGGCAAGGAATTAAATTACATTGGCGAAATCTCCTCAGATCTTGGTTTGATGAAGGTGTTTATAAAATACATAGATAAGAAGAGGATAT
>Ga0209542_10012485_pt1 | contig 14837 bp, 17 predicted proteins | sample RifCSPhighO2_01_FD_184028 | JGI IMG/M metagenome (GOLD analysis project Ga0209542, IMG submission 184028) | Soil microbial communities from Rifle, Colorado - Rifle CSP2_plank highO2_0.1 (SPAdes) (version 2) | ecosystem: Environmental > Terrestrial > Deep subsurface > Rock core/Sediment ...
GCAGTTGTCACAAAATAGGAATTTTAAACTTTAAATTCGAAATTTTCAATGAAATCTAAATGTTTAAATTTTAAAATTGAGTCATTAAAAATTGATTTAAAATTAAAAATTCGACAATGGCTAAACAACTAATTTACGCAGAAGAAGCAAGAACAAAACTTAAAGCAGGCGTCGATAAACTCGCCAAAGCTGTAGCAACAACTCTAGGTCCCAAAGGCCGAAACGTTGCCTTAGACAAGAAGTGGGGGGCTCCAAACGTTATCCACGACGGCGTTACCGTTGCCAAAGAAATCGAACTGGAAGACCCGTTTGAAAACATGGGCGCATCCCTCGTTAAAGAAGCAGCCTCAAAAACCTCAGATGTAGCCGGTGATGGAACCACTACATCGGTTGTCCTTGCACAAGCTATGGTTGAGGAAGGCCTCAAAAACATTACCGCCGGTGCCAACCCCATGATTTTAAAATTCGGTGTAGAAAAAGCAACCGAAGCGGTAGTTGCCGAACTTAAGAAAATGGCCAAAAAAGTTGCAGACCAATCCGAAATCGAAAAAATTGCCACAATTTCTGCAGCCGACCCTGCAATCGGTAAACTAATCTCAGATGCCTTGCAAAAAGTCGGCCCGGATGGTGTTATTACAGTCGAAGAGGGCAAAGGACTTGAGCTTTCCGTTGAATACAAGGAAGGCATGGAATTTGACCGCGGTTTCGTTTCACCATACTTTGTTACTGATCCTGACAAAATGCAGGCAATAATAGAGGATGCGCACATCCTGATAACCGATCAGAAAGTGGCTTCGCTTTCCGATCTTCTGCAATTTTTAGAAAACTTCGTCAAAATCTCCAAAAATCTGGTAATTATTGCCGACGAAGTCGAGGGCGAGGCCTTGGCAACTTTAGTTGTTAACAAACTTCGCGGAACATTCAGTGTTCTGGCAGTTAAGGCTCCGGGTTTTGGTGACAGACGCAAAGAAATGCTAGAAGATATCGCAACCTTAACCGGCGGGGTAGTTATTTCCGAGGATATGGGTAGAAAACTGGAATCGGTAACTGTTGAAGATCTTGGCAAAGCCGACAGCGTGGTTTCGGATAAGGACAATACGATTATTGTTGGCGGCAAAGGTGCAAAATCTGCAATTGAAGGCCGCATAAAACAAATCAGAAACGAAATGGATTCAACAGACAGCGATTTTGACAAGGAAAAACTTCAGGAGAGGCTTGCCAAATTAACCGGCGGGGTTGCAGTTATTAACGTTGGAGCGGCCACCGAAATAGAGCTTAAAGAAAAGAAAGAAAGGGTAGACGATGCGGTGCATGCTACCAAAGCTGCTGTTGAAGAAGGCTACATCGTTGGTGGAGGAGTTGCTCTTGTCAGATCAGCCAAAATTCTTGACAAAATGATTACAGCATCCGCAGATACCGACGAGCGCATCGGTATCGAAATTGTCCGTGATGCCCTGGAAAAACCATTGGCCATGATTGCTACAAATGCCGGAGTAGACAGCGGTTGGGTAACTAAAGAAGTTGAAAAGGCATCAGGCAACGTGGGGCTTAATGCCTTAACAGGTAAATTTGAAGATCTGGTGACAGCCGGAGTAATTGATCCGGTTAAAGTTGCCCGCACTGCCTTGCAGAATGCCGCATCCGTTGCCATGATGATTTTAACAACAGAAGCTCTCATTACCGATCTTCCGGAAAAAGAAAAACCAATGCCGGCAATGCCCCCCGGCGGCATGGGCGACTATTAAGTCAATACATTAATCAATCGATCACTTCTATTATTTTCAGCAATGTTGTCATCGCGAGTCCCGCTTAGTGGGGTGTGGCGATCTTTCTTAGATTGCTTTGTCGTCCTGAGTGAAGTCGAAGGACTCCTCGCAATGACGTTTACTTTTCTCTCCTGAATAAACTGAAGGGTTGACAATATAAACTAATCTGACTTGTCTTCTTCCCCGCTAATTTTAGTTAGTTGATACGTTACAAAAACCGCAAAGGCCGTAATTATAATCGCATAAATAAATCTGGAAATAATTCCGGACCCAACCGAAATATATTTGTCGACATATTCCGTCACAAACGCCTGAATCGCCTCATTCCACGCTAAAGCCGCCACAAGCCCGAATCCGGCGGTTGCCAAAGTTACCATTTGTTTTAATAACTCCTGCCTAAACTTTTTATTCATCATATTCGCTTCAATTAGATAATATTAGCTTAAATTAGTCAAGCTTATTTAAGCGTAATCTTAATACGCGCGTTATCCACGTGCGCTGCATAATCAGTCAAATCCGTTTTAGCATAAACCTTGTAGGTTTTGGCCCCTGCAGGAACCGGAATATTACCGGAAGTCATTAAAGTAGCCGTGCCGGTTGGACTCGAAATTCGGCTTTCGATAAGAAGCGTTTTATCATCCGAATTATAAAGTTCTCCCCAGGCTCTGCCGTTTCCACCGTCAACCCAGACGGATCCCGAAAAAACCATTGAATCAATACCCGAATACTTGGAAAAATCAATCGTTACCTGTAAACCGGCAAGCTCAGCCCAGTCATTGCTTTTGGTAGAGCCGGACCCTAGGGAAATAAAAATTTCCTTCTGGGCATTTTGAACGACTGTAGATGTCTTTAATGTATCTGAAACTGTTGAAGTTTTCTCTGTTTGTGGTGTCGGAAGAGAAGTAGGTGAAGGTTCGGGTTCGACAGCTTGAGCCTGGCCCGAGTCTGCAGGACTTTTGTCATCACCCTTATCCTGGCGCGAGTTTAATGCCGTGACAACACCCGTAACCAGTTTGTCGTTTTTGAGAGTCCACCAGTTCAAAAACACAAGATCAGCAAGCGCAATCGCCAAAATGGCCAGCCCGATTTTACCTAAAATTCTGCCGGATGCGGATTCATCCATCTAAATTCATTGTAAATGTTGACATCAAGTAAGTCGAAGGTCAATTGCTCGCCCCGTAAAATTGCAGCACGAGCCGTGTATGGATAATACCCAAAAAGGCGAGTGCTAAAATTAAACGGGGTCAATTTGAACTTGAGTTTACCCTGAGCGAACGCGAAGTGCTTGCCCTGAACGAAGTGAAGGGCTTGTCCCGAACGCAGTGAGGGGATAAACTGAAATAGGCATGGTTTCAAAACCACCCACCAAAAGCCAGAAGAAAAAACTCTCCAAACTGCTTGGTCAGGGTGAGCAGGTTGTCCTTGTGACCACTATCGGTCAGCGCTACTTCATATTTGTGCTTCTTTTTCTATTTATTCTACCTCTTTTAATTTTCTACGCTTCATTTTTGATACTTATGGGTTTTTTTGATCTCCCGGCATACCCCTGGGCCAAGTGGCTGGTAATCCCGGCGTTAATCTTGCTTATCTACAACACACCAAAATTTGCTCATCTACTTCGTATGCGCCAGTCATATACGTATGCGCTTACCAACAGACGATTCCTGATTATTCGTGGTATTTTTGCCAGAAAAATTGTGACCGCGCCCTTAACGGCAATTACCCACGTAACCATCGAACAGTCATTCTGGCAGCGATTTTTCTTTAACACAGGCCATCTGGTTATTATTACAGCAGGTTTTGACCAGCGTGAGATCGTCATTGAACACGTTGGTAACCCTGTCGAATTCAAAATTATAATTGAGGAATTAACCAGAAAAATCGAGGATTCATGGGAAGGTGAAGATAAAAAAGAAGAGTTCAAACTCCGCGCGATCGGAACCTGATGACTTGTCATCCTCAACTTGCTTGCTCTGAGTATTACCGAAGGGGTTGAGAATCAACAAGTTTTCCCATACTTACGTCTTACTCTGGTAGAAGTTTTGCAGGATCAACGGAAATACCGTTATCATAAACTTCAACGTGGACGTGGGGTCCGGTGGTGCGTCCTGTCAAACCGATTGTTCCAATAGCCGTGTCGGAATCCACTCCATTGCCTACACCAACGTAAATTCTGGACATATGGGCATAAAGTGATTTAAGACCGTCTCCGTGATCGACAACTACACTATTTCCGTGGCCGTCATTCATATAACCCGTAAACTCGACTTTTCCTGCACCGAGTGGTCTGATCGGTGCTCCAAGATCATCCGTGATGTCAACTGCTCTGTGGTAAAAAGCAAAACCCTGGGAAATGTAGCCCTGTGCCGGCCTTACGAAATCAAATGGTGATTTCTTGGACAAAATCTCGCCTTCTATTTGAGAGGGTTGCGGGATGTTCTGGCTGTTTTGGGCAACTAAAATCGCCTGGCCGTTTATCTTAATTTCACCCTCTTTGGCGTTAACAAAGCCGGCCATCCTGTTTGTCGCAGCAAGTGTAAGCATTAAAATCAGGGTAACCGTGGCAATCAGTCTTATTCTTGGCCTAATAGAAAGCTGGAAGTGGGTGAATCTGGCAAAAAGCTTTAAAGCACGGCCAAGCTCCATTCGTGCGTAGCGTTTAAGGGCCCTTACAAAGGGTGTTTTCAAAAGTACCGATTTATTGTGACGCAAGAGGCAATACGCCTTCCTGCGCAGTCTACTCGGAACCTCTTTGGTTTTTTTACTTAACTTAATTTTTATCTTCATTTATAAATTCTCTCCTCTAAGCTGAAAGCCACAAAAAGCCCTAAGAAAAATACCTAGGGGAATATGGGCCTTCAACCCATAGTGAAGAATTTATGAAGGCGTAGTTTAGCACAATCAAAGCCCAAAGTCAAGCTTAATAGATAAACCTATAATTCTAACGAAGAAGGATTATCGAAGTTAGTTTGGTATCATAAACTCAATGCCTTCTTTAACGCTAAACGCTAAACGACTAACGACTAACGCTAATAGATTGCTTATTGCTTATTGCTTATTGCTTATTGCTGTCCTTCTTTCCGGCTGCAGCGCCGTCGGTTTTCAGAAATTCGCAGCTCTTCAGGTTACCTCAACACCCCAGGCATCAATCTTTCTGGATGGTAAACACCTGGGCCAGACGCCTTTTTATTCCAACCAGCTTAAAAACGGCAACTACAGCCTAAAAATTACAACCACGGATGCGACATACCTTGACGAAATTGAACTATCAAGTGGTACCCTGACCGTTGTCAACCGTGATCTTTCTTTCAACTTCATGGCACAAGCCGGTGAAACCTTAAGCCTAAAATCAGGCTTCAAAGGCGTGATGATAACCTCATTGCCATCTGAGGCTGATATCACCATCGATGGCCGTTACGTGGGTAAGACTCCTCTTCAAAACACGGATATTTCAGAAGGTGAACACAAAGTTTTGGCAACCAGACAAGGCTACATAGACAGGGAATTTTCTATTAAAACCTTAGCGGGATATCAGGTTGTTGCCGAGGTAATTTTAGCCTCAAAAATCGCCAAGGGCCTGGCGATTAACATAAACGCACCTGAGGCATCATCCCCAGCAAAGGGAGAGAGCGTAAAAACCCAAAGTACTGTGAACGTCAAAAAAGAACCAGATAAATTAGCTCAGGATATCGGCAAAATTAAGGCTGGAGAACAACTTGACCTTATCGGTCAAAATCAAACATGGTATCAGGTAGTTTTTGAGGGAAAATTAGGCTGGATTCCCAAAGAAACCGCCAGTAAGCTATAGTTAAATCGATACCAACCAAAAAATGATTGCCAAAAATATCACTAAACTTATTGACGAAGCCATAATCCCGGCAATGTTCTTGATCTTGGCTAAAATGCTTGGGCTTTTTGCAGTGACTTATTTTCTAAATCTTCCTTTTGAAATCAAAGCAGGGAGTTTTCTTACTGTTCTACCCTCAATAAACTACTCAAGTCCTGCCGACTATACGCGGGCCGAAAATTATTCAAACCTGGTGATGTTTGCAATAGCGGCTCTGGGTACAGCCCTGGTCTTAATTCGTGCCCATTTCTTTCACACAACTCATATTCATCCAAGGCTTCATGCAAGACTTGTCGCGCTCAATCTCGAGAGCCTGGTCTCATCAACCTACCATCTTTACCATCAGGCAGCCATTTGGATCACCTTTCTTTGGCTAACCACGGGTTTTTTGATGACTTCAACCATTCTAGGTGTAACTTATGTCCAAATTTCTGTTATTGCCTTCATAATTGCGGCCAACTTTTCCTGGGTTCTGGCAATTGATATTGAGAAAGAAATCGAGCTAAGCTGAACCTAAAAGAGTTAATTTTCAATTATAAATTTACGACTTTAGGCCTTGTTAACATTAATTTGAAATCAAATCTAAATGTTTACTTTTCTAAAAGAAAACGCGAAAGCAAATTTAATTATTAAAGCTTCACTGAAAATTAAAAATTGTAAATTAAAAATTTGATGATGCCAAAATCCAATCTCCTATCAATTCCTCTCAACTTTTTCGCAAGTCTTCTGCTCATATCATTAATTGCCGCCCCCATCTATTTTGCCCAAAATTTTGCTAAAGTTGCCGGTGTAAAAAGCGAGGCAAGCTACATAATAAGCTCTCAAGTTGACAAGTTCCCGCAAATGAAATTGGAACAAGTTGGGGGAAGTTTCAAAATATCTTTCACCAAACAGGCTCCGTCGCAAGCCTATCTTTCCGTACTCATTATCACCAACCCGACAAAAGAAACAAAAACATACACCATTATCCAGCCACCAACCGCCACCAGGGCTTTTTTCGGGGAAGATGTAAACAATTTACAAAACGAGGTTAAAGTTCCTCCGCAAACCTCAGTTCCAATCAGCCTCATTTCAACCTCAAATCAAAACGACCAAAATATCCAGTTCACAATTCAGACACAGTAGCTTCTTAAAAAATTGACAAGCATTTTGTATTGTGTATAATTAGTGTGTAATGCAGACACAAAGAATCAATATTTCACTGCCTAGAGACTTGGCCCGCGATCTGAGGAAAAGAATTCCGGAACGCTCACGCAGCAAATTCATTGCACAAGCCCTGGAAGAGAAGCTAAAGCGCAAAAAAAACCTTAAGATAGAATTTATTGCCAGCCTTAAAGCCAACCGCAAGTATGATGAAGAAATTGCTAAAGAGTGGTCTGCCCTAGAGGTGGAAGGGTGGCCAGACTAGACACAAAACAAATCAGACGCGGCGAACTTTGGACGGTAGATTTAAGACACACGATTGGTTGGGAGATTGCTAAGAAAAGACCCGCTTTAATTATTTCCAGCGACCAGATTAACTCTGAATCACCATTAGTTATAATAATCCCAGTTAGTTCAAAAATTCCCCAAATAACTGGTTTCGAGAAAATCTTACTAGGTAAAAAAGAGTCTAATTTAGAGAAAGATTCGGTGATTTTGGTAAATCAAATAAGAACTGTAGACAAAACTAGGCTTGGTAAAAAAATCGGCCATATTTCCGAAGGTAAACTCGAAGAAGTAGAAGATGCGCTTAAACTGGTTTTAGGCCTACTACCCCTTGACATCTGACCCATAGTTGATGTAGAATCCGCAACAATATGGCTGGAGAATGGTTTAGACCTGTACAAGAGCACGAAGCGAATCAAGACCCGCTGAGGCAATTTGCTATCACTCAATCAATAAATATGTTAGAGGCCGTTGGGGTTGAATTCCCCGATGGCGCTGTGCCATCTGCCACCAGGGAAAAAACTGAAGTTACTCTTGATCTGGTTAAGATGATAATGGACAAGGACTTCATCGGTCCGGCACAAGTCGAAAAAGCCACGAACAGAGTAATAACGCAGGCGGAACTTACACGCTTGCTTGAGCCTCTTTCTATTGAAATGCTGGCAAGAGGCAAAGAACTTGGTGCTTTCTTAACGCTTCGAACAGGCAAGGCAGGAGACGGATCCCCACTAACAGCAAAATGGATGCAGCAAAAATTAGAGCCCGGGCTCAAAGAAGATGGCAAAGGGAGGATTCTCTATGATACAGACTGGTACGGCAAAGAGAATTTCTTTACAAAAGAAACCCCAGGCTATGACTTGGCTTTAGCCTTCACCACCAAAAATGTCATCGATGGTTCAACAGGCCTCAATTATCTTGAGCAAACACAACTACTGGCAGATTTTTTCAAGGAAGCAGTATTCAGGGGTCAGAAACTCCCTGATGTTTACCAACAGGCAATTGACGAGTTTGAAAGCAAAATGGGTAAATTACAGCAACTACTTAAAGACGGAAACAAGTGGCAGCAGGCGGCAATGAAGCTCTCAAAGCTAGCCATCAACCAACTGGCCAGGCGAAATTTTCCAGAAGGTATTTATGATTTGGCGCTATATACACAGAGCACTGGCACATGGCTCCTGTCCAACAGATGGGATTGGCTAAATTCCCGCACGGCAGACGGCTTCCTCGTCCATTTCGGTCGCTCGGCTGCTGCTGGTGCCTCCGTCTACAGGTGGCGCCCTGACCGCTCGTCTTCGTCCCTCGGTGTTTGCGCTTCCTGGATAGTTTCAAAAATTTAGGTTTTTGAATATTGGAAATTTGGTTCTTTGGATTTTGGGTTTTGGATCTTGGAAAAATTTACTGGCAGAGCCAGAACCAAATTAGATTAGCCAGTTCTTGGCGCAATTTATAGCTGTTAGCATGAGAAAGGTAGCCAAAATACGATTGAATTGTCTGATTTAACTTGATCTCACTAATTTTGCCTTCTTTGTAATCGTTAATTCTACTTTTGATTTTTGAAATTAGTCTGCGTTTTGTTTTGGTTCTGGGCAAAATATAGTATAGAAATACAACGTATCCCAGAAAATCTACCCCACTTTTGATTTTCCTTAGAAAAATTTTGTTAGGATGAAGTTGCAGGCCCAGCTTTAATTTTAAAAACTTGCCAATAGCTGGGATCAGATTAATTAAATAATTTCTGTTAGTGGATAGTATTACAAAATCATCCGCATAGCGGATGTAATTTTCAATTTTTAAGCTGTTTGTTACGAATTGGTCTAACTCATTAAGGTATATATTGGCAAAAAATTGGGAAGTTAAGTTGCCAATTGGAATACCCTTAGTGGGGGAAGAACCTGATGGGCAATAACTGTAGATAATCTCCCCAAGAAGCCAAAGAAAATCCTGGTCGGCGATGCGCCTTTCGAGAAGTTCTAGAAGTATTTTCTGATCAACGCTCGCAAAAAATTTCCGAACATCACATTTCAGCACCCAGCAATTTCGGTTTCCTTCTGCTGTTAAACTTTGGGCCATAGACCACAGAGCAAATACCGCTTTGTGCGTGCCTTTATTTTTGCGGCAAGAATATGAATGTTTTATAAATGTCGGTTCAAAAATCCTCTCCAAATGGCTACTGACGATGTGGTGAACAAGTCGATCGGCAACAGTTGCTTTGTGAATTTGCCGAACTTTTGGGTCTTTAACGTAAAACATCTGGTATGTGCCGTGTTTATAAGTTTTGGTCATCAAGCTTCTGTGGATTGTAAAGAGGTTATCTTCCAGATTTCTGCAAAAGGCCATCACGTCTTTTTTCTTTCTTTTGCCAACACAAAATTCTTCAAAGGCGCAAAAGACGTTTTCCAGGCCAACAATCGTGTTATATAATTTTCCCAATTAAAAAGCCCTCCTGATTTTTTAAAAGAGGGCTTTTTGTGATTGATACTGTCAGGAAGCGCAAACACCGATGTTCGAATTCGAGTTGTCAGGGTTCCATCTGTTGACGTTGGCACCATCAGCATCCGAGTTACCGAAATTGACGAGGTTGCCGTCTGCTGTGCGCTTCACATACCTTTTCCCCTCTATAAATATTTTCTGGTGGCAGTCCAAAATTTGGACATCCACACAAGAAAAAAGTAAGTAGTTTCAATCACCTCTTTTAAACCACGCTCCCGACTGATTTTATCAGTCAAGACTCTGGGTTTTGCAAAAGAGGCAAGAGAGGTGACCATTAAGCGTGCTTAATGGTTCATTAACCCCTCACCTGAATTTTACCCTCTTAGGACAAGTTTTGCTTGGTAGCTCGAATCCAGCCACCGAGCATCCTGCCGATTTCCGAAAGAGCCATTTGCAACTCGAGATAATCTTCGCTTTTTACTGAGTGGGTGTCTTTGGCAAGTCTAAGTAATGTTTTCAAAAGGTCGAGTTTAATGCTTATTTTCCCAAGAGTTTTTGACTTATTAGTGTCGGTTGAGATTGAAAACAAAAGCTCGAACGTCTCAAGAGTGAAACTGTCTAGCTTTTGGCCCAAAGTGTAGCGCTTTGTCTTTGGAAATGAGGCGATGACCTGACTCAGATTCTTATAAAAATCGTAAAGCTTGGCAAAAATTGGGATATCAAGGCTAAAGTCCGTGGGGAGGGGCATGGTTATTAGTATAAAATTTAAAAATCAAAATTCAAAGTTTTTCCAGTGTCATTCTGAATGAAATGAAGAATCTAGAAAAACGACAACGGGATTCTTAGCTACGCTCAGAATGACAATCAAAGGGTCAGAATGACGAATGCATATTCCAACTTAATATCAATCGAGAACCTTTTTCAAGCCTACTCGAACCTCTATTTAAAAGGCCTCAAGAGTTTAACCGGCAGTATATCGCCGCCATAAATAATTACAAGAACCAACATTACCCCAATGTGCTCTTGACATTAACACCTATTTTGAGCTTATCTTAAATGGATGCAAAAAAACGGTTTTGCTCATATCATTCCGCTAGTTATTATCGCGACAGTTGTAATCGGCGGCTTTAGCGCTCTTTCCACTTTATCAGAACAACGAAAAAGGGAAGCAGTTGGCAAGGTTCTTTCAGAAAGCTCGGATGATGAAGACCGCAGTGGATCATCATCCTCATCCGGGTCAAGTGGGGGCAAAAGCGGAGAGACAAAATCCTCAACCTCAAATCAGACTTCAGGCAGCAGTGACAAATTCAAGATAGAATCAGAAACCGGTACCACCAAAACCAAGATAGAAAAAGACAAACAAAAATCCGAGATAAAAGTTGAATCAGAAGAAGGCAAGTTCGAAACTAAAACAGAAGAGGGTAAGCAAAAAACCAAAATTGAAACAGGTGGCCTGAGAATCGAAATCAGAATTGTAAACGGCCAAACAATTGTCAAAATTAAAAACGAACACGGTGAAGAGATTGAAGCATCAAGGGAAGCAGAAAATGAACTTTTAGAGGATGCTAACGAAAAATTGGAGGAGGAAGATATTCAAATCGCTTCAGACTCGGCCGGTTTAGGATTTATCCAACATGGTAAAAAAGTCCGCACAAATTTCCCCTTAACAATAGATCCTGCTACCGGTCAGCTTTTTGTGACCACTCCGGCCGGTACCAAAGTCGTGGCGATTCTGCCCGATGTCGCGATTCAAAACATGCTTGCTGCCGGTATTTTGACGCACGTTGAACAGTCTCCGAGCCCTTCACCGCAGCCATCCGGATCAACCCCTTCTGCTTCTGCCACACCATCCGCCACTGTTGAAGGCACAGCTATTGAACTAACCCAAGTTCAAGATCAACCCGTCTACATCATTTCAGGCATTAGACAGCAGAACTTTTTGGGAATTGTACCGGTTGACATCAAACTTAAAGCCGTAGTTTCTATCCAAAACGGCCAGCTTGTCGATGTTCAACAGGGGATTCTGGCAAGAGTCCTCGACATATTCTCCTTCTAAGATTTTCAGTGTTCCTTAAGGATGGAGCATCTAATCTACTGCAAAAGTCTCAAAATCTTAACCGGCAGAATATCTCCACCGTAAATAATTACAAAAACCAGAAAAATCCAGATAACTACTGCCGAAAGCAGGGGAATATCGGAAATTAGTACTCTTTCAGGCGACTCTCCCTGCCTCTTCTCATAAATCACGTACAAATATCTCATAACTCCGTAAATCACAAATGGTACTGTAATCATTAGCCATTTAGCTGCTAGAAACGTTCGAGGCAGATAATCTCCAAAAAGCACCAGAACCTGTGGTCCACCAGTTGGCGACGGTTGCAAAAAAGTAAACATTGTGTAAGAAAACCAGGTGGCTGTCGCAAACATTATCGTTAGCCCGTCCAATAAATTCTCCGGGTAATGCTGCAAAATCTTTCTTGTTACCAGATCCACCACTCCCGAACCCAGAAGAAGAGTACGCTCGCTTCGTCTTTTTCCTATTGCCAAAAAAAGCGCTAAGCTGGCAACAGTTAAAATGAACCAGACTGTCACATGGGCATTGATGAGTACTGCTCCTGCAAAAACCCTTAGTAAAAAACCTGAAGCAATTGTCATAACGTCTAGAAGCATAAACGAACGAAGAACAAGTGAATAAAGTATCTGCAAGAGAACGTAGGCAAGTATTGCAAGCATGAAAAAAGACGAAAGGGCACTTGAAAGTGTGATTGCCAAAGCAAGCAAAGCTACCCCGGAAGCTAGACCCAAAAAAGGATGAAGTTTGCCTGATGCAATCGGCCGTTTCTTCTTATAGGGATGTGCCAGATCTTTTCTGGCATCTATAACATCATTAATTAAGTAAGTGCCGGAAGTTGCAATCGAAAAAATTATAAATCCGTAAACGGTTGGCCAAAATCTGCTAGGATTAAAAAATTCCCCTTCAAAAACCAAAGCCGCAAACAGTGCCAGATTTTTTAACCACTGCCTTGGACGCGACGAAACAAGAATCCAAAACGGAAGCCAAACTACTTTCGGACCCCAAGAGGTAAATTCATATTTAGCCAAAGTAATCCTCCTACAACTATTATAGCCACAATCGCCCCGGCAAACAGCTTTTCAAAAGACGATAGTGTTAATGCGATCGCGCCTAAAATAGCACACAGAAGCCAATAAAACAAGGCAATTCTTCGCTGTCCCCAGCCAATTTCCATTAACCTGTGATGCAAATGTCCCCTATCACCCAAAAATGGCGATCTGCCCAAAACTATTCTTCGCATGATTGTAAACACACCGTCGATTAAGGGAACTGCCATAACCAGAATTGCCGTACCGACTTTGGCACCGGATGCAATTGAAAGAACAGCTATCAAAAATCCCAAAAAATAAGAACCGGAATCTCCTGGAAATATTTTTGCCGGATAAAAATTGTAGATTAAAAAACCCAAAGTTGCTCCAAAGCCCGCAAGTGCAAGCCTTGACACTATGACTTGGCCGGGATCCTGAGGATAAAATCTGAGCGATGCAGCAAAAATTACGATTAAGGCAACAGCTGCAATCCCCGGCATTTGCCCGTCGACTCCTGAAGAAAAATTAACCATGTTGATTACCCAGACGATCCAAAAAATTGCAAAAAGATCTGCAAGAACCACAATTGAGTGGGTTCCCAAAAAGTCAAAGATAATACGAAAAGTATCCAGCCTTATTACCGAACTTGCGCCTATCCCAAATGAGTAAAAAGGGTTTGTAATAAAACTTATACCTATGCCGGCTGCAACAACTACAAGCGCCGCAAGAAGCTGAAACAAAAGTTTGTGCGAGCTGGCAAGATCATATTTGTCGTCCAAAATACCGGCCAAGACCAGTATCATTCCGCCTAAAATAATACCTGCAAGGTGTTGCGAATATGGCACAGCCAGAATTGCCGCAGTTAAAAAAGCCAAAAAAATCGGTACGCCACCGGCTCTTGGTACAATTTTTTTATGTAAAACTGCCGGGTGTTTGTGTCTCCTTGGGTCATCTACAAAGCCGTATTTTTTAGAAAGAGTTGCAGTTATCGGGGTCAGAATAAAGCTTATGCCAAATGCAATTATCAAAGTTAAAACGAAATTCATGTTAAAAGTGAAACTATTTTAGCAACATCATAAAGAGTTGCCAGACAAACGATAAGAGAAGAAACAACCAAAACACGCATCAAAAAAAAGTTGCCGCGCAAAGCAAAAAAAGCCAGAGTGTAATTGAGAACAAAGGTTAAAAGAGAGATTGCCGGCAATATCCAAATCATAAAACTGGCAGCAAGCATTGCATCACCCCATTCTCTAAGGTAAAAAAGCGGCAATTTTGGAGGCAGTTTTTCCCAAGTGACAAGAATTAAGGCAGTTTGACCCAAAATCGCAAAAACACAAAAGAAAAATGTTAGAAGAGAAAACCTGTCGGCAGAAATTCTCTCGCTTGCCTTGCTATGGAAAGCCAAACGTTTGCCTACTTCACCGTCGGCTTTTGCAATAGCCATATTCTTTTATCAAAAAACGTTTTCTTTTTTCAGAAAGTAAAGTTGGGTATTCTCGATTTTGACAGAAAGAGTATAGCGTGCATTTAATAGTTTCTCAAGCTCGGCAAAATATCCGATTGATGACTGGCCGCGAATTATATATTGCGGCGGGCTGGCAAGGAGCTTGGATATTACTTCTTCGCGGCCGTTAGGTACTCCAAAAACATGAAAGCTGGTGACATATCGTACCGGATTTTGTGCATCAACTATCGCATAAAGCCATGGCAGATCTCCCCAAATATAAACTGAACTGCCTTTTGCACCTCTTTGGTTTATAGCGTCTGCTAGTGCGTTTACTATATTCACATTGCTGTCAAAAAAATCATTATAAGCAGTCAGAGTTTTATGGCCAGTTGCATGGTCGACAAAATTTCGAAAGTATTTGATTTGATTAACTGGTCCACCGGAAATAAAGTCGGAAAATAATAGCCGTGTTAAAAAGATCAGCGGAATGAAAAAGAAGATAGCAAAGACAATACTTGCTTTGTTTATCGATCGGAAAAAGTTATTATTGTTCGGAAATCGGATTTGTGCAAGCAACAGTGATATGGCCGGTATAGCCTGAACCAAATAGTGACCGTAAGTTCTCCCGGAAAAATAGCTTCCCAAAAACGAAAAAGCGCCCCAGAGAATAAAAAGAAACGAAGTCTCAACTTTTTTGCCTCTAAACTTTTTCCATAAACCGTAAAAAATTGCCGCCGCAATTGGAAGGATCTTGGATATATTTACTAAAACTGCGTACTTGGGACTTTCCCCCAGATAAATTCGATAGTAAGTATAG
>Ga0209542_10012486_pt1 | contig 14836 bp, 14 predicted proteins | sample RifCSPhighO2_01_FD_184028 | JGI IMG/M metagenome (GOLD analysis project Ga0209542, IMG submission 184028) | Soil microbial communities from Rifle, Colorado - Rifle CSP2_plank highO2_0.1 (SPAdes) (version 2) | ecosystem: Environmental > Terrestrial > Deep subsurface > Rock core/Sediment ...
CGGATGTTCGAACGTCGTAAAGGTATCCGTACGTCAAAAGCCGCCAGTCCGATTTATTGCTTGAATCATAAATCGCAATCGGCCGGCTAAAATTCACGCTCGCGGTTTCGAGCGTCCCTCGCCGGTGCGGAATGCCATCAGCACCCATATCAAGCACTGCGTCGGTTGTCCGGGCATCACTATTTTCTGAAACAGATATCACGGGCTCGTATACCGCTTCGCGCGCGACAAGCTGAATCTCGCGAAATACTTCCACACCTCGTACTTCAAGAGGACCTCCGGAAATCGTAACCCGAAGATATCGAAACGTCGCCTCGGGGTACGTTACATCCGTATCGCGAACGCTCACGGATTTGATGTCGCGAACCGTATAGTCAAAAATCTGTCCTTGGGACGTGAGAATGCGCCACGACTTTTCGTCGCGAGACCCCTCAATAGTCACTCCGCGCCTGAAATTTTCGGATGCGACTTTAATCGTAATCGCGTTATGGAACGCCACGGTCTCGCCCAGGTCCGCAAGAAACGCAACAGAGCCGCCCCCTGCTCCGGCAGATAAATTATACATCCGCGCGGGCACCCGGCTTGAAGACGCTGTCTCTTTTTCAACGCCCAGCACATACGGCACCTCCCCGTCTGAATTTATGATGCGAAGATCAGATAGATCGGGTTTAAGATATGAAAAAAACTCAGGCGGCATCTGGAGAATCGCGTATTCGGATGTCGGCGAACCGCCGGTAAGGCGCGCGCGGCTCTTCCACGCGTGAATATCAAAATCCGCTCGCGCGCCGTACGCAACAAAAAAAATCAAAACCGCAATTGCAAGAACCCCCTTTCTCATTGAATTATTTTTTCTCCATGGCCCTCGACGGACTTTTGATACCGGAAATAGAGATACGACGCCGCAAGGAGGATGAATCCGAGGAACGTGAACGAGATAATCCGGTAGGGCGTCTTCAAAGACGCAAGATCAATAATGAACACTTTGAAAATCGTAAGGCCGAAAAGTACCAACGCGCCCCACCGAACAGCGGGAATCCGGAACATCATTCCTATCACCATGAGAATAATCGCATAGAGCGCCCAGAAAACGGATATCGCGGCGTTGCGCTGATTCGTAAGCGAGCGATACTTGGCGTTAAAATTCGCATACGGGTCGTTATAGATTGTCCCCAAACCCCTATATTGATTTTGTTGATAGTAGTCGATGTATCCGGAAGAGGTTTCGCCCTGGACAGGAACATTTTTCCTTCGTTCGCGCTCGATCTCTTCGCGCGCGCGCGAGAGCTCGACGTCGAAAAACGTAAATATCTCTAAGGTTACAACGATGAGTACGAGTATATTCGCCGCTGACCAGAGAAACGGTCCTGTCCCGCGCTCGCGCACTTCGAGCTCCCCGCGTTTCAGATTCACAAGATATCCCATACACGCGGAGGAGAGTATGACCATGGCGTAGGTGAAAAATCTCTTGTTGAATATCGGGAGAAACGCTTCATACGACACCGAACTGTCATAGGTGACGACGCGGATCGCGGAAAGGAGGAAAACCCCCAAAGCGAATATTCGCATCCCAGCGTTTTTCATGACAAGTCCGAGGACAAACAGAATCGCGGCCTCAACCGCCCATGCGATCGTAATCACGTTTTGCTTGAGCTCCAAAGGGACCGCGATCGTCAGAAACACGACCGCGATTGCTCCGAGCATTAGCACCATGTTTTTATCCTCCGCGTGGATCTGTGAAGCCGCGTATCCGAGGAGAATGTATACTCCGCCGAGAAGCGCCGCAATAAACCCGAGCCATCCGTAATATTCCGGACGCAAAAGAAAATAGCACCACCCGAAAAACCACGCGGCGTTTATCGTAAGGACGAAAAGATCCGCGCGCGACGACATCTTTCGCGTAATAACGTTCGCGGCAAATCCCGAGAAAAGGAAAATAAAGTAAAAAACAGTCAATACGAAAAGCGCGATCCAGAGCTTTTCCGGCTCATAATACGCGCCGTACCACGACGCGAAATTGATTACCGTCGCGGTAAATCCGAGAAGCGTAAGCTCGTGCCATTTCTTGAAAAATGCGACCGCGAGAATTCCGACGTTGAGAATTATGAGATAGCCGAAAAATCCGAAATCATTCGCGACACCGCTTGACGCAAGATACGGCGTCAAAAACCCGCCGAAAACCGCAAGAAACGCAAGCGCGAGCGCATCCGCCCACAAAGCAAGTATCACGCCAAACGCCGTTACCGCAATCATGAAAGAAAACGCGGCGGTCTGGCCGATCAAATTGTAATAATGAAACGCGCTGTAAATTGAGAGATAAAAAAGCGCGAGCCCGCCTCCAGACAAAAGGTATGAATATTTCGCAAGACGCGAACGAAACACCTCGCCCAAAACAACAAACAAAAGCCCGCCGGCAATTCCGAGGATGACGCGTCCTGCGGGACCAATTAAATTCGATTCAAACGCGTATTTGAGAAAAAAACTCGCTCCGAGAATAATCGCAATCACGCCTACAACGCCCAAAAGCCACCGCCCGATATAGGACTCTACGTTCTTTTTCTCCGCTGGTACGCCTGCCACCGGCACGGCGCTCGGTGACTCCTTTGACGAGAGGGAAAATGGGGAAAAACTAATTGCGTCCTTTGGCGCGTCTTGATGCGTGCTCGGGGTACTCGCCGGAGCTATGCCGAGCCGCTTTTCAATTGCGGCTATCCTTCGCTCAATGTCGCTTATCCGTGAGGACTCATCCATAAGAAAATACTGTCATAAACGTGGGAAAAATGCACTGTATCGAAAGTACATATACCGTAGCAAAAAACCCACAAAATGGATATAGCGCATATTCACCAACCACCATTTTTCAGAATCTGAAAAATGGTGCTGGGTTTACGTTCCGGCATATTCCCCCTATACTCAAAGGAATACGTTCTTTCATTCGGAGGCGATATGAGGACAAGGATTACGGCAATTCTTTGCGGTTCTCTTCTCCTTCTCGGAGCTTGCGCTCCCCGGCTCATCCCACGCGCTGACACAAAGGTTCCCGAAGGATTTAAGGTTTGCAGTGAATCGCCATTCCAAACCGCAAAACGGTTCATACAAGGCGTCATGGACATGAGCCTCTATGCACTTCTCGCGCTCGTGCCGGACGGCGCTTCGCTCCTTGCGATATTCGGGGGCGGCGACAAAGAAAAAGGGAAAAAAGTTTCGGAAGAACTCTACCACCATCCGGCAAAACTAAAAGGGAAGGAAGTCGGCAGCGTTTTTGAGGTCAAGTCAGCCGACCCGGATGGAAACGGCACCTATAGAATCCTTATTGAGCGCTATTCAGAGATCACTGGAAAAAACGAGAACGGAACGGAAGTCACGACCGAGGAACTCCAACAAAGACAATTTCTTGCCTCATTCGACCCAAAAGGAAATTGCCTTACGAATGTCCGTGCGATCGACAGCGAATGGCTGCCCAAAAACCAATAAACCCGACTCGCGTCGGGATTTTTCTTGTCAAAAATTGTGCTGCCCTGGGCGGGAAGGTCCCGACCAGGGCAGGTAGGTTGTTCACTACTCGAACGGAGTTCCCCTACTCCTTGAGTGTGAGAGGCGGCTTCACGGATGCATGAGCCGCTGGGGGAAGAACGTTGCCGTCCCACGGAAGGGTGACGACGTCGGCTGCCACACCGAGATAGGTGGCCCCGACATTCAGCACGCACATGATCGGGCCAGAGACCAGAACGCCCACCATTCCTCTCACTGGGTTCGACCACTTCATCCCCTCGTCGACCCAGGCCTTCGGGCAGTTGGTCCACCCGAGGACCACGTTCGAGAGGGTGTTCACGGCTTTCCCGCTGGCATCGGCTGACGCCGGGAGCGGAGCCGCGAACACGAGGGCTACTGCGAGAACGAGTGCTACCGCCACGGACAGCTTTTTCATGGGCTGCCCTCCTTTCTTGCAACGAATTATATCGTATTCCGGGAAAACGGAAATGCCGAGAAATCCACAGAAGTGGAAACCGCTGATTGACAATAAAATATGGCCATGATTAGGTAAATTCAGAACCTCAAAGGAGAAACAGCATGACGCTCTCGCAGAGACGAATTTCAGCACCGTTCGCGGGTGTCCTTATTGGCGCGCTCGTGCTCACTGGATGCGCAAGCTCTGGTATTCCTTCATACGGCGCCTACCATCCCTCAAAGCCGCCTGTCATACAAGACGCCGATCACCAGGAGTGCCTTGCGTTCGCGCGCTCGCGCACCGGAGACCCGGCTGATGCGGCGGTCCGCGGCGGCGCAGTCGGCGGCCTTTTGGGCGCCGGAGGTGGGGCAGCGGCTGGCGCAATCGGAGGCGCAATTGCCGGAAATCCTGGTATGGGCGCCGGGTACGGCGCCGCAGCAGGAGCGCTTTTGGGCATCTTCATGGGTGCGGCAAGCGAACACTCGAAGATGAAAGACGCGCATGACCGCAACTACATCGCGTGCATGCAAGCAAAGGGCTACGTGGTGCGATGATGACATACGAAACCGCGAAGCGGATACGAATCACGAAAGACGTGCTTCCGTTCATCCTTCTTGGCTACGGGCTCTTGATTCCAAGCTGGGAGCTCACGCGCCTGACGTTCGCATGGGATCTTCCACACTTCCGATTCTTTGCCTGCGCCCTCATCCTCCCCTGCGCGATCCTCACGGAGCGCCTTGGGAAAACGTGGACGCTGACGCTTGCGGGAAGCGTCGTATCAGCGATAATCTCTTTCCTCATCATCGAATCGTTCGCCAAGATCATTGCCGCTGATTGGCGAATCATTCTCCAAATGCTCATCCCCGAAAAGGCCGACGGACTGCCTTCGGCAATCCCGTACCTCCTCTTCATTCTCCTGGGATTTGCAACAGCTCTTTCCGTTCTTCCGGAAAGCATCAGGGGAATCATGCACTGGCATGACTACCCGAAACTCCGAAAACACCGGATGTTCACCTAGAACATCCGATTTTGTTTTCAAATCCATGAGGCGCGTCAAACTCGCGATAAAGCGCAAAAAAAAATATTCCCGGAATCCGCAGAAAAAGCAAAAGCCGCGATGAATCCCGTTAGAAATACTGCACCATTGGCGTAGGCCGATATGGTCGCATATCGGATCTCTAACGGGATGAAAGATGCGTAATTCTTTATCTTCAATTCAAAAATCCTCCGACGTAACGTCGGAGGATTTTTGATTTACGAGTTTATCGAGTGATACAGATTGATTGATCAATCTCTTCATTACCTGTTGGAACACAAACAGTAATGCGGCTTGTTACACTGTCTCTTTTTACTTCGTATTTAGAGTCATAATCCGTGTTGGAATTATAGCGAGCGCCCGTCACCTTTGGATCAAACGGCATAGCAGTAATATAGGTTGGAACAAGACATGGAGCGATATCTCCAGAGCCGCCGCTAGCACTTTTTATTGATGATGTCGAGGTGGTATCTATTTCTATACATCCTGCCCCGGCAAATATTCCTTTATTATCCGCCATTCGCTGACCGACCGCATTCAATATTGCATTTATATTCGATGTTCTTTGCGAATTCCGCGCTTGCGCGAATTGTCGCGCCGGGTTGATTGCAATCAATACGACCGCGGCAAGGATTGCAATAATCCCGATAACAACGAGGATTTCAATAAGGGTAAACCCCGCACTAAATTTCGACTGGTTCTGTTGCCGTCCTCGCGAAGCTGGCGAGAAAACGTTCGATTCCAAAATAGCATGTTCACCAATACTCGAGGGAACCGACTGCGGCTGTCGAAATTTTAGTGACGGGGTAAATCCCTTATTGAGACCCTGATTTTTCTTTATGGTTACATCCATATAGATACTTTTTGGTAATTTATTTTGTAATTCCGCCGGGTTCGGCTTCCAATGCGGATTTTCTTGTATGTACGACTATAGCACATATCCCGAAATCTGACAAGGGGTGTCTCGGTTAGGGTCCGGTTGGCTGTTCAATCCATGACTCGATTGTGATTGGCGGAGGAGGCGGAGGAGGCGGAGGCGGAGACGAAGGGGGCGGCGTATCGTCATTTGTAATTGTGCATGTTTTTGTATCGCCTGCCGAGATAGATCCTGAACAGCCAACCCCAATTGCTTTCGTATACGGACCAGTCGGACCCTCGTCCACGCTGTAGCTCCCCGGATCAACGGTTACCGCTTTTCCGGGAAAAGCAACTCCGGGAAACGAAGGAGGAAAAGGATTCAATGCAGATACAATCATAGTAAACTCATCCGCGTCTTTTGTTCCGCCGTTATCATTTATTACTGTTGTGATTACTTGCAATGTTGCCGTTGTCGGAGGAGGCGGAGGCGGAGGCGATGCGACCGCGGGACAAATTCGCTCCGCGATTGTTGCAAAAATCGGAACCATATCGGCAACAGATGGAGAAGTGAAAAAGTTATCGTCATCGCTATTTTCAGCAGCAATTTCGGCCGGGCTCCCGGTGGTGACATCATTTTTTGATCCGGGCTGGTGAAGAGGCCCCGTATGCCCCGAATGCGACGGTATTGACGTCTCGCCAGTTGCAAGCTGCGCCATGAGATTCCGTCCTATGCCATCCGATCCGAAATAGAAGGTGAAAATCTCGGTTGATCTGCCGTCGGCACCATGAGGTATTTTTGCATTGTCTGCGGCGTCACGCGCGGCTTCAGGCGCTGTTGCTTCTACGGGTGTATTCGGGACTCCGTCAGAAAAAAGAATAAGGACTTTTTTCAATGCCAAGTTATGCCGGACACTATTAAGTTCGGCATCGCCAACGGAAATCGCCCCGGCGATATTAGTGCCCATCCACGCAATCGCCATGTTCGTAATCGTATCTATGAGATTGTAGAGGCGGGTCGGCGTCGGCGTATTGACTCCATAGTCATTGGTTAGACGGCCGGAGGCAGGGACTAGCGGTGGATATGATCCACCGCCTGGCTCAATACCTTCCAAACTCCCGACGCCAACCTGCGGATGCGGAATAACGCCGCTATACAGATCAAGCAATTTTTTTGCCGCCGCGTTCTCGGCTACTCGCTCGGGACTTCCGATTGACCCCATGCTTCCGGTGCGATCAAGCATCATAACCGTATCTGCGCACTCGACGGTCGCAGGCGGAATATCGTCATACGTAATGCTGCACGTTTTTGACCCTCCTGCGGCAAGCGTAATCGTGCCTCCCGGATCACAATGACTCCCCCAGGGAGAAGGACTATATCCTGTGGCACCGGTCCCGGTTACCGTGTGCGATCCGGGAGAGACCGTAACGCCAACGCCGTTTGAAACCGCAACGCCGTCTATAAAAAGCGGAAAATCGCCCGGTCCGAGTGAGCCGCTGTTATCATTTGTGACGTTTGCGATCACGGTGAGTGTTGCGGTTGTCGGAACGTCGTTATTCGTAATAGTACACGTCTTTGTCTCGCTCCCGGCTACTGTTCCGCTGCAATCAGCGGAATACGTCGTGAGATACCCCGCAGGCCCGGTTTCGGAAACGTTAAATGATCCGGCGTCTGCGGTAATGAGCGTACCGATCTCGGCTCCGGGGAATGAACTTGCAGACGGATTTACTGCTGTGAGATTCACGATAAAGTCACCCGCATTGGACGCGCCACCATTGTCATTCACAACTTGGACAACGACGAAAATGTAGGCGGGAATCGTCGGCGACACGAGAGGATCCTGAACAATTGTTTCGATCCGCATATTGCTGAAAGCTCCACTAAAGTCCGCTTGTGTCTTCACGGTTTTTTTGGTCGGGTCGCTCAAATCCGTAAGAACCTCATTGATCGTGCACGCCTCGGACCCGACGGAAACGATTTCTCCTCCGGCGGGCGGCGCATAGGTATTATTTTTCGCAAGTTTGAGGAGGGCTGCGTGAACGCACGATTCGGCAAGGCCGAGCGAAATCCGTTTATATTCGGAATCAAGAGAATTAAACCGCACGTAAAAACCCGCGGTCGACATATTTGCGGTAAGCGCAAGAAGTATAAGGGATATTACGATCGTTGAAATAAGCGCTATATATCCCTGATTCTTTGTATTGGTGCGCGTTTTCATGCGGCTATCGTCGTATGTATTTTACGGTAAAAAACTCTTCTGTAAAGACGGCTCCCGTCGCGGTACGCGCGCTCACGGTGAAGCTCGCTTCAACACTTTCGGGATTCCCGCCGCCGGGATTTTTATGGGTAAACAAAAGATTCGTTATTTCAACATTTGAATTATTGAGAATTTTTGCGGGCGCGACACCGCGCTGAATCTCCGCATCAGGGCCGGAAATGGATACCTTGATTGTTTCTCCTCCATATTTCGTTACTTGCAAAAGCGCACCAGGCGTACCATCGGGCGGCGAATCAACTGATTGGACGCTGGAAAGCGCCCAATCAATTTTTGCCGCAAGAAACTGTCCTTCTGCCTGCACTATCGCTTTTGTTAGATTGCGACTGTTTGATTCAAAAATTCCGAATGCTGCGGCAAGCGCGCCGCCGATTAAAATAGAAAAGAGTCCAAGATAGACGAGCGTTTCTATTAACGTAAAACCTGATCTGTACTTCATGAACCGGGCTTCAAAAGAGTAATCGTACCAATATTACCCTCTGTTTCTCCGGAGCCGATATAGAGTATGTTTCCATCGCATTCAAGCGTCTTGCTTTTTTCGGAAAGCGGCAGATCGAATTTGAGTGACATTGATGACGGATTTGAAATATCGAAAATACGGAACTGATCGTTCGAAAGAATAAAAGCAAAAAAATCGCGGATGAAAATCCCGTTCACGCTTTGCGTGCTTCCCGCCTCCACTGTCCCAAGGATATCAGTGGGATTTACAATCGTCGGATCTTCATTGTCGAGCACGTAAAATTCCGGCTCGCTACTAAACGTCCGTCCGAAATAGAGCGTATCGCCGACCGCGTATACGCTTTTCCCGTTCCCAAAAGTAAACGGTGCATCAAAGCCGCCGGCAACAACCGGACTTGCCGGATTTGATATATCAAGGATATACAGCTCCTGACTCGCGGCTGTGAGAACATATGTGTACTTTCCTTTCACGTATATCGCATTCACGTCGTGCCCGCCGACTCCCCATCCGCCGATCCACTTGGGATTCAAAGGATCGTGAACATCTACGATATTGAATTCAGGCCCAGACGCGGTACTCGTAAGGCCCACATACACATAGCCATCTTTATAAAAAATACTCTTCCCAACTGCCAGACCTCCCGACCCGAGAGAATTTGGGAGTTTAAAGCTTTTTGCAAGGATCGGCGAGACGGGATTCGACACGTTAAAAATTTGAAGTTGTGCGCAATTCTCGCTTTGAGAACACGTATTAAAATTCGCGCTTATGGCGCTCGCTGCATACGCATAATTCCCTGCCGCGTGTATCGCATTCAATCCATCCTCTCTCCGGCTCGTCGGCTTATCGTTGTCAATGCTTCCTTTGTATGTTGGCGGATTTGTGGAAGCGTCAAAAACAAAAAACGTCGGATTCGTATTCAAACTCGAATCGTTCACCGAAACATACATCATGCCTCCCGCGACGTCGATGTCCGAGACCGGGAAATTCCCCGCAATGCCGTTCAAGGCGCTCATGGCATACGTGGAGACCGTCGGCGCGAGCCAATTTTGCCCGGTAACTATTGAATTACAGGTGTCTCCGCCAACAGCATTTTCAAAATTCGTAACAAGCGTGGTAAGCCGGATATCGAGATTCCGGCCGTACTCGCCGGTCCAAGCGACAATCGTCGTAACCTTCTTTGTTAAATAATCGGATTCTGTTTCAACCTCGACCCGCTTTCTATATATACCGTCAATGGTCTCGGGAACGGGATTCACCAATCTGAAATCCTTTCGCGCGAGTGACTGCTCCGCTTCAATGAGCTCTTGCGCGCTCGCGAGCGCCGAACCCGCGATCTCGCTATCCGAGAGAATCGCCTGCCCGCCGAACGACACCGTGACAACCGAAGAAAGCACAAAAATCAAAACCGCCATCGCAATGAGTATTTCAAGCGTTGAAAATCCTCCTTGAAATTCAGTTTGTCCAGAGAATCTGCCCTTCATTATTTACGGTTATGACCGACGTATGGCCCACATCGTCGGCTATGGTTATATCCCCTTCGGGCGCCGCATCACCCGACAATTGGGAAAAGACAACATCGGCAAGGCCGCTTATCGCGACGTTATCGTTCACGGAAAAATGCTCATTCAAAGGGTCCGACGCGCTGTAGCTTGTCCCTTGAAACAATACATACTCATCGGCTTGAAGATGAACGCCGTGGGGCTTTCCGTCACTGCATCCAGACCCGAGGCATATGTTATTCATCGCGCGCGAGCGGGCCTTCTGTAAAACGCCGATGAGCATGTCTCGATCGCCGCGAAAAAGGTGCGCGCGGTACATATCTATGCTTGCAAGCATGGAGATGCCCACGATCGCAGTCAGAAGACCGATGACAATCACCAACTCCATTATCGAAATTCCTGTGTTGCGAGAACCCATCTCGAAAAAATTACGGACGCAGATTTTGGGTGAGCTGATAGATCGGGGTGATAATCGAAATCGCAACAAACCCGACGATGAGCCCCATCACAACCATAAGAAGGGGCTCAATCGTTGACGACAAATTTTTTGTGAGTTCATCAATCTCATTTTCATAAATGTCTGCAAGATATAACAAACTGTCGGAAAGTTTTCCGCTTACTTCGCCCACGGTAATCATCTGGGAGACCATCGGCGGATAGAGATGTTCGCGTCCCTCAAGATAGAGTGACATCTTCCCTCCCTTTTTTACCGTCTCGGCAAGCTCCGTCAGAGATTTCCGATAGACGAAGTTCGTGCTTGTTTCTGCGGTAATCAGCGAGGCCTCCATGATGCGGACGTCGCTCTTCAAAAGAAGGCCAAGTGTGCGGCAGAAATTCACGATATGGTAGTACTGAAAGAGATTCCCGAGAATCGGAATTTTTAAAATGCTCCAGTCCAGGAAAAAACGGACTTTCCGGATCCGCGAAAGAAGCGCGAGAGCGACCGCGACCCCCAGTAAGACCCCGGCGATAAGAAACCCTTGATTTGTGAGAAGATCGCTCACAAAGATAAGCGTGCGCGTCGTAAACGGAAGTTCTCCTTTAAACCCTCTCAAAATCGGCAGGACCTTCGGAAATATATAGACCGTAAGCATAATCACGATCCCAATCGTCGCAACAACGATGATCGCTGGATACACTAAGGCACCCCGCACCTTATTATGAAGACGCCGCTTCTTTTCAAGCTCGTCCGCAAGATACGAAAGATTTTCCGGAAGCATGCCTGATATCTCTCCGATCCGTATGATATTCAATGCAAAATCGCCCAAGTGCCTGCGGTGCTTTTCCAAACTCACATGGAGAAACTGCCCGCGCTCGACTCCGACGGTCAATTCATCCACGAGGATTAAGGCGGAGCGCGACGACATATGTTTTTTCATCATCCGAAGCGATTCGAAGATGGGAACTCCGGCTTTCAAAAGTATTGCGAGGCGGCGCACAAACAAAATCTGATCATGCAAAGACAGATGAAAAATTCTCCGACGTTTGGAATCCCGTTTTTGAGTCGCGCTCGCTGCCGGCGCCGAGCTTGCGGGCGGCTTCTCTTTCTTCCCTTTCTTGCGGCGGAAGAATGCCGGAATCCTATTTCGCATATGCAATACCATATTAATCACGAATTAGTCGTGAAGTACTCGAAGAATCTCCTCAATAGTTGTAACGCCCAAAGCGGCTTTTCCGAATCCATCCTCGATCATACTTGTCATGCCATTTTTAAGGGCGATGCGCCGAAGTTCGCCAGCCGACGCCCTCTTGAGAATCGCTTCCTGCATCTCATTATCCACGACAATTACTTCGTTGACGCCAACGCGTCCGTGGTAGCCCGTGTTCGTGCATGAATCGCACCCCTTTCCGACCGCGAATTTTCCGTCAAAGGCCACTCCCTCCGGGAGCACCTCTGAAAGGGATTGTTTCTCGCCTTCGGTAAGCTTTTTCGGGGTCTTGCATTTGTCGCATATGCGGCGCACCAAACGCTGGCCAATTGCGATATTGACGGTCGACGCGACCAAATATGCTTCAACGCCAAGATCAAGAAGCCGCGGGAGTGTTGTCGCCGCATCACTCGTATGGAGCGTGGAAAGAAGAAGGTGCCCCGTGAGCGCACTATTTACCGCGATTGAAGCGGTCTCCGGATCGCGAATCTCGCCTACCATTATAATATCAGGATCCTGGCGAAGCATCGAACGAAGCCCGTTTGCAAACGTAAGCCCCGCGCGGGGATTCACTTGAATTTGTTCAACTCCTTCAACCGAGTATTCAATCGGATCCTCAATCGTAATGATAGACACGTCAGTCGTATTCAGCGTCTTGATAAGCGTATAGAGCGTCGTTGTTTTCCCGGAACCGGTCGGACCCGTTGAAAGAATCATTCCGTTCGGCCTTCGTATCGCCTTTGCAATTTTCTCGCGGTCACCCGCATTGAAGCCGAGGGTCTCAAGAGTAAATTGCTCCGCCTTGTCTGCGAGAATTCTCAAAACCGCATTTTCCCCATAGTAGGTCGGAGCGATGGAAACACGAATGTCAACGGGGCTTTGCGATCCTTCGGAGATACTCCGGAAACGCCCGTCCTGCGAGGCGCTATGCTCGTCGGTACGAAGCCCCGAGAGAATTTTAATGCGTGAAATTATTTCGTTATGGATTACCTTCGGAAACGAATACATAGTATGCAAAACGCCGTCAATCCGAAAACGCACCCGGATTGAATTTTCCAGAGGGTCAATATGAATATCCGAGGCCTCAGCGCGGTTCGCGTGCTCTATGAGCGAATCAAGAAGCGCGATTATCGAGATATTCACGCCTCGCTCGAGTTCTCTTTCTACCTTGACGCTCGGGGGCATGATGCTTTTCTTGCAAGAATAAGATTAACGGCGGGTATTGCGCCTAAACCCTCCAAATAATGATATACAATTATAATACATTTTCCGATTTTTTGCAATAGCACAGGAAGAAACAAAAAAATCCATCCCACGAACCGGAGTTTTCACCGCTTTTTATGATACGCGCTTTTCGATGTAAATTGCGCGCCACCAATATCTGCCGAGCAAAAATCCGCCAACCGCGCCAACGATAAAAAGTATGATCGTTCCGACATTGTGAATCATGACCCACTGATCCCATGTAAAGCCAAGACCGAATGTCTCGAAGTCATTCAGCAATAAAGAAATAACCGGAATTTCAATTCCCGCATGAACAAGAAACTGGAGAAGAACTCCAAGAAACGTGAATAGAACGATATAGACCGCACGTTTCATTTTTATTTGTCGTAGAGCCGCATGAGCTCATTATATTTAATCATCCTCTCTCTTGCGGGCGCTCCGATCTTGACTCCGTCCGCCCTGCTCGCTTTCGCAAAGTGAATCATAAACGTATCTTCGGTTTCGCCGGAACGATGAGATATAATCGTCTTTAATCCGTACTGCCGAGCAGCTGAAATCGCGTCCGCGGCCTCGCTCACGGTGCCGATTTGGTTCGGTTTTATGATAACGGCGTTTATTGCACTACTCGCGGCGTATTTTCGAATCTCTGAAGGACTCGTTGCGGTCAGGTCATCCCCAACTATCCACGCGCGCGGAATTTTCCTTCGAAGCAGAGAAAAACCATCCGCGTCCCCTTCCGCAAACGGGTCTTCAATGGAAAAAAGAATCCTTGAATTTTCGAAATAGCGCGCATATTCGCCTGCGAGGCGCGCTGAAGTTAATTTTTTCCCTCCGAAAGCGTATAAACCCCGTGCATAAAATCCCGTTGCCGCGGCGTCAAGCGCAAGCGCAAAACTACCAGTAAGCCCGCGCGCGCGAACCAAACCCGTCAAAATCGCAATCGGCTCAAAATTATTTTTGAAATCAAGCGAATATCCCCCTTCGTCGCCCACGGGAACTCTACGGCCGGAATTCTTTTTCTTGAGAACTACGCCGAGACGACTATAGAAATCGATAAGATTTTCCACGCGCGCACGCACCAAAGCGCCCGCTTTCGCAACTACCATATACTCCTGAATGTCAAGATTGTTGTCGGCATGCGCTCCGCCGTTTATTACGTTTGCAAAAATATGGGGCGCTCGCCCGCTTGCGCCTTTCGGGAAAAACTCCCTTCGAAGGATTTGCCACGGTTCCTCGTTTTTCGCAACCGCGAGCGCGCGGACAAACGCTATAGAAATCCCAAGCATGAGATTTCCGCCGAGCCGCGACTTATTTTTTGTGTTGTCAAGACGGATGAGCGCGTTATCCAATGCTCGAATCGAAGAAAATTCTTTTTTGAGAATTACTCGCCGAATCCGCGCGAGCGCGCGCACTGCTTCCACAAACGAAAAAACCCTTGCTTCCTTACTACCCCTGCTTTTCCCGGATGGAACCGACGCAGAAAACCACCGATTCCCCGCTTTTAACAAAACCTCAATCGTCGGTTCTCCGCGCGAGTCAAAAATTTTTTTGACAGTGATATCTTGAATTTTTATCACACCGGATGTTTTATCCTAACGCCGCTTCATGGCTTTTTCCTGTTTTGCGATTCGTATCGTAGTCGGGATTACCGTATCGGAATTCAAGGATATGCTCTCGATCCCCTCGCCCACGAGAAAATCCGCAAATTCGGGATAGTCCGACGGCGCTTGGCCGCAAATCCCGATATATTTTTTCCGGTTGCGGCATTTTTTAATTACCTCTCGAATGAGTTTTCGCACCGCGGGGTTATTTTCGTTTGCCACGTGGCTTACGATCCCGGAGTCGCGGTCGAGCCCGAGCGCGAGCTGGGTCAGGTCGTTTGAGCCGATAG
>Ga0209542_10012487_pt1 | contig 14835 bp, 10 predicted proteins | sample RifCSPhighO2_01_FD_184028 | JGI IMG/M metagenome (GOLD analysis project Ga0209542, IMG submission 184028) | Soil microbial communities from Rifle, Colorado - Rifle CSP2_plank highO2_0.1 (SPAdes) (version 2) | ecosystem: Environmental > Terrestrial > Deep subsurface > Rock core/Sediment ...
TGTGGCAAATTTTTTTATATTATCTTTAATTAATGCAATCAGGAGAAAGCGATAGGCTTAGCCCCCATCTCAAAATACGTTCTAGCCGCGTTGCAAGAGATTTTCTTGTATCCGCAAGGCGCGACGAGGAAGCTGTGGTTTACCCACTGCGACCGAGTCATAACGAAGCGGGACGAGAAAATCTCAGCAACCCGATGCGGGATACGGTGAATCTCGCGCGTCACATCGTCGCTTCTCCTCGGAGTGCGTCCAGCAATCCTTCGTCGTCGCTCCTTGTCTCGCGCAAGATTCACCAGTATCGCGGCCGAAGGTATTTTGAGATGGGGGCTATAGACGTGAAAAAAATAGTTGTAGGCGGGAGTATATGCGTTATTGCTATTATGCTAGCCGGATTTTTTTTGCACCTTTTAAGTCCGGTCGGGAGAGAATCCGGTGAGCGGCAAATTTCTTTTGAGGTTAAGCCGGGCGATGGCTATAAGGATATTATTTCCAATCTTGGGTCGAAAGGACTCATTCGATCCAGAAGCGCGTTTACACTGCTTTCGCTCGTAACTGGGTCCGCGATGAATTTAAAGCCTGGATTGTATAGCTTAAAGTCGGGCATGACGAGCGGCGAGATTCTTTCCAAGCTCGTTTCGGGATCTCGGACCGAAATTTCCGTAACCGTTGTCGAGGGATATTCCGTGTACGACATAGATCGCCTTTTAAGCTCATTGGGCGTGCTAAAGGCCGGCGAACTGGTCGAAGCGAACAAGAAGAATTTTTTTGAAGGGAGATTATTTCCTGATACATACAGATTTTTTAAAGATTCCGATGTTGATCAAGTTGTAGGAAAATTTTTGGATACCTTCGCGTCAAAAACAGATCAGATTTTTGCGGGGAACGACATTAATTCCACGTCGAGTCCCTCAGGGCTGAATCCTCGGGCCGTTCAGGGCACTTCGGCTCCGAGCTTCAGCGAGGAACTTCTGAATAGCCCTCAGGCTCGAAGAGACGAGCGTCTGATTCTTGCGTCGCTTATAGAAAAAGAAATTCCGGACTTTGAAGATCGAAAGATTGTGGCGGGTATTTTATTAAAACGTGTCAAAGCCGGAATCCCAATCCAAGTCGACGCAACTATTTGCTATGTTAAGGAAGTAGCTATATATCCGCGTGATGCAAGTTGTTATCCGCTAAGCGCCCTTGACTTCAAAATCGAGTCGCCATACAATACCTATCTACACGCGGGTTTTCCTCCAACACCCATTGGGAATCCGGGCATTTCTGCTTTAGTGGCCGCAATTCATCCAAAGAGTTCGCCGTATTGGTATTACTTAAGCGATCCGGTGACACATAAGACCATATTTAGCAGAGACCTTGAGGAACAGGAGGGAAATCGTGTTAAATACCTAGGTAACAAAAAAAGGTGAAAAGTCTCTACGAGGAGAGCTTTTGTGCTGTTTGTTTTCTAGAGTCCCAAAGGATCGCTCAAAAAACCGCAGTTTAGTGCGTTAGGGCAGTTTTTTTAGAAATATTCCACATAGAAGAAAATGCCTAAATTTTCATCAACAAAAGTATTTGGAAAATCAAAGCCCCTCATTAAGCCATTTAATCTCAATGAAGCGCAATTGTTCTCGTACGAGTGGTTTCTCAAAAAAGGCATTCATGAGCTCTTAGGAGAAATTTCTCCGATTCTCGATCACACAGGAAAAGAACTCGAACTCAAATTCGAGGATTATCATTTTGACGAGCCGAAGTACAATGAGCAGGTTGTGCGGTATAAAGATGCCACATACGAAGCGCCATTGCGAATCAAATTGCGTCTTATCAATAAGAAAACACAACGAGAAGAAGTTCAGGAGGTGTATTTTGGAGATTTTCCGCTTATGACGCAGCGGGGGACGTTTATTATCAACGGGGTTGAGCGTGTTGTGGTTTCGCAACTTATTCGTTCCGCCGGTGTTTACTTTACTGCCGTCCCATATCGAGGACGGCAACTTTTTGGCGCGAAAATTATTCCGAATCGGGGAGCGTGGCTTGAATTTGAAACTGACGCGGACGGCGTTGTGAGCGTGAAAATCGACCGCCGCCGCAAAGTGCCAGTTACAGATTTGTTTCGGATTTTCGGAATTGAAGAGAATAAGATAATTTCCTCGTTCGCAGATATAGATACGGGCCCGATTAAATTCATCGGAGCGACGCTTAAGAAGGACGTAGCGAAAAATGTAGAAGAATCGTATGTCGAAATTTATCGTCGCCTTCGCCCGGGCGATCCCGCGACGCCAGCGACCGCGAAAAGCCTTATTGATGCGATGTTTAAACGATCTGATAGGTATGATCTTTCTCCCGTCGGCAGATTTAAGGTAAATCAGCGCCTTGGTTTTGACAAAAAGAAAACAACCAAGCTTTTGGATTTGGAGGATTTGATCGCGATCGTTCGAGAAATCATTTCTCAAAATAATAATCCAAAAGCCGAGCCTGATGATATTGATCACTTGGGAAACCGGAGACTCAAAGCGGTTGGCGAACTTTTGCAGGGTAGGTTGCGAATCGGGTTTGCCCGTCTTCGGAGAATTATTCAGGACAGGATGTCGATCGAAGATAAAGAACGTTTGATGCCAGCACAACTCGTGAATTTCCGCCCAATTTCCGCCGTCGTAAAAGAATTTTTCGCCTCATCCCAGCTTTCGCAGTTTATGGATCAAGTGAATCCGTTAGCCGAGCTTGAACATAAGCGAAGAATTTCCGCGCTTGGTCCCGGAGGTCTTACTCGGGAGCGGGCCAGTTTTGAAGTCCGCGATGTTCATCGGTCCCACTACGGGCGTATTTGTCCCATTCAAACTCCAGAAGGCGGCAATATCGGACTTATCAACTATTTGGCGAGTTTTTCCCGAATCAATGAATTTGGATTTTTGGAAACTCCGTACGCGAAAGTTGAGAGCGGTCGAGTAACCGACCAGATCGTTTGGTTCGACGCTCTTGAGGAAGAAAAATATAAGATTACCCATGGCGGTGTCAGAAAAGACGAAGCGGGAAATATTTTGGATGAAGTTGTTGAGGCTCGCGTTAAAGGTGTTCCAGAGACATGTTTGCGCAAGGATGTTGAATTCATTGATGTTGCGCCGCATCAGTTTATCAGCGTGGCGACTTCGCTTATACCGTTTTTACAACATGACGACGCGAATCGCGCGCTCATGGGTTCAAACATGCAACGGCAAGCCGTTGTTTCAATCAAGCCGCAAGCTCCATATGTTTCAACAGGAGAGGAAGATCATGTTGCGATTGATTCTGGGTATGTGGTTCAGGCAGAAGCCAATGGAGAAATCATTGAAGTGGATGCGGATCATGTGAAAGTGAAATATTCGAACGGCACGATAAAAAACTATGTTTTGGAGAAGTTCAAGCGATCAAACCAATTTACGTGTATTTCCCAGCGACCACTGGTGACTATCGGCCAGATCGTTAAAAAAGGCGCCGTACTTGTCGATGGTCCCTCGATAGAGAACGGAGTATTGGCGCTTGGGCAAAATCTTCTTGTCGCGTTTATGTCGTGGCAAGGCGCAAACTTTGAAGACGCGATCATCATATCTGAGCGAGTGGTGCGCGATGATTTATTCACCTCGATCCACATCGAAGATTTTTATTGCGATGTGCGCGATACGAAGCTTGGTCCCGAGGTGACGACCCCGGACATCCCGAATGTTTCCGAGGAAAAATTGAAAAACCTGGATGAGGACGGAATTATCCGTATTGGAGCCGAAATAAAATCTGGCGATATTTTGGTAGGAAAAATTTCTCCGAAAGGGGAGGCGGAACTAACATCAGAGGAGCGATTACTTAGAGCTATTTTCGGCGAAAAAGCCCGGGATGTAAAAGACACATCGCTTACTCTGCCGCACGGCAGGAGGGGCCGCGTGGTAAACGTGAAAGTTTTTGATCGCGAGAAGGGAGACAAACTCGAACCCGGAATTATTAGGCGGATTCAAGTTGAAGTTGCGGAGCTCCGGAAGGTTCAGGCGGGGGACAAGCTCGCGGGGCGGCACGGCAACAAAGGAGTTATTTCTCAAGTGAGTTCGATGCAAGATATGCCGTATCTTGCAGACGGAACTCCCGTGGATATTATCTTAAATCCGCTGGGTGTCGCGTCCCGTATGAATCTCGGGCAAATTTTGGAAACACATCTTGGCTGGGCTGCTTCGAAATTAGGATATCGCGCGATTACTCCGGGACTGGACTCGATAACCGAAGAGGAAATGCGAGAAGAGCTCAAGAAAGCAGGTTTGCCGGAAGACGGCAAAATGCAGCTGTTTGACGGGCGCACCGGCCAGGCATTCGATAACCGCATAACTGTCGGGCAGGTGTATATCATGAAGTTGAATCACCTTGTGGAGGACAAGGTGCACATGCGATCAATCGGGCCATACTCGCTTATTACTCAACAGCCGTTAGGGGGTAAAGCGCAGTTTGGTGGGCAGCGCTTTGGAGAAATGGAAGTCTGGGCGCTTGAAGGGTACGGAGCGCGACATACGCTTCAGGAGATGCTTACTATTAAGTCTGACGACGTGCTTGGCCGCGCCGCCGCCTATGAATCCATTATTCGCGGTGAAGAGATAAAAGAGGCGAACCTACCCGCTTCTTTTAGTGTGCTTATGAATGAGCTCAAAGCAATGGCGTTTGATATTAGGCCGCTCTACAATTCCGATTCTGACCGGCGAGATGATTTCAGCGCGCTCAAGATTAATATCGCTTCGTCTGAAGAAATATTAAAGTGGTCTCACGGCGAAGTTATAAAACCGGAGACCATCAATTACCGAACACAACGCCCCGAAAAAGACGGTCTTTTCTCGGAACGGATTTTCGGTCCGACGAAAGATTATGAATGTTATTGCGGAAAATATCGCCGGATCAGATATAAAGGGGTGGTGTGCGATAAGTGTGGCGTCGAGGTGACGAGGGCCGTTGTTCGACGCGAGCGGCTTGGGCATATCTCGCTCGCGGCTCCGGTAAGCCATATTTGGTTCTTGCGAAGCGTTCCGTCCCGGTTGAGTTTAATGCTGGATGTTCCTACCGGAAAATTGGAATTGGTGATTTACTATTCCGCGTACATCGTTACGGAAGTTAACGAAGACGAAAAGAAGAAAGCGCTTGCGGATATCGGGCGGGAACTCCGTGGCAAGCTGAAGAGTGAATCCAAAGATAAGAAAGCGAAGAAAGACCTTATGAAGGTCGCGGATACCGCGGAGGATTATCTCGAAAATCTTCAAGTGGGTCAGGTTTTGGGCGAGACGGAATACTTCAATCTCTCAAAGAGGTTTGGTTCGGTATTTCGCGCTTCGAGCGGCGCTGAGGCGGTGCGGAGCATTTTAGAGAAGATGGACTTGAAAAAAGAAGCGCAGAAAATTGAGCGGTTGCTCGAACATACGAAAGAAAATCTTACGCAGGCCAAGCTCTTGAGACGTCTCAAGATGGTGCGCTCGATGATTAAGAACAATACCCGCCCCGAGTGGATGGTTTTAAATGTTCTTCCCGTCTTGCCGCCGGATCTTCGGCCGATGGTTGTGTTAGATGGCGGCCGTTACGCTACGTCGGATTTGAACGATTTGTATCGCCGCGTTATCAACCGCAATAATCGGTTAAAGAAACTTTTGGAGATAAAGGCGCCGGACGTTATCATCCGCAACGAGAAGCGGATGTTGCAGGAGGCGGTTGACGCGCTTATCGATAATTCCGCCCGCTTCGGTTCGCAGCAGCTCTCCGCGCGCCGCCGTCCGCTTCGTTCCCTCGCGGATATGCTTAAGGGCAAGCAGGGCAGATTCAGACAAAATTTGCTGGGTAAGCGGGTGGATTACTCCGGTCGTTCCGTGATAGTTGTCGGACCAAAGCTGAAACTCGACGAATGCGGTCTCCCGAAGATAATGGCGTTGGAACTTTTCCGACCGTTCATAATCAGCGAGGTTATGAAGAAGGGTCTCGCGCATAACATTCGGAGCGCGAACAGATTTATTGAAGAAGGGAGCGACGAAGTGTGGGCGATCCTCGAAGATATTATAAAAGACAGGAAAGTGCTTTTGAATCGCGCACCGACGCTTCACCGCTTAAGTATTCAGGCGTTCAAGCCGATTCTTATAGAGGGTCTTGCTTTGCAGATTCCGCCGCTTGTTTGCGTTGCGTTTAATGCCGATTTTGACGGAGACCAAATGGCGGTTCATTTGCCGCTTGGTTCCGAGGCCCAAAAAGAAGTAGGGGCTGTTATGTCCGCTGGAGGGAATCTTTTGAAGCCAGCGACGGGAGAGCTTATCACGACGCCTACGCAAGACATGGTGTTGGGAATTTATTATCTCACTCGCATGGATCCTGCGCGCGATGGAAAGGGAGTGAAGGCGTTTTTGAGTTTTGAAGAGGCGTCTTTAGCTCTTGAATTTGGAGCGATTGATTTACATGAGCCTATTAAGTTTTGCAGCGTGGTTGTTCCTGGCGAACCTCTTGCGTGGCGGGAAACAACCGTGGGAAGATTGATTTTTAATCAGGCGCTTATCGGGGTTTCTGAATTTATCAACGACACGATGAATAAGAAAAAGCTTGCGCGGCTTATTGAAAAAGTTCTTGAGGTGCATGGCCTTGAGGCGGCGAGAGACGCGCTCGACAGGATCAAACTTTTAGGCTTTGAAATGGCGACGCGGTCAGGTATTACGTGGGCGATGTCTGATCTTGTTCCTCCGACAAACAAGCCGAATATTTTGCGCGCCGCGGAAAATGAAGTCGAACTTGTCCGGGCGCAGTTTGGCCAGGGATTACTTACGGAGTCAGAACGCCGTGGGCGAACGATAAGCGTGTGGGGGAAGGCAAAGGAAGAAATTGCTAAACTTATCGCGAACGCGTTACCCAAGAATAATCCAATTTATCAAATTATTGATTCGGGTTCTCGAGGATCGTGGGCTCAGCCGATTCAGATGATGGGCATGAAGGGATTGGTCCAGAATCCAAAAGGAGAAGAAATCGAATTGCCGATCAGGTCTTCGTTTAAAGAAGGGCTGAGCGTTCTCGAATACTTTATTTCTACAACGGGCGCGAGAAAAGGAACGACCGATACTGCGCTTAAAACGGCGCAAGCGGGGTATCTCACGCGCCGACTTGTTGATGTGTCGCAAGACTTAATTATTCGCGAAGAAGACTGCAAAGCTAAAGATGGAATAGAAATATTCCGCGCTGATGGAAAAGAATTTAACCAATCTTTCAGAAGCAAGCTCTTTTCGAGAGTTGCCCTCGAAGATGTTCGCGTTGATCGAAAGATAGTGGTACGCGGCGGGGAGGTTATAGATAGCGAGGCATCTGAGCGTATTGAAAAGTCTTTGCTCGAATCAGTGAAAGTCCGCTCTCCGATTATGTGTCGGACGTTGTATGGCGTATGTGCTACCTGTTATGGTCTTGATTTGGGCAACATTAAGCCGGTCAAAATGGGGAGCGCGGTCGGTGTTGTTGCAGCGCAATCGATCGGTGAGCCGGGGACCCAGCTTACCATGAGGACGTTCCATACCGGAGGCGTTGCCGGAGTTGATATCACCCACGGTTTGCCTCGAGTCGAAGAAATTTTCGAAGTCAGGCCGCCGAAGGGTAAAGCGATTTTGTGTCCGGTGGACGGGGTTTTGGAAAAGATCGAGGAGAAGGGGTCGCTCAAGGTATTGAAAATCGCCGCGAAAGGCGAAAAGGTAAAAGTGAAAGAAAAGGAATTCTCAGTCCATCGTTCAGCGACACTTTTTGTAAAAACCGGTGATACAGTAAAGAAAGGAGATCAGCTTTCGGAGGGCCACATTGATTTGAAAGAACTTTTGGAGTTAAGGGGAGTTAGAGAAGTTGAGCGATACATTATAAATGAAGTTCAGAAGATTTATATGTCTGAAGGAGCTTCCATCAATAACAAGCATATTGAAGTGATTATTCGAAAGATGTTCTCGCGCGTGAAAATCAAGGATGCTGGAGACGCGCCGGATTTTGTCGCGGGAGAAACCATCGAAAAAGACAGAATGCTTGAGGTTAATAGGGATCTTAAAAAACAAGGATTGCGTCCCACAAAGGGGGAGGAACTTCTCTTGGGCGTGACTCGAATCGCGCTTACATCCGAAAGCTTCCTTTCGTCCGCTTCGTTCCAAGACACATCGAGGGTATTGGTGAAAGCTGCGATAGAAGGCAAGATTGACACACTTCGCGGTCTTAAAGAGAATGTCATTATTGGAAGGCTTATTCCTATGGGAAGTATAGGGCAAAGCGTGCTTGCTGAAGAAGAAGTCGAAGCTAAGGATGTGAAAGAGATCAAGGAAGAAGAGGTTGTTGCTCAATAATAAACTCAATTTACATTTGTGAACGTCTATACTATACTCTGTAACTTATGGATAAGGTAATTACAAAAGAAGGTGTCGTGGCGCGCGATTACGAAATTGCCCTGCTTTTACCGCAAGAAGAGCTTTTGCTGAATATTCTTAAGATATTGGGTCAGCATAAGATTGAGATAAAAACGGAAGGGTCAGTGAAGAAAATAGGACTTGCATATAATATCGCACATGCAAAAGAAGCATATTTTGTTTTTTTTCATGTTTCCGCTCTTCCTGACGACATAAAACTTCTTGAAGCGAACTTGAGGAGTGATGCCCAAGTGTTGCGGTTTCTGATTATTCGTCTTCCGGGAACGAAGGCAGAGCGCGATGAAGCGTCGAAACGATCAAGTAGGCCGTCTTTTAGGCCATCCCCGCGGCGTTCCGCAGGTATTCCTATCGCTGATTCTCGCCAGCCAAGCGCGATAAGCAACGAAGCGCTAGAGAAAAAGATTGAGGAAATTTTGCAGTAGCTTCAAGTATCAAGTGTCAGGTATCAAGTATCACGAAAGAACAATGAGAATCATTCCCGTCTTTTCTTGACACGTGACACCTGATACATGACACTTAAATTATGAATTTAAACAAGGTTTTCATTTTCGGACGGCTCACGGCTGATCCTCAAGTGCGGCAAACACCTTCCGGCCAGAGCGTTTCGAGCTTCGGCGTCGCCACGAATCGCGTGTGGACGGACAAAGCTGGCGCGAAGCAGGAACAGACCGAGTTTCACAACGTGGTCGTTTGGGGCAGGCAGGCCGAGATTGTGGGTCAATTTCTTACGAAGGGAAGTTCGATTCTGGTGGAGGGGAGACTTCAAACCCGCTCTTGGCAGGACAAGCAAGGGCAACAGCGTAGGACGACAGAAATTATAGCGGATAGGATCCAGCTTGGCCCGCGGCCTATGGGTATGAGACAAGAGACAAGAGACCAGCGACAAGAGAGTGGAGACAAGCGACAAGAGACAGGCGACAAGAGACAGGCACAAGCCGCAAAAGAGCCGCCAGTAGAAGAATTGCCTGAAATCAACTTAGATGAACCAGGCGCCGGAGAAATTAAACCGGAGGATTTGCCGTTTTGATTTAATAATGAAAAAAAGATATTGGTTGAGAGATGGGATTACTGTCGGAATAATTTATTCTATTTTATTTATTCTGTATGTGGTGTATGCATATAGTGTTGAGGGTAATACTTCTTCAGGTGCTGGGTTTGGTCTTTCTCTAATTCCTCTTGCGTTATCTGGGTTTCCTGCCGTCCTTATTTTAGATATTTTGCCCAATTTTATTAAACCGACCATAGATTCTTTATTTGGAGGGATATTGATCATGTATATCGTAAATACCCTACAATGGTTTATTATTGGTTCTTTTCTCGGCTTACTCTACGGCAAAATTAAAAATAGGGTATAGTTGCTATAGGGTGTGAGGGGGTTAGGGCTTATTCTGATTGACAAATTCCCCTAGTGGCTATACCCTAAACCCTATTGGCTAATTCGAATGGCAAAAAAAATCAAAACAATCATAAAAATTCAGATAGAAGCGGGAAAGGCAAACCCCGCGCCGCCGATTGGAACCGCGCTTGGGCCGCAGGGTATTAACATCGCCGATTTTTGCAAGAAGTTTAATGAAGCCACGAAGGAAATGACGGGCGATGTGGTTCCCGCGGAGATCACGATTTTCGAGGACAGGAGCTTTACGTTTAAGCTCAAAACCCCTCCGGCGTCGGCATTGCTAAAGAAAGCGGCTGGCATCGAGAAGGGCTCCGGCGATCCCTTAAAAACAAAAGTTGGCAAGGTAACTCGCGCCGATGTGAAAAAAATCGCTGAGCGAAAAATGGTTGATTTAAATACAGATAACCTTGAAGCGGCACAAAGAAGTATCGCAGGAACGGCCAGGAATATGGGAATTGAAATTACAGAGTAATTTTAATTCCCATATTCACGAAGGAGGGGTCGGGAGGAAAGTATTAGGTTCCTCCCGTGTAGGAAAATATTAAAAACCGCGGGTTTTTAAGGAGCGGAGCGTTCGCCGATTAGGCGAACTCGCGGAGCGACGGAATATGGGCATTGAGGTGATTGATTAGGCCCACACTTTCGAAAGAGAATCAGGAAAAGGAAAAGCCGTTCAGAAGGTCTGAACGGCTTTCTTGTTTGAAGGCATGATTATTTATTTTATCCGCTTACGTGCCGCCAGTTGAGCCGCGCGAGTTTTTGCTCCGTGCGGGTTCAGAATTTGCCTCCGGTGTATCGACCCCCGTCGAGCCATGCGAGCCGTTTCCGCGCACGGTATCAGGAAGCGAAGAAACAACCTCAAACTCAGGCAATTTAACTTCTTTAAACACAAACTGCGCAAGACGTTGAAACCGGCCGATTCGAAATTTCTTTTTCCCTCTTTTTGTGAGTTTAATCTCGATGACAGGTTCGCCTCGAAAGCCGGGATCTATCGGATGATCGGAGTTTATAACCCGAAGCCCTTTCCTTTTTGCGAAACCTCGTGGTTCAACGTACGCCGCGACGCCCGGAGGTATTTTGAGAACAACGCCGGTACCGAGGAATACTGTTTCTCCGCGTCGCAGAATGAACTCGTCACCTTTAACGCGCTTTTTGATGCGTTTGTTGGTTGGCCGTTCATCAAAATCAAAAAGGGTTGTCCTCATGCGAGGATTCCTTGGATCCGGATCAAGGCTCACAATTGCCCGGGTTGGTATGTCGTATCCGACATCGTTAGATCTTGCCCTAATCGGAAGTTTCCCGCCGGGCAAAACAATAACGCGGTATCTCACTGCTCCGTCGCTTTTCATTCTTTTCATAAAAGTTCTTTCTCAAATCTACTAATAATATGAAAACATCCGCGCGTTTTTTGCGCAAGTTCCAAATTAACAGTGTTGGGGGTACAATACTGCCATGAAGCAAGGAGTTTTCATCGTCATTGAGGGAACCGATGGCTCGGGGAAAACCGAGCAGACGAAGCGGCTCGTAGAGCGTCTTGCGAAAGAGGGGCACGCAATTTTGTCATTCGATTTTCCGCGCTATGGTAATCCGTCTGCGTATTTTGTCGAGAAATATTTAAACGGGCAGTACGGGACATCGGAAGAAGTTGGAGCAAGAAGAGGCTCTTTGTTTTTCGCGCTTGATAGGTTTGACGCGGGGAAGGAAATACAAAAAGCCTTGAACGGGGGAATGGTTGTGGTGTCTAATCGATATGTTGCCTCAAATATGGCGCATCAAGGGGGTAAAATTGCGGACGAAAAAGAACGGGAAAAATTTTTTAACTGGGAAGTCGATCTCGAGTTCGAGCTATTGGGCATTCCTAGGCCGGATTTGAACGTTGTGCTTCATGTTCCTGCCGCGATTGCCCAGAGTATGGTGGATAAGAAAGGCCACCGAGATTACGTGGGAGGCGCGAAGCGAGATATCCACGAAGCGGACATAGAGCACTTACGACGGGCGGAAGAAACGTATATTGAGATTGTCCGGTTATATCCCGATCGATTTTCTCTCGTTGAATGCGCTCCGGGCGGAAAATTGCTTTCGCTTGAAGCTGTCCATGAAAAAGTTTGGACATTGGTTTCGGCGCTTCTTGGAAAATTTAGTTCCTGACTTGAGCGGAGCGAATATTAGCATTTTGAACGATCGTTCAAAATGCTAATATTTTCAAAAGATTGACAACCTCCCGCTGTCTTGTTATATTTTATCCCGTAAAAATATAGCAAGGGTACGGTAATTGTACCGATGCCTTTTGAAAACAAAAAAAATCGGAAAGAGAAAGGATCGATATGGATTCGTCATATTTAGTCACTGTGCCTGAAAATCATAAGTTGCAGAAGGAATATAGTTTTTGGCTATTTAAGCGTTCTTTGAGTCGTTTTCCGAGGGCGGCGCGGTTGGACGCGTTTGCGGAGGATGAAACGGCTGTTCAGTTGGTGTCGGAAATCCTAAGGACTGGACAGGCAAAAGAGCGCTGGGAAAGGAGACCCCTGGCGGATAAACTCCGAGGCGTCGGTATTCATCCGCTTGATTCCGCGTGGGTAGCGAAATTTAAAGATGAGTACAAAGCGAATTTTTGCGAGGAACGCGCGCGGGAGTTTGCAGGTGGGGGCTTCGCGGAACCTCCACCGGCATGGTGGACGGTTGTTGTGTGGTCGTTTCTGTTTCTCATGCTCGGAGTTGCGTTTGGAAAACTGATGCCGCCGGAATTCACTCAAATTCCAGAAATTCCTTTTGTCGTTGTGGTTCTCGCGGCTACCGCGTTTGGGTCTCTTGTCGGGCTATATCGCGCGTGGCGGAAGCCGGTTATCGCAAGGACCAGGCGCCAGTTGCATTTTGAAAGCGCGAAAACGTTTTTAACCAGTGCGACAAGATGGGATGTAATGTCTTTCGACAATTGGGTTGCTCTCAATTCCTCGAAACCGTTTGCGCACCCAATTCCTCACGATGTGCGTGAGAAGGCGAAGGCAATTGAGCAAGCGTTGCCGGGGGCAAAACTCGAAGTCGAGTGGTTTGATGAAGATCCATTTCTTCGAGTTCGATACGGGAATGAAACGTGCTACATTTCCCATTGGTGATCAAGGTTTCGATCGCCGAGTTGTGTTCTGGTAAAAATCTGGGCCCGTGCGCGCAAAACGCCGCGGGCCCTTAAATTTTCCATTACATTTCGTGTATAATACGTACCATGGCTTATCGACCCACCATTGGTTTAGAAGTGCACGTCGAACTTAAAACGCGAACCAAAATGTTCTGCGATTCTTTGAACGACCCTAACGAGCGGCGTCCGAATACAAATGTCTGTCCGGTGTGCCTTGCTCATCCTGGGACATTGCCGACGATAAACAGGCAAGCGGTTGAATTCGTGATTCGCGTCGGGCTCGCCCTTCGCGGGACGGTAAACCCCGTCACAAAATTTGACCGGAAAAATTATTTTTATCCCGACTTGCCGAAGGGATATCAGATTTCACAATACGATCAGCCGCTTGTTGTGGGCGGCATGCTTGAGGGCGTGCGTATTCGGCGCATACATTTAGAGGAAGATACGGGGCGGCTCGTGCACGCGACAAGCGACATGCGACAAGCGATAAGTCTTGTGGATTTTAATAGAGCCGGAGTGCCGCTTATGGAGTTGGTAACGGAACCGGATATAACGAGTGTGGAGCAGGCGTCTGAATTCGCGCGTGAATTACAGCTTATTTTAAGGTATCTCGGCGTTTCCGACGCGGATATGGAATCTGGCCAAATGAGAATTGAGGCGAACGTGAGCGTAGGGCAAATGAAGAACGACAAATTGCACATGGGAACGAAGGTTGAGTTAAAGAATATTAACTCTTTTAAGGCGATGGAAGATGCTGTCCGGTATGAACTTGCGCGCCACGAGGAAGTGCTGGAATCCGGCGGAACAATTTCGCAGGAAACGCGAGGGTGGGATGAAGCGAAACAGAAGTCGGTGGTTCAGCGGACCAAGGAAGACGCGCACGATTATCGCTATTTCCCGGAGCCGGATTTACCGCCGTTTGAGACGGATTTTTTCAATCTCGAAAAACTCAAAGCCGAATTGCCGGAATTGCCCGCGAAAAGGCGCGAACGGTTTGTGAGAGAGTATGGTTTAAACGAAGCCCAGGCGGATACGCTTGTCGGCGAGCCGGCTCTCGCGGATTATTTCGAAGAAGCGGTAAGCGAACTCAAGGAAAAAAGTCCACAAGCGTCGGTACTTACACTGTTTAATTATCTTACGAGCGACATTCGCGGCATTGTAAACGAACTCGGAATTGTTTTGCGCGACACGAAAGTGAATCCGGAGCATTTGGCGCATTTGGTTTTTTTGATCGAGTCTGGGAAACTCACCAGCCGCCAGGCGAAAGATATGCTCGCTAAGATGTTTAAGCGCGACGAGGATCCGGAGGATATTTTGAAAGATGAAAGTCTATACGCGATTTCTGGTACTGCGGAACTTGAAACAATTGCCCAGTTTATACTTCAAGAAAATCCTGCCGCAATTGCCGATTACAGGAAGGGCAAAGTTGCGAGTTTGCAGTTTCTAATCGGCAAAGCGATGGCGAGGCTCAAAGGTAAGGGGAATCCGGAAGTGCTTAAAGAGATTTTTTTGAAATTGCTGAAGTAGTTTGGATAGCATTTTTTGGATCAATCCATAAAACGTTTTTATCTTTCCTAAACCACGTTATTTGGCGTTTCGCATAGTGCCGTGTATTCATTTTGATTTGTCGGATCGCTTCCTCGAGTGTTTGTGTTTTCTTGTCATTCCCGTGACAACGGGAATCCAAGTTTTTTTTAACTTCTGGATTCCCGCCTCCGCGGGAATGACAGTATTCTAGGTAATCTATAATTTCGCGATAGCCGATGGCTTCAAGCGCTTTTACGCGGCCATACTTTTTATATAGATTCCGTGTTTCTTCGACAAGACCGTCCTGTATCATCTGATCAACGCGCGTTTCGATTCGTTCCCGCAGTTTTTCCGGCGGCAGGGCTATTCCGATTATTTCCGTT
>Ga0209542_10012488_pt1 | contig 14835 bp, 17 predicted proteins | sample RifCSPhighO2_01_FD_184028 | JGI IMG/M metagenome (GOLD analysis project Ga0209542, IMG submission 184028) | Soil microbial communities from Rifle, Colorado - Rifle CSP2_plank highO2_0.1 (SPAdes) (version 2) | ecosystem: Environmental > Terrestrial > Deep subsurface > Rock core/Sediment ...
TTAGTCTGTCCGCCTAGATAAACTTCAATCTGTCCATTAGGATCGCCAGCACTTACAACCCCTATCCCAAGCCTCCACCCACCCCCGCCATCAGGACCTTTAACCAAAATATTCTGATGTGCCATAGTCGTACTCTTAAACCAAGCTTCTACACTAAAATCTCCGAATTCAGGATTTAATTTTGGATTATCTTTAATAGTTATATTTTCTACACATGTCCAGCATCCTTTAAAGTGAAAAGCTCCCCCATATTTTCCTGAAGAAGTCCAGGTTACATTATTTACTATTCCATTATTCCCATTTCCAGAAAAGTCATATACAAAAGTGCTATTTTCTCCATAGTAAGAATCTTTATCAAATCTCATAAGCAAACTTAAATTATCCTCATGCAACTCTCCATTTTTTATTATAGGAGAAGAAGGATTAACTTGAGATGGAGAATCTGTATTACTTCCACACTCACTTATGTCCTGCTCAAACACTTTTATATTTGCATTAGTTGTATAATTATCTAATTCTGCATACAGCTTAACACTATCTCCTGGCCTTACAACAGAAGTACTCCAATAAGCAACATCAGAAGGGCTGCTGGCTAAAATCTGGTTTCCTCTGAATAATTTATTAAAAAATTCAGAAAAAGAAAAGGCAGAAATAAAAGGCAAGAATAAAATTAGTACTAATCCTAATATAACTAAAACCCCTTTCTTTTTCATAAATTACCTAAGAAATATAAATATTTAAAGTTATATATTATAAATAGAGTATGAAAAGCCTCAAAACCCCCATATTTGTCTTCCAGCCAGAAAAGCTAAAAGAAAATTATGCTGATTTTAATAGCTTATGCAAAAAATACTTCTCAAAATTCAAAATAGCATATTCTGTAAAAACAAATTCTAATAAAGAAGTAATAGAAATTTTAAGTAAGCTAAACTCTGGCTTTGAAATAGCCTCCCTTAGTGAATTAAAATCAGTTCCTAAACACTCTTTTATAGTCTTCAACAGCCCAGCTAAAACTCAAGACGAATTAAAGCTAGCAATAAAAAACAAATTATTAATTAATATAGACTCAAAATCAGAAATAGATAAAATAGCAAGAATAACAAAAGGCAAAAAAATAGAAGCAGGATTAAGAATCTCAATAGAAGAGTCAAAATTTGGAGTAGAAGATTCAGAAATAGAGCAAATAATAAATTATGCAAAATCAAAAGGAATAGAAATCATCTGCATTCACATTCATCAAGGCACACAGCTAACTCTAAAAGAATATGAAGCCAGCATAATTATTTTTGAAAATATTTTAGAAAGAATAAGCAAAAAGATTAATCTAAAGTATATAGATATTGGAGGAGGCATCCCAGATAAACAACAGCTAAAAAATCTAAATTTAAGCTTAAATAATTATCTTGAAGTAATAGCCAAACACCTTGAAAAATTCAAAGCAACAATAATCCTGGAACCAGGAAGAAGTTTAGTATCAGATGCTTTCTTCCTCCTGACAAAAGTAATCGCAGTAAAAGAAAACTTCAACAAGACTTATGCAATCCTAGATGCGGGAATTAATCTTCTGCCTAAGATTACTCTTGCTGGTTATAAATTCAGCAAATATGATAATACAGAACAAGGAAAAGAAAATAAGCAGAACAAGGATATAAAAAATAGATTAGTAATTAATAACAAATCTCTAGTGGGCGGGGGGGCGGGATGTAGTTGGGCAAATAATCAAGAAGAAAATAAAGATTGCTTATTAGCAGGTCCTCTTCTCTTCTCAAATGATATTCTGGGAAAGTTCCAAGGGAATTTACAAGAAGGAGACATTCTCAAAGTTGAGAATGTCGGAGCTTACTGCTATAATCTCGCCTGGGAAATTTCTTATAAAAAGCCGAAGATAATCTGCAAATAAGTTTATGTTGCTATTGCAATAAGCAGAACAAGATTGTAAAGCGTTTAGAAATTATTAATGTGGACCAATCTCTAACTTCTTTATGTATAATATACAAAGGTTTAAATAATATCACGTATAATTACGTAATATGGAGATAATAGCAAAGGTAAGCAGAGGAAGCAAAATGGACCAGATTTACCTTCCAAAGAAAAGGAGTGGTTTTCTTGCTGGGCAGTATGTACTTATTCAACCCATAGAATCCCCTAAAGAAATAAAGAATCCTTTTTTCTATGGAATAGAAAGTCTTGAACCCATTAAGACAAAGTTAATTGAAGAAATATTTTCCTTAATAGAAAAAAGAGCTGATTTTGAAAATGTAATAATAACAGGCTCTTTTTTAGAGCCAGGATTCAGCTTCAATGATATCGATGTATTAATCATAGGGAGAAAAGCAAGAGGATTAGATAAAGTTATAGAAAAGCTTATTGGTATCAAAACCCATATAATTTTTATATCTAATCAAGAATTAATAAAAGGGCTGGAAACAGATCCTCTTTATCAGTTAATGCTGAGTAAATGTGCATCAATTAAAAGGATTATATATAAAATAACACCAAAAATAAACTATCAGCTTCTTGACTTGCATTTGCTGAAAAGTAAAACCTTAATTGATAATTTTGAAGCTTTTGATGGAAATGAAAAGTATTACCTTATTCGAAACATGATAGCAATTAAGCTTTTTATAGAGCATAAGAAGGTAAGCCAAGAACGAGTAAATAAAGATATTAGAAGTTTATTTAACTTAGATGCAACACAAATAAAAAAGAATCTTCTTAATAAAAATTTTCTAAATAAATACAGAAAGATTTATGAAAAAATATCTGATCTTATAATGAAGAGAATAAAAAGTATAAGGAGTGAAAAATGAATAGAAATCAGCTCATTGATAAGTTTATTTCAAATCTTGCGAATGCAGTCCTGCATAAAATATTGGAAAAAGCAATAGAACAAGAAGAAATAGCAAAAAGGTATAATAAAGAAATATTAAACAGCTGGGAAATTGCAAAAAGATATAGGGAAAAAATAAACCCTTCAACACCTCCACTACAAGAAAGAGATGCTTCGGAGATAAGGAAAAAAATAACAAATAGAGTAAGAAACGAGCTTCAAATAAGAATCTCAAAAGGCTACAAAAATATAGATATAAATTTAGTTGAAGATTTCGTTGAAAAAGCACTTAAAGAGCAGAAAATAATATAAATTATTCTTCAAATTTGTAAAAAACCGAAAAGATTACAAACTATATATAGTTGCTATAGATTAAAACAATGAAAATAATAACAATTCATCTAAGCAAGGAAACAAAAGACAAAATACTTTCTTTTGGAATAAAAGGAGAAAGTTATGATGCTATCCTTAGGAGAGTTTATTCCCTCGCAGTCAAAGAGCAATTAAGAGAATTTCTACTTTCCTCTGAAGACACTGTTTCTATAGAAGAAGCCATAAAAGAAGCTGATAAAAAATGACCAAGGCAAGGTGAACCTCCCTGTGCCAAGAGCACAGGGCATCTTCAATATTATTAATCTCTACAATTTTTCCGCTGTTTAATAGCTTTGCAAGTAAGCAGAACAAGGTGTAGAAATAGTTTTTTAGATAATAACTAAGAGGTTTAATATCACTCTTTAGTTTCACCCTGTGGCAAGACCACAGGGTATAACGTATTAATTAAACAGATGTTGCTCTTGCATAAGTTGCTCAAGACTGCTAAAAGGATAGCTATTAATAACTGTCCTTTCTTTGCACACCTCTATAGAATATTAATGCAATAAGCAGAGCAAGATTGTTAAATAGGAATTAATAGTTATTATTTATTCGCACATCCTTATAACCTTTGCAGACAAGTTGCCCAATGATATTTAAGATAGGAAGATAACAATTTTAAAAGCTAGTCTCCATCTCCCCAAGTATTCTTATTAAATTATCTATGTGGTATAAATCCTATATTAATAATAAATTAATTATATTAATAATTTCTTAGTTAAATTCTCAACCTCGCAACTCAATCTGTAAATAATCCCCTTAATATACACAGATGAAATCGCTCGCCACAACCTTTAATAATCCTCTCTTCTTTTTGTAAATATGGAATTCAAAGAGGCATATGAAACTATCGTGGCTAGAAGTGTGCAGAAGAATACTATAGAAATCCCTACAATTCTCTCATGCTTAGATTTTGAAGGAGCAGAATGCCTAGAGATAGGAGCAGGTCCACAAGCAAGAATAGCAATAAAACTAGCAGGATTTGCAAAGCACATAACTTGTTTAGAAAAAGATGCAGATAATGTTTCAAAGATAGGGGGAGAAGCAGGCTATCATGATGTAGAAAAAAAAATTTCAGCTTTATACTATAAGTATGAAAAAGAAAAATTCCCTTTTCCTGACAAAAAATTTGATGTAGTTTATTGTGCATGGCTTCCTCATAAAACAGTTACAGATACAAGATTTCTTGATGAAATGATGAGAGTTTCAAGGAAGCATATTTTAATTTTAATGCCTGGAATAAAAGGAGATGAGCCAAAACTAGTTTCTATAGTTAAAAAAGGAGAAAAAGAACGCAGAATGCAGTATAGAGGACAGATTACCAGATTTTTAATAGCAAAAGGATTTAAAGTAGATGAAAATTACAGAGAAAGACTTTTAGGCATGGCTTTTACAAGCTCCAAAGAAATAAGAGAAACTTATTATTGTTTAGCTTTCAAAAACTCTTTATCAGATAAAGACAGGAAAAAAGTTGACAGATTTCTTGATAGAAGAATAAGAAGCTATCAAAGAGGATTTTATATGATACACGGAATAAGAATATAAAAAAGCCTGGGATATTGTAACAAATGAAGGCAGTAAAAAGATTCTAGAAGACATGAAAAAATTTCTTTCTTCTGCTAATAATTAGCAAACCTCAACATCCAAAACATAATGCCCAACATGAGGCTTATAATTCTTAACTCTTACTAATTTTAATAACTTAATCTTAAACCCAAACTTCTCTGCTTCTTCTCCAACAAAATCCATAACTCTTTTTTCTTCATCTTTTATCTTCTCATCTTGAGCACACCTCTTGTGCGAAAGAGTCTGAGAATCATCAGATTTCTCAGAATCAACAAGTAAGTCTTCATAATGGATTATTGTGCCTTTTTTTGAAATCTTAAAAGCATCCTGCAAAAACTCTTTTGGCGGAGGCAAATATCCCATAACAATCCTATCTGATTTTATTCCTTTTTTTACAAGTTTGGAAATTATCTTTTTATTATCTCCATTAATTGCTTCTATATTTTTTATATTATTAATCTTTATATTTTCTTTTAAATATCTAAAAGCACAAGGATTCTTTTCAATAGAGTAAATCTTCTTAGCAAGAGAAAGCTTTCCAATTGCCAAGCTAAAATATCCAATTCCAGAAAACATATCAACAACAATCTCTTCCGGCTTAACATCTTTTGCAATCCTAACTCTCTCATTAATATTTCCTTTTGCAAACATCAGCTTTGTTACATCAAATTTATATTTTATCCCATTCTCCAAAACTTCAACTTCTTTTATCTTTTCTCCTGCAATCAACTTTAATTTAGGCTCCCTAAACTCTCCAGAAATTTCTCCTTCTTTATTATAAACAGCTTTAACTTTAGGATATAATTCTAAAACTTTCTCCCCAATAATTTTTTTCGCTTTCAAAATATCCTTGTTCAGATTAAGAATAATAATCTCTCCCAAGTTTTGAAATCCAGAAGGAAGAACTTCTAACTCTTCCTTTCCAAGTTTATCTTTCAACTTTTCCTGCATATTTTCTTTAAAACTCATCTTTTTTAACTTTTTTTCTTATTAATCTTAAACTTTGTTTATCTAAATCGCTTAATTCAACAGGAGCAGATAAAATTGCCGATAAATCTTCTCTGGATGCTTCTCTGTCTAGAGTTATTCCAGCTCTATATTTATTTGCACCAATATCTTCACTAATTCCAATACAGTATTTTGGTTTATATCCTCTTCTTACTGCTTCTTTCATATGAGCATCCTCATGTTTCAATGCACCTTCAATATCTCTAGCGTTCCAACCCAGATTTTTTAAAGCATAGATTAACTCGTCTCTTGAATCATAGATTCTTGTAGTTGTTGGTTCATCAACTTCTTCTCTTGATCTAGAATATATCAATAGACCTAAAATTCCAAAAACTAAAAAGATCGTTCCTAAATAACTGCTTGGTATATTGTTAATATTTGCTACAACCTTGCCTGTAAAGTTAGGAGAAATAAATAAAAATCCTACAATAAAGCTGAAAATTAGAAATATCTTCAAAAAAATTTTAAAATATTTTCTATTATATAATCCAATTTTTATTAAATTTACTTTCCTATCTATTAAAACCCAAACTCTCATGATTATAAAATTGAATTATACTATAAATAATTAACTATAATTTTCAAACTTTTTATACACCCTAATTAGCTCATCTTTGAACTTATTTAAATATTCTCTAGGAATTAGAGCACCAGCAGCAGCTTTATGCCCCCCACCCATAGAATTGGGCAGAGTTTTAGTAATTTCTTTGATTAGCAAATTGCAATCAACTTTTCTATCCTGCCTCCTAGAAGAAACATTTAACATTTTTGATTTGCCATCTTTGCTCGAAATAAATATAAGGGTTTTATCAGGATATTCAGAGCTTAATTTATTTATCAATAAGGATTTTATAGAATATTTTGAGTGCATATAATAAAAGATAATATCTTTGTAAACCTCTTTTTCTTTTTCAAATTCTCTCAATTTCTCTTCAAATTCTTTCTTAATACCCATAGTATATCTATCAAAATTAATATTATCTAATAATTGAACATCTAATAAAAGATTATAAATTTTCTTTTCATCATTTCTAAAAGCAGCAAGTGCAAAAGCAACATCTTCATAAGCCCTCCATAAATTTCCTTGGCTTTTTTCTAAACCAAAATCTTTGTAAACTTGCTCACAATTATCCTTATTATATTTGTTTGGCATATCAAATGTAATTCCAAGGGCAGCAATCCAGCTGGGAATTTTCTGTATTTTAGAAAATAGATAATAACACAAATATGAAGCAGGATATTCAGATTCTGCTTTTAAATAGATAGTCTTCTCTGAATTAAAATCATTTTCAGAAGGATGATGATCTATAAATAGGATTTCTGCAAATTTCTCCATTTTTTTAACTCTCTCAGCATTATCAATAAAAAGATCTGCAAATATTACCTTGTTTATCTTCTTATTTTTTAATTCTTCTATAGCCTTATCAATAGCACCAAAATCATAGCTAATTAACTGGAGACTCTCTAATTTTCCAATAACTTTGGATATTATTAATGCAGCACTTATTCCATCACAATCTGTATGACTTACAATTCCAACCATATCCTTCTCAGAAATATTAGAAATAAAATCAAAAAATCTTTTCTCACTGCCAAAAATAAAATTTAAAACCATATTATTATCTTATCTCCTTGATTTAAATAGCTTATCCTAAAACATTATTAATAATATAAAACCCCAACAATCTTGAGCTTAGCTTTGCACAAACTGATTATATAGTTATTATTAATAATCACCCCACTCTATAATTAAACATTTATTACAAAAAAGCAGAACAAGGTGTTAAAGAAGTTAGTAAATTTAATAATATTACTCGCGTAAAATTCACTCTTATTCCTTTTCAAGAATCTTGCAGCTAACATCTTCTGCTAACTCACAAAATTTAACAGCATCATCTTTTCCTTCAGCAAGAGTTCCATAGTGCATAGGAATAGTAATTGTCGCCTTGATTAACTTAGCTGCCTGCGCAGCTTCTTCATAATTCATAGTATAATTTCCACCAACAGGAAGCAAAGCAGCAAACTCATTTCCTTTCTTGCTATATCCTGTTAATTTTTCCATCTCTGGAATTAAATCAGTATCTCCTGCATGATAAATTATAATATTATTAAATTTTAAAATATAACCAAGCCATCCTTCAGATTTTGGATGAAATTGCTTCTTAATATTATAAGCAGGCACACCCATAATTTTTATTCCTAAAACTTCAATCTCATCTCCAGGCTCAATAATCTGCATCTCTATTTTCTTATTTAATTTAGTAATATTACTCTGGCAATCAGCAGGGATAATAATTACAGTTCCATCTTTTACAATTTTTTTTAAATCTTCTATAGAACAATGATCATAATGGCTGTGAGTAATCAAAATAATATCAGCTAAAGGCATCTCTCCCTGAATTTTAAATGGGTCAATATAAATTATTCTTCCAGCGTTAATTAAAAATCCAGAATGCCCAAGCCATTTTAATTCTATATTTCCTATTCGCATCCTGAATCAACTCCCGCTTTCAAAGCTGGATTAATAATACTTCCCTGAATAAAGCTTCCAAAAGCATAGATTCCAATGCCAATAATCATCTTAGCAAGTCCGTCAATTTCAATCTGACTGCTATTATTAACTGCTCCATATGCTCCTTGTCCCAGCCCATAACCACTTAAAACAGTTCCAGCATACATAAAAGGCTTCTCAAAATGAATTAAGTAAAATTCACCAACTTTATCAATTAATCTTCTATTCATTATCCTCTCCAATCTTTTCAAACTCTTTAGCAATGGATAAAATTTTGTTTTCATCAAACTTCTTTCCTAAAATTTGCATACCAACAGGAATTCCTTCTATACTCCCAGCAGGAATAGATATTGCAGGAATTCCCGCAATATTTGCCAGGCAAGTTAATGCGTCTGTTGCATATTCTGCTTCTAATCCAGGTGATTTTCCAATCTTCCATGGAAGCACAGGCATTGTCGGGCTGATAATAATGTCAACATTCTTAAATGCTTTTTCAAATTCCTTAGCAATAATATCTTTAACAGCCAGAGCTTTTCTATAATACTTTCCTGCAAATTCTGCTTTTGTAATTTCCTTTCCTCCTAGAATCCTGCGCAAAACCTCTTCTCCGCAATTTTCTTCAATCTTCTTTCCAAATCTTCTTCCATCAAACTTTCTTGTTCCTGAGAAAAATTCTGTGAACACAATAGGATAATAAGTCTGCACTCCCAAATCAATATACTTTATATCTATCTCTTTAACTGAAAATTTTTTCCTGCCAGCAATCTCACCAACTCTTTTTAAAACTAAATCCCAAATTCTCTTTTCTCCTAATTTTAACTTAGGAATCCCTATTATTATTTTGCCAAGTTTTTCAAACTTAATTGGTTTGCTTTCAAAAGTTGTTGCATCTCTATCATCTTTTCCTTTAATTACATCTAAAAGTAAAGCAGCATCATCAATATTTTTTCCAAAGCTCCCAATGCAATCAAAACTCATGCACATATCTATTAATCCATATCTTGATACTAGCCCATAACTTGGCTTTATTCCCACAATCCCGCAATTTGCAGCTGGATTACGTATACTTCCCCCTGTATCACTTCCTAAAGCAATATCACAAAATCCAGCAGCAACAGCAGCAGCACTTCCTGAAGAGCTTCCTCCCGGAATTCTATCTAAGGCAGAAGGATTTTTTGTAGCTCCAAAAGCAGATGTCTCTCCACTCCATCCGCAAGCAAACTCATCCATATTTGTCATTCCTATAATCAAGCCATCTTCTATTTTTATTTTCTCTATCACAGAAGCATCATAAGGACATTTATAATTTTCAAGAGTTTTTGAAGCACAACTTGCTATCAATCCAAGAATATTAATATTTGATTTAACAGCAATAATCTTCCCTGCTAATCTTCCTGCATTTCCCTTTTTAATTTTCTCATCAACTTTTTTTGCTTCCTCAATCGCCTCCGGATTTATTTGTAAAATTGCATTTATCTGTTTTCCATTTTTGTTATTTTTATCTATTTCATCTAGATATTGTTTTAATTTTTCGAGGGTCGTCATTTTAAGCCTCCCTCAAAGTCAATTTCACTTAGCCTTACCCACTTAGAAGCAACCCTTAACAAATGATTTGATGTAGAAAACCTAGAATTTCTGCTTCTGTCAAAATAAGTATAAATAATAACCTCAAAACCTTTTTGCTTCATTCTTTCAATGACTGGCACAAAATCAGAATCAGAAGCAATTAGGATTATTTTTTTAATACTTGGATAACTTTCTTTAACATCATACATGTCCATAATAACTAAAGCATCAACCCCTTTTTGGCAAAAGTCCTCTTTTCCATGCTCATTGATATATCTTTGGCATCTTCCTTCTCTTAAAGTAATCCATTTTTTTCTTCTTAGCATCTTAGTCATATTCTGATATTTGCTCATCAAAAAGTTTTCTTTTTTAGTTTGTTGAGAACTCTGAAATGGCGAGGCAGTATAAATAAAGACATGTTTTAAATTAAGACTTTCTTTTTTGCAAATATTTCTAAATGTCTGCAAATATTTTTGTTTTTTTCCAGTTTTTTTCTGCAAATGCTTCTTTACCAAACCAAAAAAACCATCATCAACAAACATCAGAGTATCTTCTATCATAAAATACCCCCAAAGCCACAAGAAAAATTAAAGCATCCGGCAACCTTGCGATCACCGGGGATCATACTCACAATCCGAAGATTGTTATTATCCTCAGCTTTTTTAGGTTTATAAGCTTTTTGTTTATTCATTTTATACTCCTTCCAGGATAATCTTTAAAGCATCTTAAAAGGGTTTCATTCTTAAGAATAAAATATGGAAATTTTTCAATCAATTCTCTTGAATAGCCTAAACAGGTCATTGCTGTTAAAATTTCCTTACCCTTGCTTTTAATAATCTCTAAAGCAGGAATAAAATCAGCATCACCAGAAACTAAGATACAAACATCACATTTATTGTCTATAACTGCAAGATTAAGTATATCTACTGCAATCCAAACATCAATTCCTTTTTCTTTTCTTTTAATATCTGCCAAATCTAAAAAGTTAGCTTCAACTAATTTTTGGCATCCATCACATAAATCTAAGTTATTTATTATTTTCTGTTTCTTTTTTAGGAGCTCTTTATTAGATAATTTTTGAAGTTTTCTTGTTATTATCTTAACCCCCTTCTTTTCTAAACTTTCTAAAAAAGCCATATGATTATAATACATTTCCTCTCCATCAGCAATACTTGGAACAGAAGCATACCATCTTATCTCCAGCAATTCATATTTCTTAACTTCGCAAAGAAATTTGGCTAATTTAGTAATGTCTACTTGAGAGGGTTCATAATACTTTTTTACATTATGATACCAATTATTAGCATCAACAAAAACAATCGCCCTTTTCATTTTAACCTCCAAGAATTCGAGAATAGGAAACCCGGCATTACCCTCAAGGAGCCATACCGGGGACTTAAATGTAAAACTGCATACCCAATACAAGGCACAACATACTCAGATGTTTCTAGTTTAAAAACCTTATTATCTGTCATTTTTTATTAATCGTAATACCCTGTGCTCTTGGCACAGGGATGTTTAGTCCGTTGGGTCCGGGGTCTTGCCCCAGGGTCAATACCCGTTTATTTTAAGCTTTCCTCGATTATTTTCTTCTCTTCCTCATTTATGCCATAAAGCTTGTAGACTTCTTCGTCAATTTCATAATCTGTATTATCAATCTGTTGTTTTAATCTTTCTTTTTCTCCTCCAGCTACTTTTTCATCATGATATTTCTTTTGAAGTTCAAGCATTTGGTTTACTAATTCTATTATTCTCTTTTCTTGAGATGAAGAGACTTTTGGGGCAATAATCCTTTCAGTAACAGGATTATCAAACTGCATTGTTCTTATTGCCTTGCCAAAAATAAATCTATAAGCATACCAATTAGTTAATTTTGAATTAATTATCGCAATTAAATATTCAGAAGAAACATCCCCCCTATTTTGTAATTGATTAATTGTGTCTACTATAATAAACTCTGAGATTTTCAAATCTTTAGATAATGAAGCAGTAATTTTTATATGATCAATTGGATTTTCTATATGTGCAACCAATCTCTGAACTAAAATTGAATTCTCTTTGATATACGCCTTTTTATCATTAATTACTTTTTTAAGAATATATCCTTTAATGTCTTGATGAATTGAGTATCTTCCAATTTGTGCACCGCCCAATACTTTAAAGTCAGATCTTTTATCAGTAACTTCTTTTTGATAAATTGCCCCTCTTTGATTAATCACAAAATTATTTAATGATCTTCCAGCACTTTTTATTTTTCTCCCTAATTTTAATTCTTTATCTGAAATACCGTTCAATAAAAATCCGAATTCTTGGAAAGTTTCTTTATTTATATTTCCAACACACTTAATTTCTTGATTTTCTCTTACGCACGATCTGTAAATCTTTTCAGCTCCATTTCTATTATAAAAATAAATAACCTGTTCAAGCTTTACTTCTTTCCAAACTTTACCGCAATCTACAACCTCAATTAGCCCAGATAAAAGTTTTTGTCTTATTCCGTTCCATGTTGAAGAATATACAAACGGCTTTGGAATAATAAATCCATTTATCCCTTCTTTTTTAACTAAATCAATTGCAAGAGCCATAAACAAACAGGCTGTATCAGTATTCCCTAATGAGAATTTCTTCTCCAACATCTCTCTATCTTTCTCAAGCAACTCAGCACCATAAGGCGGATTTCCCACCACGACATCAAATCCTCCGGATTTGAAAACATCTGGAAACTGAGCATGCCAATTAAAAGCCCTATCTGAAACTTTTGGATTATAAATCAAGCTATTACCACACTTTATATTATTTTCCAAGTGAGGCAGGAGCATCTTTTTAGTGTCTTGTCCCTCTCCCTCTAATAATTTAAGAAGGAGGTTTAGTCTAGCAATCTCCACAGCCTTTTCATCTAAATCAACTCCATGAATACAGTTTCTTAATATCTCTATCTTTTGCCCTAAATTTAACCTCTCGATCTTTCCTTTAGACTTAAATAATAGTTTACTTCCTACTTCTCCTTTATTCAACTTTTCTTCAATTCTATCACAAACTTCTTGAAAAGCTCTTATCAAAAAGCTTCCCGAGCCACAAGCGGGATCAACTATTTTAACCTCTAGAATCTCATCAACTTTCTTATCTTTTATATATTCGCCAATAGTGTTCTTAACAATATAATCCACAATGTAAGAGGGGGTGTAATAAATTCCCATCTTCTTTCTTTTTCCGCTTTCGCTATCAAGTTTTACTCTTTTCTCAGTTCCTTTTAATATCGTTCCCAAATATTGTTCGTATATACTCCCCAACAAGTCCCCCGGAATCTCATCAAACATATATCTTGCCTGATTATCTTCGCTTCCAAAATATAAAGCTCTTATCACTTTATGAAGAACATCGTCTGAAAATGAGCCCTCTTTTTCTAGTAAATTTGGCTCAAATAATCTCGAATCATATCTTTTATTAAAATCATCAAATTTTTCCAGCAAGTAAGGAAACAACTGAAGTTTAACCCCTTGAGTTCTTACATCATTATCTAATCCTAACAAGAAGTTCTGTGGTTCTAAACCTCTGTCTTCCACACTTCTTATAAAAATAAGTCTATCTATTAACAATTGGACAATCTCATCAATCTTCTCTTGAGTTAAGTAATTCTTCTTCGATTTTAATTCTGTTGAAAGATGCCTTCTTATCTCTAGCAGGTCTTCCAAAATACTCTCGTCGATTGGTTTATTTACTTTCTCGTCTTTTGCGGAGAGAAGCTTGTTTATTTCTCCTTTTTCAAAACTTTCTTTAGATAACAGCCAGAGAGTATCAAATTTTTCGATAAAATCCCCTGAATAAAATCTAAAATAATCATTGTTGACCCTTAAGAGATTTCTATCTATTGCTTTAATGTTTGAAAGCGCATGATAGACTCTTATTTCTTTAAAGTTTGTAAGGACTGCAAATTTAACCTTTCTATGGTAAGCATAAGAAACTGCCTGCCTCCCTTCCTCTTCCATTAGGGCAACATTTGTCTTCTTTGCTTCAATAACTAACACTTCTTGATTTCCTAATTTTAATATATAATCTGCTCTACCTTTCAAAATTCTAGTTTCTTTCGATATCTCTTTTCGTTCCCATCCCAAAGCTTCAAATAACGGCTCAATAAACTGGAATTTTATATCTTCTTCAGGCATAGAGTCAAGATGTTGCTTTGGAATCTCTGAGAAATCCTTTACTAATGCTTTTATCTTCTCTTTCGCCTCTTCCTTATCCATCATACCCATCCCCCCTTCTCAGCTTCTATACAATCATCTTTAATTTTCGGAGCATTCTTAAACATAATTTCTCTGTCTATTTTCTCTTTTTTTCCTCCTTCTTCTCTCATACTTTCATCTCTTTCTACTCTAGCCTCTTCAGTTTTTATTCCTTCTAAAGCTCTTGCAAACTTATCTAAAATCTCTTTTGCCTGCTGTTTAATTTTTTCTTCATCCATAAATCTATTAATAACAAATACTATTTAAAATCTTAGGTTTTCTATAAACCTAATGAGTTAAAAAACAACAGTTTTTTAAACTAATTAATAAAATCCCATAACACTATTTGTCACTAATAATTAAGCCTTTCATTAAAGTAGATTATCAAGTTATTAAAAAGCAAAGAGCAATTATTAATAAAATTTATAAAAAATAAAAAATAAGAAAAAGTAAATCTTTATTTACCAACTATCTTCAGTTTCTTCTACCACATCCTCTTCGTCATCTATATCTTCTGCGTCTTCTTCCTCTTCTTTGATTTCTTCAATTTTTTTTGCCATGTTTTTGATTTATCTCTAAATTTAGATTAAGTTCTAAGAATAAATTTTATTTATAAAGCTTTCTATGCCAAGATACTGTATACTAAACGTCACTTTTGATTTTTATATAATCTTGCTGTCCTAATAGCCCCTGATTTATAAGCAGCACTATCAATTAGAATAAGCAATTATTAGTATTTATAGAATACAATCTAAGTT
>Ga0209542_10012489_pt1 | contig 14833 bp, 15 predicted proteins | sample RifCSPhighO2_01_FD_184028 | JGI IMG/M metagenome (GOLD analysis project Ga0209542, IMG submission 184028) | Soil microbial communities from Rifle, Colorado - Rifle CSP2_plank highO2_0.1 (SPAdes) (version 2) | ecosystem: Environmental > Terrestrial > Deep subsurface > Rock core/Sediment ...
TTGGGTAGAGCTTCCTCTACAATTCCATACGCTAATTCATCTTTTGTTGCTAATTCTTGCTGGTCCATTAAACGTCGCTGAGTGTAACAAAATATACTGATTGAGTCAAGGCAAAGGGGTGTTGGTAGTGGTTTTTATTCCTCCCCAACCACCTCTACGATGATAATATCCTTAGGTTCTTCAGGGAAAGAGCGGCGCCAGAAGGGTTTACTAGACACAAGGGCACTTCTGATACCTGGATGAGCGGTCAAAACTGTACTAATTGAGGTCTTTGACTTGCCGGCTAGGTCCTTTTGTAGCTGCTCAGCATCAAACTCAGACACAATTGTTGGCTTCCCTACTACCTTGAAGGTTAGTGAGGTTAGGTTGGCAATGTTGGTTGAATTGGTAGCCAGGTCTACGTAGCTGAAGTCTAGGACTGAAGTGTCTACGATACGCACTTGTTCACGGTTGTAGGTTGAAATTGTTTCTTTGGCTAGATACGCAGCAAAGTCTTCTTGTTTAAAAAGAGGCATTTGGAGTACAGCTTGTTCACGAATGGTTACGAGGTTTTCGCCATATGACACAGTAGAAAGTGGTTCAAAGGTTAAAGCCACTGAAGATGGGAAGGTGGTAAATCCGGCTGGCTTTTCTGTTTCGATACGTGCTAGGAGCTCATCACGAAGCTTTAGTTGGAGTTCTTGGCGAGCCTTACTTAGTTCGTCGTCATTAATGATGAACTTCTGTCCACTAAAGCCACCAGTCATAGCGTCACGGTTTACAGCGTAGATAGCAGTATAAAGTTCGTTTAGGTTGCTTTCTTTGAAGCCTGGTACGTCAAAGCGGGTGTTGGCAGCTAGGTTGTATTCTTCTCCGACAGCATCAGCAAATACCTCAGTGCGGATAGTGCCTGGTACTAACTTTCCTGTAGTGTCTTCAATTGCACCTGGAACTACCACTGATTCTTGGATACGGAAAATCTGCCCGTCAGGAGAACGGAAGCGGGTGTTTTTTATCAAACGCTCTGAACCAGGAGTGGTCTTAACGATTTCTAGGAAGCCTTTGGCCTGGGTTTCGACAAATTCTTCACCTGATGCTTGTACTTGCATCTCTCCTGTTGAGTCGATAGTGATAACTTCATAACTGAGAGAACCTTCGCGACGATCTGGATACGCAATAAACTCAGCGTTTACTACTGGTTCGCGGAATTCAGGATAGACCGTGAGTGTGGTCTTGGAGAGCATGGCGCTTAGCCCAAACACAGAAATAATTAAGAAAGCAACGATAGAACTCAGGAGTATGTACTTCTTCTTACTCTCTTTATTGCCGTCACGGACAGCAATTGTTTCAGAATCATCAGGAGGTACACTCAAATCCATAGTTCCCCCGTGCTCAACTGGCCGAGGTTGGTCTATAGGACGGGTAGCTGGTGTACGTCGCCTAGGCTCTGCGGGTCGAATATCCTGAAGATTCCATTTTTGTGTCATATGTTTATTGTACAGTATAGCTGCTTATAATTGCTCAAACCGTTCCCGGTACTCTCTGGTGTGGAAAAACTGGGCTGAGATGAGGAGAGCAGTATCCTGATTGGCCTCTTTGAGGCTCTGTGTTACCTCAGTTGGGAAGTTTTTGGTCAATAGTTCCCCCGTGACGTTATAGGTAGCATGAGGCATCTTGGTGGCCATTTTGGCGGCTGCTTGTACCTGTGCATTAAAAAACGGTTCAGTCTGTAAATTACCGTGTACATAGATACGTTTTGGTATAGCAAGTTCGTCGCCGGTTTCTTTAAATAGCTCTGAAAGGTGAATTTGGTAATTCAAAAATATGTTTTCCACCGCTTCCTTTTTGGTTTCGGAAAGAGTGTTCATGAATTCACTAAGCTCTTCGTTGGTGAGATATCCATAAGCTTCTTCAAGTGGCACTGAAATTGCATCTGCAATCTCACGTGCCAACGTAAATGCACCATAAGGTGTATGGGTACAATAAGTCAAAATACCTTCGCGAACGATTCCGATTTCAGTCGCCTCGTAGGTTAAGTCGACCAAACAGTAGTCTGTGCCCGGCGGTACAATTTCTTGAATCACCAAGAAATAAGGCAACATAAAAGAATACTGTGACAGCTCAGTTCCTGGGAGAATCTTGTCTCGTGCGTCATCTATGGCATCAAGGAGATATTCTTGTGCAACTGAACTAGCTTGAATTACTTTGAGGGTATTAGCCTTTTGTTTGCCGGTTACAGTGATTGGGTATCCGTTAGCAATTACTTGTAGGGTAGTTTTGGCGACAATGGAGAGACCAAGGTCTTGTACCTTTTCATTCTCAAGCATTTCCTCCTCAACTTTCTTCGAAGCAGTTCGAAGCAGTTCCTCAAGGAGAGTTTTTGTAACCTCAAAAGTCTCTTCCTGTTTGTAGCTTATGGTTTTGGTGACTGTGTATGACCATGGAGCTGCCACAGTTACCTGAAGATAATCAAGTGTTTGGCCCTTGGCTACTTCTTGGAGTCGCTTACGTCCTTCTCCGTCTAGTGACATTAAGGCGTTCATGAGTGAAGTCATGACACTTTTGGCAGCGTCTGTTGGAGAGAATGATTTGCGTAGTGGTGAGTATTCGCGCTTTGACCAGATGATTTCTGGGTAAGGCTTCTCTATATCTGAGGCAATGATACTGACAACTACACTACCAGATCCAATATCAACTACGACGCCATAGCGTATGTCATTTTTTTTGAACGTAAAAAAACCCATGTCTTGTAATTATACATGGGTTTTCTTTTCGTTTCCTCGGTTAGCAATAATTTCGTGGATAGTTTCTGAGGTAAACTACTCAAGAATCGCTTTGATGCGTCGCACGCCAGCTGAAGAAGATTCTTCTTTGGTGATTTTGAAAGTACCTTTGATGTCTTCAAGACGTTCTACGTGTGGGCCACCACAAAGTTCGCGAGAGAAGACAGTACCGTCGTGGCCGGCCATAGTGTAGACCTTTACTTCATCAGGATATCTATCCCAGAAACTAGCTTCAATAGTGGTGTCAGTTTGGGCTTTGACTTTAGACATCATTTCAATTGTAACTCCTCCACCAACTTTAATAGCGTTGTTTACAAAAGCTTCTACTCTATCGAGTACATCACGTTCTACTTTTTCCGGATGAGTGAAGTCGTAGCGTAGTCTCTCAGCGGTGATGTTTGAACCAGCTTGGTGAATGTGTGGACCTAGTTCTTGTTGTAATCCGGCAAGCATCAAGTGAGTAGCGGTATGCAGTTCAATTACCTTCTCTGAACTATCTGCTAGTCCTCCCTTAAACTTCTGCTCAGCTCCAGCGCGTGAAGTCGACTTGTGTTCTTCCATGAGTTTTTCAAAGCCAGCCCGCTCAACTATGAGTCCGCGTTCTGCGGCAATTTCTTCTGTAAGCTCAATTGGGAAACCGTAGGTAGTGTAGAGATCAAAAGCGTTTTGAGCATTAATAGCTTGTTTGGTAGTAGGTGGTACAGACTTATCGATTACCCGTTTGCCATCTACTTCAGTACTGGTGACATGCACCTGTAGTGAAATCTTATTGAATTGTTTTAGACCAGCTTCAAGGGTCTTACGGAACTGCTCTTCTTCGCGGGCAATGGCTTCAGTAATAGCTGTCTGCTTTTCAGATAAGACTGGGTACTGTGAACTGTAGGTAGTGATTACACTTTCAGCAATTTCAGCGAATTTACCAGCCGGAATACCGAGCTGGTCTGCAAAACGAACTGCGCGGCGAAGGAGTCGGCGTACAAAGTACTCTTGGTCGGCATTGCCTGGTAGAACGCCGTCACTAATCAGAAAGACAGCACCACGAATGTGATCAGTGATGACGCGGAAGGCAGTGAGGTTGTCGCTGTAAGCCTTGCCTGAGAGACGCTCAATATGCGACACAACGTTTTTAAGTAGGTCTACTTTAAATACGTCGGGGTCACCGATTTGAGCAGCCGCAATACGCTCTAGTCCCCCACCAAAGTCTACGTTACTTTGTGGCAACTTGGTAAATGAACCATCAGGTTGTTTGATGTATTCAATAAAAACTGAGTTCCCAATTTCTAGGAATTGTCCTGAGTCACTGTTTGGATGTGCGGCTTGTTTACCAAATATTGGATGAGTAGCATGCTCAACTCCAAAGTCATAAAACACCTCACTGTCTGGACCGCCAATTTCTCCAGCCGGCATATTGGCTGGCTTGCCTGAACGACTCCACCAGTTTTTGGCAGCGTCATAATAAAAGATACGTCCGCCCTGCATACCAACTTGATATCCGTCTTCTTCTGATCCAATGAATACGTCTTTGGCTTCGATACCGCGCTCGGCAAACAGTTCTTTCCAAATAGCTACTGACTCATCATCACGAGGAATACCAAGCGATTCGTCACCAGCAAATACTGTTACGTAGATTTTACTTGGATCAAGTCCAACCTCATCAACTAGGTATGTAAAGAACCAACGTAGTTGTTCGCGTTTGAAGTAATCTCCTAGTGACCAGTTACCAAGCATTTCAAAGAAAGTGGTATGACGATTGTCTCCCACCTCTTCGATGTCGTTAGCACGGAAGCACTTCTGTGAGTCAGTCAGACGAACTCCCTTTGGGTGCTTTTCGCCCATTAGATATGGGATGAGCGGTTGCATACCACTACCGGTAAACAGTGTAGTTGGGTCGTTTTCTGGTACGAGCGCAGAAGAAGGAATGACGGCATGACCGTTATTCTTCATAAACTCTAGATATTTTGTGCGAATTTCATTTCCTCCCATACCAAAAAATTACCTTAAATAATACGAGCACTATACCAAAAATCAGCGTTATTGCGAGAGTATAGCGCTAGCGGGCATGATGCAGTCTACTCCGTGACAGGTCAGCATCGGGGTCAAGCCGTAGAAATAGAGCTCCATTAAGTAGCCGGTCACAATGAATATAATACCCAAGTACGTGAGTGACTTTTCAAAATCAAACGAACGAATCACCTTAGCGTCGATTCGACCTTCTAGTGCCATGATGTGATGGACCTTAAGAATCGCAATGGCGACCATAACTTTTCCTATCACACCAACTGTCAGTCCCCAAAATAGTAAGTTCATATGTTTTCTATGCTTTGATTATAACACTTCAATGAAACTACCCAGCGAACTTTTGTAGGTCGCCCTTCACATTAACAACTGGTCCAGCTGCACTGATAACCAAATTTTTCGGATCAAGGTGATTCTTAAGTGCCAGGTTCACTTCTTTCTTGGTAAGGGCTTGAAATTGCTTTCGGAAGGCTTGATACTCATCCCAAGTCAAACCGGCAGCTAAGTTCCCGTGCACTAGGTTAACGGTTCTGGTGAGTGAGTCAAACATAAGCGCCTCGCTTGTTTTTAGAATCGTTTTGAATCTCAGTAATTCAGAGTCAGTGATTCCCTTTTCTGCTATAGCGGTGACCTCCCGTAGAGTTGAGGTGATTCCCTTCGCTACATCCTTTGGTGCAAAAAAGGTCATAATACGCCAATACCCTGTTTCGCTCACAGTGATGCCTTCGGTCTTGGCGTAGATACCATACGTGAGTCCTTCTTTTTCACGGACGGTGCTCATTAGTCGACCTGAGAAGCCTCCCCACTTACCAAGTACGGCTAGACCAAATGAAAACGCGGCAGAGTCAGGGGTCTGTAGTGTTAAAGGGATTGAACCGCCAATTGATAACTCAATATTTTGTTTACTCTTTACCTCATGGAGAACTACTGTGCGACGAGTGTTTGTCTTGGCTTTTGTGTACACCGGTACTGGTGAAATGGATGAATTCTTTACACTATTAAGCATCTTCGTTCCAGCAGTAAGTGATTTTTTTGCACCGCCGACACTTACTGTCCAGTAGGCCAAAAGTAATTCCCGATGTAGGTTTTTTATATCAGCCAGAGTAACTGTGTCTACTACAGCAAGAAGTTCATCAGGGAGAAAACCGTATTGACGACTCATTTTCTCAAAAAGAGCGTTTTTTAATAAGGTCTGAGCGATACCGCGGGCGTTTTCACGACTTTGCTCCAGCGCGTTTTTGAGAGTGAGTACTGCTCGCTTAAATTCAGCTGGTTTAAACGTTGGTTTAGTGAGCATCACCTCAAGCAGTTTTAGTGAAGGAGTGATTTTTGTGGCAAGACTAGCAAGTGTTACATTCATCAAACTGTCGGCGGTGGTGACACAGATATTTGTGCCAAGTTCATCACAGGCGCGCTGAAACTCATCTCGAGTGTATGAGCCTGCTCCCGACTGGAGGAGGTCGGAGTAGAGTACAAAGAGCACTGTTTGTTTGGCAGTGTTTTCAGCAAAACAATCAACACTTATATTTATATACGCAGTCTCAGCACCCTCTTTCTCGATAAGAGCAAGCGCAAAAAGGCTTTCTTTTGTGGTAGTGATGTTCATAGTTATTTGCTTTTATACACGCCAATAGTAAGAGAGGTGTCGGCAAAGAGCTGCTTGGCTCGTTCGTGAATGTGCTTGATAGTAACTGCCTTCAAGGTTTTTTCGGTTTCAAAATACTTAGCCCAATCTCCTGTGGCTACGTATTCTGTTAATTCAGCCGCAATATCAAGACTACTGTCACGATTGTATATCTCCTCACTAATAGTTTTGGTGATGGCGTTCTTGAGATTCTTTTTTATGTATTCAGGGGTTAGTGTAGAAACTAAGTCACGCACTAAAGTTTCAATTTTGGCGTGGGTTGTCTTACTACTTAAGGTTATGAACAAGGTAGCGATATTTTCATCCTTCGTCTGTTCTTGGCTAACTGTCACACTGGCTGCTAGTCCAGTATCAACGAGTTTCTTTTGCAAAATACTTTCTGGTCCATCAGCGAGTAGTTTTAGTACTAACATTGTTTCAAACCAGCCAGCACTTGGAAAACCCGGGTGCTTCATAGCAAATGCCAAGATATTGGTTGTGCCTGGCCGCACTATTTCAACTCGGCGAGTTCCCTCTTGAGTTGGCTCATCTATTACTGGACGAATCTCTACCCCCGGTTCTGATTCAAGGTGTTCAAAAATTCGTCCAACTTCTGTTAGGGCGGTATTTAGTTCTATGTCGCCAATAATCATCAAAGTAGCGTTGTTTGGTCTGTAATAGTGATTATAAAAACGCTGGAGTTTTTCGGTCGTGTAACTCGCTATGTCGTTTCTGAAGCCAATAGTCTCGTGACCATATGGGTGAGAGTGGAAAGCTGTAGCGCACAGGTCTACTGATAGTGCAAAGTGTGGGTCGCCGTTGTACATATCAAATTCACTTAATACGTTTGTGCGTTCCGGCTGAAATTCTTTGTCATTAATAACCACGTCACGCATACGCTCGGCTTCAATAGTGAGAGCACGAGTAAAGTGCTGTACGTCATATGAAAAGTAGTAAGTTGTTCGATCTTTCCAGGTGTTTGCATTAAGCACTACTCCAACTTCACGTTCAAACTTCATGGCTCCAGAATCATGCTTATTAACCAAGTCTTGCTTGGTTGGTTTAAATAACATGTGCTCTAACATATGCGCTACACCAGTCTCTCCCGGAGCTTCATCTCGTGCTCCAACGAGGTATGTGAGATTGGTTGTTATTACGCCAGTACCAGGGATGTGTTTGTACAAGACGCGTAAACCGTTAGATTTTAAGACGTATTCACTAATATCCTCAACGGTTTTGATGAGTTTAAATTGCTTTGATTTAGATTGTGTACTTACTGTCTTCGGTTTCTTTGACATGGTATAGGAATTGTTTATATTCTTCAAAAACGTGGTTAAACTCAGCGAGGATACGTCCAGAAAGTCGGTTGTTGATGACGTTGGCGATATTTTGGTAGGCTTCAAGTCTCTCATCAAAGTTCTTGCCGAAGTCTTGGATAAAACGTTCGTGGTTGTCGGTGTAGTCTTCAACTGTAGTGCGGAAGTTGTGAATTTTGTCGGCGGCTGCTACTAGAAGTGAGCCTTCAGGTGCTTTCTTGAGTTGTTCTGCGTAGATACGTTTCTTTTCTTTAAATGTAATCTTTTGCTCTGCTGTACTCTTGGGTTCCGTTACTGCTTCTACGAGTTCTCGCACCTTGCCACCAAAGTCTTCTTGTAGTTCATCGATTGTGTAGTCGGTGTCTTCAAGTGTATCGTGTAATAGTGCAGCAATAATCACATCTTCATCATCCGTATAGTCCATGAGAGTAAAGGCGGTAGCTACCAAGTGCGTAATGTATGGAAATGGCATCGAACCCTTACGTAGTTGGTTTTTGTGCAATACGGAAGCGGCCCGGATAGCTTGTTCGATACGATATGAATACATATAAAATTATTTACGCTCACGCTCGTACTCCTCTTGGAGACGATCACGATGTCGAGATATTTCTGTCTCTTTACTACTAATTAGGTGCAAAATATGTGCCCGTTTATTGTCTATCTCCTTCAGGTTTCGATTGAAGGTGTCTTCTAAGTTTCGCAAATTAGCTTGGTGCTCAGTTTGAAGACGACGGAGTTCGTCTTCGTTTTGGTGTTGGTCACGACGAAGACCGTCGAGTTCTCGTTCAAATCTGACCAAGGTTGGATCTCCAAATAGCATAATGTTTATTTAAAACTAGCTTCACGTTCTAATATAGCATGTTTGGCAGCGCTACCACCACGGTTGTAGCCACCAAGGGTGCCGTCACTCTTGATAACTCGATGACACGGTATGTCTGGGTTGTAGTTGGCACTCATAATGCGCGCCACCGCTCTCGCGGCGCCTGGATTACCGGCTTTGGTCGCCACTTCTTTATAGGAAAGAGTCTGGCCAGCTGGAATGGCCTTCACGACATTATGAACCGACTCTTTAAAAGTCTTATTTTGTAGCGTTTTTGTTAGCATAATGTATAGCCTGTAGTTTTTTGCCTGCCGCTTCACGATATGGGCAAAACTCACAACTGGCACCAGATTTTGGTAGTTCGCCGCTGTTGAGGCAGCTTTTAATATCCCGTAGCGCTGGGAGAATCCACTCAACATCGGTGGGTACTGATACGAGTGTAGTTTCAAAGATTAGTTTGTCATCAAAGGCATCTAGGTCTTTGCTAGCGTTTGCGTACACCAAATAGCCTAGTGGATCTACTGTAAAGCCGTTTTGTTCAAGTAGCCATCGGTAAACTCCAAGCTGCCTGGTGTATTGCTGGTCCCATGGACTATCAGAAAGTTCAGTTATACTTCCGTCCTTCGAGGTTGATTTATAGTCAACAATGATGAGGGTTCCGTCTGGCTTAACCCAGATATCATCAACACCGCCCGAGACAGTTAGTCCAGTCTCAGGTTCTTTGTATTCAATTCCCACAAATGGATCACGCCACTTATCCATATCAGCATGCAAAAACGGTACCGCATCAACTTTGTACTTCGTCATAATTGGATGAGGGGTCTTGGCTTTACGATGAATATCAAATTCTTTCTTGAATAGTTCATCAACTGCAATGTTGAGATTAAAAGACGGAAAGCCTGGACGCTTAGTTCCTAGCTTATTGTCTAGGTAAAAACAACGCGGACACTCAAAGAAGAAATCAATTTTTGAGCGTGAGAGCCGCCACTTATAGCCACCATAGTTCCATTCACTACTTCGGTTTGGGTTATATTTTGATTTGTATTCAGCCATATTGTTTAAAGTATATCACCCTCGGTATTATTTCGAGTACCTGGCGGACCACATACCTTATTTTCTCCCCTGGAGGTCGAAACTAAGGATGTGTCTGCCTAAGCAAAATATAGTCGAAGCTTTGCTTCTCCTTATTTCTGCTTAACCAAAAAAAGCCCCGAAGGGCTTTTTGTACACAAATATGTGATTTATTCAGCAGTAAAGGTAGCGAATACTGAATCAAGTTGCTTATCATCAGCGAGACTGAACTGTCGGTCTCCACTTTCTGTATAAACTACTACAGCGTATTCCTTTCCAGCTACAGTAGCGCGTTGTAGTGTTACTCCACTTGGAACGAGTCCTTGTGCTTCACTAAAGCGTGCTACGCCGAGGAGTCCACCGAGTTGACCTGCTTGGTAATCACGTACACCAATCCATCCTTCACTAACTGGGTAGGTAGCACTCGTAAGTGTTACTACTGATCCAGCTGCTTGGTTGTTTACAACTACTTTGCCGTCTCCGACTGGTAGTGTGGCTACTGGTGCAACTTCTTCCTTCTCTTCGTCCAAAGTTTCTTCAGTAATTTCCATTTCTTCACCTTCTACAACTTCCTCAGTTTCATCGTTATCACGATCATCATTCTTTGGAGCACTAACTTCTGGGCCAGAAAATGCCCAGACTAGAAGTCCACCGATGAGGAGACCTACGATAAATGAGACTACTGTCTTCTGCCCTTCTTGCTTATCATCTGACATATTGGTTGTTTGAATTTCTGAATAAAGTAATACAAAAATTATAACATAGGCAAAATAAGGTCGATATTGACAACAGCCCTCTTTCGAGCGGTTATTTTGCAGCGGTAGTAACTGCTTTTGCCTCAGCTAGCACCTGTTCAATCTTGCGTTCGGTGAGATGAAGGAGTCGTAAGGCGCTTGGATTGTCTGTAATATCCTTACAAACAATGATATCTCGATTGATAAGGGTGGCTATTTGGCTAGCTGTTAAGCTCTGGAGCACCGTAATTGGGTAGATTTTGGCTCGCTGGATTCGGTCATGGAGATTATTGTGTCTTGGATAGTCCCAACTAAGAAGGTTGATGCCCGTGCATTCTGCATAATGTTCTGCTGTTGAGGTGAATTTAGTGTTGGTAATCAGCCAGAATTCTTTGATGCCACAGATGGCATCCGAACAAATACGCATGTCTTTGAGATCTAATAAGCGTGCATATGAATACATGGCGACCTGAAGATCGGTCTTGATACCGGGTCTGGCATGGAACTTAGCTTCGCCAACAAAGCTGTGATCTGATTTGTAGGCAGCGATATCAATTTCATGTGGAGCACACTTCCCTTGCAGTATGATGCCAGTTTCTGTGTTGTATCCATCGGTGGCAAAAAGTCTGGCCAAAAATTTCTCAAACGGAAAACCGCTTGGACCAAGTCCAAACAGTGCACGACGAAGTGAGTAGCGAGTAGCGGCAGGTAATTCACTGGCTCGGAGTAAAGTAAAAGCGCGTCGATAAATTTCCTGGGTCTTAATACCGTCGTAAAGTTCTTTAGTAATTTGCGCTACGATGCTGTTTACTTCATCAGGCGCGGCCCCGGCTCGCCTTAATGAACGACGGAGTTTCTCTACTTTGAAGTATTCGGTCGAGCCGTCGGCCTTGGTAATGAGCGCATGCATTAAGCTATGATACCACCACCGAGACACAGTAGACCCCTATATAGTACACAGGATTGACCACTGGCTGCTGCTTCAGTATCTTCAAGTACTTCGAGAATTAATTTGTCTTCTTCAATAGTTAGAACCTTAACCATAAATGGTTTTTGGCGATAGCGAGTTTGTGCTTCATAAGTCTCTCCGGCAGTGAGTTTTGTGCGTAATGAAATGTTGTGCAAGACTAAAAGATTCTTATCGTGCAAGATTGGTTTATTTGTATCAACCGTGATGGTGTTCTTCTTGGTATCTTTACCAACTACGTAATACACAGCACGATGTTCTTCGTGGGTGGTGATATGGAAACCTTGGCGTTGACCAATGGTATAGATAAGTGAGCCGTCGTGTCGGCCAATTACTTCTCCTTCAGTATTTAACACGTTGCCCGGCAGCAACTCCACGTAATGTGAGAGAAAGTCTTTGATATCGATATGACCAAGGAAGCAAACGCCCTGGCTGTCTTTTTTGGTAGCGGTCGGGATACCGGCAGCAGCTGCTTCTTGGCGGATGATGTCTTTAGTAGTGTCTCCGACGGGAAGTAGTGTGTAATCGAGCTGCTTCCCCGAGAGTGAATATAAAAAGTATGACTGGTCTTTGTTTGTATCCAGTCCACGATGAAGTTCTGCTCCCTTCTCACCTTGGAGCTTCTGTGCGTAGTGTCCAGTTGCAATGTAGTCAGCTCCGCGCTTTTTGGCAAATTCAATAAACGCTCCAAATTTTACGTAGCGATTACACATTACGTCTGGGTTCGGAGTTCGACCTTGTGTGTACTCAGAAATAAAGTACTTGGCCACCTCATCACGATAGGCTGCCTCAGCGTCACAGGTCAAAAAAGGGATATCGAGGTGGGCTGCTACTCGCATGGCATCAAGACGCTCCTGTTCCCAGTTGCACACCAAAAAATCCGGGTGCCAAACCTTAATAAAGACCCCAACAACCTGGTAGCCTTGCTTTTGTAGCCTTAGAGCAGCGACTGACGAGTCGACTCCACCAGACATTCCGACAAATACTGTCTTTTTGCTCATAGATTCTTACACGCTAGCGTTTTTCAGGACTTATCGCAAGTAGCGCTCGATATTGTTACGGTGACCCTCAAAATCCACTGAGTAATAGAAATTACCATCAGTTCCAGTTACGTAAAAGAAATAGGGAGATGGTGTTGGATTAAGAACAGCATCAATCGCGAGTAGGCCTGGGTTTCCAATGGCGGTTGGTGGTAGTCCTGGGTAGAGATAGGTATTGTATGGTGTATCTAGCTCTAAATCTTCTGGTGTTAGTTCAGATAGAGGTTTATCAAGAACATACTCCATAGAGGCATCTACCTGAAGCGCCATGCCAATTTCAAGTCTGTTTTGTAATATACCAGACACCAGTCGCATACTCTCTTCGCTATTGGCTTCGCGCTCTACAATAGAAGCCAAGATAATAATTTCTTCTAGTGTAAATTCACTCTTGGTAATAGCTTCGGTTAAGTTTGCTGTATTGGCATCGAATGTCTCAAGTAAGACCGTGAGTAATTGTTCAGGGGTAAAGTCTTTGGGTACCAAATACGTTTCAGGAAAGAGCCTTCCTTCATGAAGTAATGCTTGGTCAACAAAAGCAGCGACATCGAAGTCAGGAATTACAGCAGACGCTCTACGACCATACGAGACAGCTGACTCCCCTTCAATAAAAGTCAGGCGAAGTAAATCAGACTTTGGTTCCCCGGCAATGAGGTACTTGAGTAGCGCTGGCACCGTGAGTGGCTCGTTAAATGTATAGGTACCAGCCTTTAGTGATTCACCTTGGAAATTTAGTCGTAGGGCCACTAAGGTCACAAGTTCAGATCGAACAAAACCGCTTTCTTTGAGGTTGTTTATTATTAGTTTTGTCGGTGAACCTGGCTCTACGACAAATGTCGCTCCGCTCACAAAATCACTTGGTGGAGTCTGAAGGTAAGAGAATAGGTATAAACCAATACCTGCCAGCACGCCAACAAATAGCATTAAGTATGCCAGAATTTTTGTGAATGATGGTCGTCTTGGTTCTGAGTCTTGGTCGAGGTTGAACGATACAGAGTCGCTTTCGTAATCAGTATCAAATGAATTAGGTTCTTCGGGCATGACAAACAAAAGTTATATTCCGGTAGCTAAACCAGTTGGTAAGTTACTTGGAGCTTCCTTTCGGGCTGAGGTAATGCGTGGGAGTGATGGTGTTACTACTGAAGTACCTGGGATGTGGTAGATAGTAGCTAATTCTTCCGCAGAAAATACCTTCATAGCGTCTAAACCACTAACTCTCTCTCGCTGGTAATAATAGCGACCTTTATAGTATCCAAGCTCCTGCTCCTTCCATTTTTTGATACGCCTTCCCTTTGGGTCAGATAGCATTTTGTAGTCGAAGTCAGTGCGCCAGCGAGGGCTTAGACCATTGCGGCCAATAATGTCGTATTGCGAAAACGAACGCAGGGTTGGTGAAATGAGGTCGCCGTCAAACTTTCCTTTTTCAGTAATATATAACCAGCGAATCCCCACTTCATACGCGTATTTACCGATATTTCGTTCAATAGCAGCGATAGTATCGCGCTCATTCATGGTTAGCATAGGAGCTCGTTCAAAAGTCTCTGCATCTGGATCTGGCCTCTGGTCACGCTTGAGAATTTCATTGATCTTAGCAACAGCCTTTTTGTCCCAAGTCGGGGATTCTGTTAGGTGTCCGTTTTTGAATACCTTTTTAACATGAGGAACTGCCAAGATTTGAATCCAAACTCGTTCGTGTGGCTTTACTTTACCAAGCTGTTCCAACATAGCTGCCATTGGTTCAAACTTCTCTTCTTCCTTTGGCAGTTTGTCTAACCCAAAGTCAATGTAGGTTTTGATTGGGAAAATCTCGTCCTCTTTCTTCCCCATATGGAAAGCCATGTATTCATAGCGTTCAGGGTCCCAGGGGATTTCGTCTGTGTAATCAATATCTTCTTCCACAACCTCTATTCCTGGATACTGCGCGTACAGTTGAGCTTCCAGTGCGTTCTTGGTCTTTTTGGTTGGGACGTTGATATAGAAACGTACTTCCCCTCCAAATGAGACTAGTTCAAAACTAAAGGTTAAGGGGTGTTTACCATCCAGGTAAGTTTGCATCAAGTTGTCTGGACTGTTTACGTTGTGTATCTGTGAGATAACACTTTCCATCGCCTCTGGAGACTTAAATACGTTTTGTGGTAGGTGTATACGAAGAGTTGAGCGACCTTGGTTGGCAGCAAACTTGTTTTGTACATAGTACATCCATCGATCAAAAGTCAGATAGAAAAGTGTAATCGGAAGCCAGATTGGTGTGAGGGCCACCATAACCGAAAAAATCGGACCTGGATCAATATTCATTAGATTGAGGAGGTAGATAAAAACGAGAAGTCCAAGCACGAGCATCAGTGGTCCAGCCGTTGCCCCGAAAATAGTTTTTATAATTTCACCCATGTCTGCCTATTGTACTACAAAACCCCCACCTGACGGGCGTCAGGTGGGGGTTTTGATGGAGTCTATATTATTCAGCTAGTGTGTAGGTACCGTTACTT
>Ga0209542_10012490_pt1 | contig 14833 bp, 14 predicted proteins | sample RifCSPhighO2_01_FD_184028 | JGI IMG/M metagenome (GOLD analysis project Ga0209542, IMG submission 184028) | Soil microbial communities from Rifle, Colorado - Rifle CSP2_plank highO2_0.1 (SPAdes) (version 2) | ecosystem: Environmental > Terrestrial > Deep subsurface > Rock core/Sediment ...
GGTGGAAATGCCCGCCTCGCAGCCGGGGCTGTATTCGCCCGTGCAAAGGTACTCGATTGCGGTGGGCTCCAAAAATAAATTGCCATGGGCAAAGCCGGGCGGCACCCATATCCACTCGCCGCTCGCATCGTCCGTGCTTCTGGGCATGTCATATAAAATAACTTTTCCGAAATTCGGCGAGCCGACGCGGATGTCCATGACAATGTCAATCATGTGCCCGGAGAGTACGCGGATGAGCTTGCCCATGTAGGGGTTCCACTGGAAGTGGAGCCCTCGCAACGTTCGCGGTAGAGAAAAGCTCTCGTTCTCTTGCACGAATTCCGTTGTAGAAAAAAAAGACAAATCCGGATTGGATGCCAAGTCGCTTTTGCGGAAGCTCTCGGTAAAATATCCGCGGTTGTCCTTAAATAAGGCGAACTGCACGACTTTGATTTCGGGCAGAGCCAAAGTTTTGACAGACAGTATTTTCATGAGAATATGCAGGTACAATACTATACTATGATTGAAAAAGAAACGTATGTTGACTTACTAAAAAAGGTTCTACTCGATTATCACCGGACGGGGATGGAGTACAAGCCGCTCCAAACCCACAACCGTCATTGGAAGAATCGCCTCTTACAGAGATTGGACAAGTTTCTCCGGACTAGAGGTTTTGCCGTCGTCCGACAAAACCCTTGTGAGTTTGAGAATAACCGACTGAGGAAGTACGGCCCCGCCACCGCCGAGACCATGATCGGCCTGGCGCGCATGGACAACATCGAGTATTGCATCCGTGAGATAGCCAAGAACAATACTGAAGGAGACTTGATTGAGTGCGGCGTGTGGCGCGGCGGGGCGGTCATCTTTATGAAGGCCCTGGTGCGAGAACTCGGTCTAAAAAAGACGGTGTGGGTGGCCGACTCCTTCAAGGGTCTGCCCCGGCCCGATGCAAAATATGCGATAGAAAAAGACGACCATCATTACATCTTTGACGAAATGGTGGTGCCGCTCGAGACGGTAAAAGAAAACTTCCGCAAGTACGGACTCTTGGACAATGGAGTGCAATTTCTCGAGGGTTGGTTTGAGGACACGCTGCCGGTCGCGCCGATTAAGAAGCTCGCGCTCCTGCGCGTGGACGGCGACATGTATAGCTCCACTATCCAAATACTCGAGAATCTCTATCCCGAGTTATCGGTCGGCGGCTACTGCATCATCGACGACTACGGGATGATACCGAACTGTCGAAAAGCGGTGGACGACTACCGCATGGAGCACGGCATAGACGAGGATATTGTGGACATTGACGGAGAGGGAGTGTATTGGAAAAAGTCCTAGTTGATTTGATTAAATTGCATTTTTCAAGTACCATCACACAATGCAAGGTTTTGGCAAGTCGACCGTACTGGTGTCCGGAGGGGCCGGGTTTATCGGCTCCAATTTCATCCGGCATCTGCTCGCCGGGCATCCAAAAGCGAGGGTCGTGTGCGTTGACGCGCTGACGTACGCCGGCAACCGCGACAACCTAAGAGGACTCCACAAAGAGCGCTTTATTTTTGTCAAAGGTGATATTACCGACCATAAACACATGGAGCGGGTATTTTTGAAATATCAGCCCTCATACGTAATCAACTTTGCCGCCGAGTCGCACGTCGACCGCAGCATCCACAGCGGGGCCGAGGCTTTTGTCCGCACCAATGTGCTGGGCACCGCGGTATTGCTCGGCGCGCTCCGAGATGCGAAGTCGCTCAAAAAATTCGTGCAAGTAAGCACAGACGAGGTGTACGGCGCTCTGCCTCTGCGCTCAAAAAAGAAGTTTACCGAAAGCTCTCCCTTGCTGCCCAACTCGCCGTACGCGTCGTCCAAAGCCGCCGCCGACCTCATCGCACGCTCGTTTTGCAAAACGTACGGCTTGCCGGTCGTCATCACCCGGTGTTCGAACAATTACGGCCCCTACCAGCATCCGGAAAAACTTATTCCATATTCGATAACGCGGCTGATGGAAGGGAAGCCGATAGCGATATACGGCGACGGGCTCTACGTGCGCGACTGGATACACGTCGACGACCATTGCTCGGCGCTTGCACTCGCGTTACTGCACGGAAAGCCCGGCGAGGTTTACAATATTGGGGCGGATGATGAAGTGAGCAATATCGCGCTCGCGCGCCGGATGCTGGCATATTTTAAAAAAGAAGAGTCGGACATCCTTTACGTCAAAGACCGCCCGGGCCATGACCGCCGGTATGCCGTAAATGCGTCTAAAATACAAAAGCAATTGGGATGGAAGCCAAGACACTCCCTAAATAAATCGTTCAAGATGACAGTCGAATGGTACATAAAGAATAACTCATGGGTTAAGCGCGCACTTAAACGCGCAGGTGTGGCAAACGCGCATATCTAGTGCTAAACTCTATCCTATATGAAATTGATATATCCGAAGCACCATCTCGTCAAAACAGGGCCCATTACGCGCTGCCAGATATGCAATTCGTCCAAGTTGCATACCGTTCTTGACCTTGGGCATCAGCCGCTCTGCGACACGCTACTTACCAAAGCAATGCTGAATGAGCCTGAAAAGACATACCCCTTGCGCATGGTGTGGTGCGAGTCCTGCACCGGCGTGCAGATAGATTATTGCGTCGACGGGAAGGACGTCTATCACCCCGGGTATCCGTATAGAAGCGGTATCTCGAAGCCCTTGGCCGACTATCAGCGGCTTATCAGCCACTCCCTCATCGAAAAATATAATTTGAATGGGAAAGATTTGGTCGTTGATATCGGCTCCAATGACGGCACACTCCTTAGCGGTTTTAAGAAGAAGGGCATAAGGACGCTGGGCGTCGAGCCGACCAATATCGCCAAGTACGCGAACGCGCACGGCATTAAAACGATACAGTCCTTTTTCGACGTCAAAACATCCAAAAAAATAAAAAAAGAGTACGGCAAGGCCGCGGTCATTACCACGACGAACGTCTTTGCGCACATGCAGACCATCGGGGAAGTAATCATGGGCGTCTACAATTTATTGGAAGAGGGGGGCGTATTTATTTCTGAAACGCACTATCTGCTCGACGTGATAAAGGGCGGCCAGTTTGACACTATCTATCATGAACACTTGCGGACATACTCCCTGCGGTCCCTCGTTGCCCTCTTTAAGCAATACGATTTTACTGTGACCGACGTGGAGCGCGGTAGCCGGTACGGCGGCAACATCCGCGTGCACGTCACCAAAGGCAAGGGGCGGACGGTAAGCAAAAATGTCACCAATCTGCTGAAAGAAGAAAAAGCCGCCGGATTGGGCAAGATACAAACGTATGAAAAATTTGCCCGGCGCGTCAAGGTGGCCCGGCTCAAGTTTATGGACTTTCTCATCAAAACCAAGAAGTCGGGGAAGTCGATAGTAGGCAAGTCGTCTCCCGGGCGCGCCGTAACACTGCTTAACTACTATGGCGTTGATAAAGAGATGATTCCTTACATCGCCGAGGTCGATAAGGGCCTTAAGATAGGCATGTATCTGCCGGGCAAGCATATCCCCATCGTGCACGAAAGAATACTTTTTAAAGATAAGCCCGCGTATGTGGTGATGCTCGCGTGGCACTATGGCGAGTTTATTATGAAGCGGCTGAAAAAAGCGGGACTCAAATCCGACTTTGTCATCCCTCTGCCCGACTTTCGCATCGTTAAAAACTCAAAAGTATAGCGTGTTGAACATCGGCATCGTCGGTTCCGGTTTTGGTACGGTCGGGCTCCTGCCGGCTTTTAAGTCGGTTAAAGGTTGCAAGGTTGTTTCTGTATGCACGAACCGCTCGCAGTGGCCCGCACTCCTTGAGCGGGCAGACCTCGATGCCGTTGCTATTGCCGTCCCGCCGCAGGCACAGTACCGCATTGCAAAAGCAGCTATAAAAAAAGGGCTGCACGTGTTTGCCGAAAAGCCGCTTGCGGCTACAAGCGCGCAGGCGCGGGAGTTATATGCGCTGGCTCGCAAGAAAAATATTACGCACGGCATTGATTTTATATTTCCCGAGATAGCCGAATGGAAAAAAGTAAAATCACTGCTCGACTCAAAAAAGTTTGGCAAACTAATACACGTGTCGGTGCAGTGGAAGTGGCAGAGCGGTGATAGTAGGCTCAAAAAATGGTCGTGGAGAACTAAAATTAAAGAAGGTGGCGGCGCGCTATCCTTCTATTTTTCTCACGGCTTATATTACCTTGAACATTTTGCCGGTAAAATTATCGATGCCGAAGTTTTGTTCTTGTACGCTAAAGGCAATCCATATGACGGAGAGTCTGGCTTTGATTTGAACTTAAAATTTAAAAAAGGAGTAACGGGCAGCGTTCATCTGTTGTCCGACTCTCGCGGTCAAGTATCGCACGGGCTTGTCTTTATATGCGAACGCGGTGTAATCGTGCTCGAAAATAAAGACGCGGTAGTTGACAATTTTATCGTCAAAACATACAGCGCTGCGGGAGAGAAGCGCATGAAAGTGCCAAAAGATAAGCAACTAAAAAAAGAAGACGAACGGGTAAAGATAGTGCGCATACTGGCAAAAAGATTCGTCCGCGCGTGCATGCGCCGCAGGCAGATGGCCCCCTCCTTTGCCGAAGGCTTGCGCGTACAAGAACTCATAGATAGGATAAGGGCATGAAAGCGGTTATTTTAGCCGGCGGCACCGGTACCAGGCTTCACCCGTTGACGCTTGCGATAAACAAGCACCTATTGCCTGTGTTTGATAAGCCGGTGATTTATCACGCTATTGAAAAACTGGTTGATGCCGGTATATCCAAAATAATGATAGTAACGTCGCCGCACCATATCGACTCGTTCGTGAGGCTGCTCGGCTCCGGCCAACATTTCAGGTCTAGAACAAAAAAAGGGAAACAGATACAGATAGTGTATGCAATACAAAACGAACCAAGTGGCATTGCCCACGGACTGTACTTTGCGGAGGATTATATAGGTAATGATAACTGCGTGTTGTTCCTCGGAGACAATATATTTATGGACGATATCGCCCCCGCTATAAAGAAATTCAAAAAAGGTGCAACCGTCTTTTTAAAAAAAGTCCGCGACCCGGAGCGGTTTGGCGTTGCAACCATCGATAGCAGGGGCAACGTAACGGACATCGAAGAAAAGCCGGTAAAGCCTAAAAGCAATCTCGCGGTCACGGGCTTATATATTTATGACAACAGCGTTTTTCCCAAGATACGCAACATTCCGAAAAGCAAACGCGGCGAATACGAGATAACTGACTTGAACAATCTATACGTCAAGGAAGGCACTCTGCGCTCGCATGTGTTGAAAAAAGAATGGTTTGATATCGGCACCATACAGAGTCTCCACGAGGCATCGGTATTTATGCGGAAAAAGGCAAACAATGAAAGAAAAACCTGATATTTCCGTTGTTGTTTTAAATTACAACACCTCCGACCTGCTTAACGGGGCTCTCCGCTCGATAGTGTCTACCGCAGGCGATCTAAAAATAGAAGTGACGGTTATTGACAACGCGTCGTCTGACGGCGGATTTTCTCGCGTGGACTCCGCATATAAAAATGACGCGCGGTTTACGTTTGTGCAGAACGAAAAAAACACCGGGTGGGCAACGGTAAATATAATGCTTGAGACAAAAGGAAGATATATATTGACGCTCGACCCGGATGCAGTGCTCCACGCGGGCGCCATGCAGGCGCTAGTTGCATTTATGGACAACACGCCAAGTGCTGGTGCCGCTACCGCAAACTTGCGCAATCAGGACGGCTCGGCGCAGATGTATTATCGCCGGATAATGACGCCAACATTTTTCTTTTTTACCACCCTTATTGGAAGGGGTATCGACAAGTATCTGCTGGATTTAAGCTACTTTAAACGCTACCGGTACGACGGATTGGACGTAAGCCGCATCTGCGAAATAGAGCAGCCGGCGATACCGTGCCTCATATGGAGGAGGGCCGCGGTAGGCGACTGCATTATTGACCCGGAACTCGCGTTTCAGTTTACGGATGTAGACATGTGCAAACGGCTCTATGACCGCGGATACAAGATATATCTCGTTCCGGACGCTGTGGCGACCCACCGTAAATCAACGTCTTACGGCAGGAGGGACAGTTCTTGGCGGCGGCGCGTGTACAACCGCAGCATTAAGATTTATTTTAGAAAGCATTATCCGGCGTTTTTTCCGCTGTTCTACGCCATTTTTGCCGTTGACCAAGCACTTCGCGCGCTGTTGCGATACAGTACGCGGCGTGAGCCACTGCGGTAACTATGCCCGCTTCCTCGCTGTTATAGCCGTATGTCTACGCGTAACGAAAAACATATTATATTCCTTTCGGAATTGAAGCATATAGGCATGCTTTCCGGATTTCTTGCTAAGCATGTTGACTTGCAAAAAGAGGGATATCTGGCGGTCTCTTTAGATGCAGAAATAGAACATGCTTTGATTGAAAAGGGGATACCGTTCCGGTCGGGCAGAGACTACCGCACCCGCACTGCCGAGCCGATGACTCTCGGCGAAGAATGGCTGACTACTCTATTCGATGACGAGCGATGGAAGTTCTTCAGTTACCGCGGAGTATCGCTCTCGCGCCTCTATTTCTTTCCTATACAGGCGTACCTCACCCCGCTTATCTATTATTTCGATATCGTTGCAAACGTTCTTGCGCGGCATTCCGGGCTCGCGCGATGCATCGTATTTCCTTCGACGACAGTGGTGCCGCCGCGCGGGTTTTGCTTAGAAGTCCACAGTATTAAAACAGTTGTCGACGTGGTGGCGTATCTGGCGGCAAAGAACGGCATAGAGGCGCTCATTCCGGAAATTGCGCCGCCGGTACGCGCGCAGACATCTGCCGCGTCCTTTAAAGCCAAACAGACGTTGTTCAGTCTTGGCTTAGGTCTTTTAAATACGGCGGTCTCGTACGCGCGCCGCAAGCGGAGCCTGCGTATACTTGCAAGCGATTATTGGGACAATCTTGCACCGTACCTAAAAACTATCAATTCGGCCGAGGTTTTTCTTCTTGACAGAAGACAGGCGTTTCATGCGGGTATTTTTAATATCTGGAGGTTCCGCATGCGTTTTGTGCATATGGACGCGTACGCAAGCGGTGCTTCTTCTGAAAGAGATACCGCTCTAAAAAAAATTATAGAGACGTGGCAATCAATCAAAAAGGGCTCTGCCATGCCGGCGTTTCTATTTCGGGGCTTTTCTCTCCAGCCTTTAATAGTCAAAGCACTCGACACGATTGTTGCCGATGTTGCCTCGCACGTTCTGAAAGACATTGACGATACCTACGAGCTTTTGGCGCGTTTGAAGCCCGACGTGGTTGAGTTGCGCTCGACGATGAGCGGCCAGACTCATTTTGTTATTCTTGCGCGGGTTGCGCGTGAGATGGGAATACCCTCTCTGGAGATGCAGCACGGAATAGAGTATTACGGTCCTGGGTCGATGGACCGGCGCCACAGCGCCGAACACATGGGCGTATATGGACTCCTTACGCAGAGAGAGCTTCAGACGGCGGAAGACTCCATCACTACGCACGTGGTCGGTTCTCCGCGCTTTGACGTCTACGCGTCTATTGCCGAAACGTATCGCGCCAAACCAACTGCTTCGCACGCTGGCCTGACGGTGCTTTGCATTGCGCCGCCGATTAAGCCCGGCACAATTGACACCTACGATATTGAAGAATACTTTTCCGCCATTGCCGCGGCTGCGCGGGGGGCAACAAACGTTTCGGTGGTCATCAAACTAAGAGCAGGATACTCCAGACAGTCTTTTTATGAAACCACACTATCCCGCGCATTTGAGGGAGTGCCGTACGCAATAGCTCAATTTGAGCCGCTTGCCGGAGTTTTTTCGCAGGCGGATATCGTAGTGTCGCATTATTCGACCACCACGCTTGAAGCGTTGCAATGCGGCAAGCCGCTTATTTACTTCGGCGTTTCTCCTGGGTTTGAACGTATGGCTGAATATCACCTGGCTCCCTACGCGCAAAATGGCGCGTTGGTAATCTCAAAGACGAGAGAAGAACTTACGCGTAACATGCATACACTCGCGAAAGATCCGAAAGCGCGCGAACACATGTCCCGCGCGGCTACCGTCTTTCTCGAAAAAGAGTACGCTTTCGACGGCAAGGCCAGCGAACGCGCCGCGGCGCTCATTACTTTGCTCGCGTCTGTAAAGCGGCAATAAGGGCTATTATAAACATATGCGCGTTATTGCACGGCTTGATATAAAAGGACCCAATGTGGTCAAAACAGTGCGGACCGAGGGCCTGCGCGTTGTGGGGGCGCCTAGGGACCTCTCCGAGCGCTACTACGCGGAGGGCGCGGACGAGCTGGTGTATATGGACATCGTCGCGAGCCTCTATCAGCGCAATCTGGACTTCGAACAACTCAAATCTGTGTCCGAGAATATTTTTATTCCGCTTACCGCCGGCGGCGGCATACGCTCGCTCCACGACATAGGGATGGCGCTTCGTTCCGGCGCGGACAAAATAGCGCTTAATACCTATGCCGTAAAAGATCCAGAATTCATCCGCAAAGCGGCAGAAGTGTATGGGTCGCAATGCATCGTACTTTCCGTCGAGGCAAAAAAGACGGGGGAGGGAAAGTGGGAGGCATTGACCGACGGCGGCAGGGAGCGCACCGGCATTGACGTGCTCCAGTGGATACGGCGCGGCATATCGCTCGGCGCCGGCGAAATCCTGCTCACCTCCATTGACGCCGACGGCACACGCAAAGGGTATGACCTCGACCTTATTAAAAAAGTAACTTCGTTCTCCTCCGTTCCAATTATAGCGCATGGTGGAGCGGGTATTCCGGCGGATATAGTAGAGGCGGCGCGCGCGGGAGCCGGAGCGGTGTGCGCGTCCTCCCTCTTTCATTACTCCCTGGCTTCTTTCGGTCAGGTTAAAGAAGCTCTCGCGGAGGCTGCATATCCGGTACGGACTATATGAAAACTCTCCCGCACATAGCCGTTGTCGATTACGGCGTGGGGAACCTTTGGAGTTTAAGCAAAGCTCTTGCTCAATTTGCGGATGTCGAAGTAACGGAAGAGCGCCAAAGAATAGAAAAAGCTGACGCTATCATTTTGCCAGGGGTAGGCACCTTTAAGGCAGGCATGGAGGGTCTTTCGGTGCGCGGTCTTGTTGAGGTTATTAAAGAGCGCGCCCGCGCCGGCGTGCCTGTTTTAGGGATATGTCTTGGCGCACAGCTGCTTTTAGAGCGCGGACACGAGTTTGGCGAGCAGGAGGGTCTCGGATTGATTAAGGGAGAGGTAGTGCAGTTACCCATGATGCCGCCTGGTGTTACTATGCCTGTGATAGGGTGGCAGGAGGTAGTGCCGACGCGGCAGCCGGGAGCCGCGGCCTTGTTTACCGGGATTACAAATCCTTTCTTTTACTTTGTCCATTCCTATATGTTCGTGCCCAAGGAAGAATCGGTGCTTGCAAAAACAACCTACGGCGGGTATCAATACGCTGCGGCGCTTGGAGAGAAGAATATCTTCGGCGTCCAGTTTCATCCGGAAAAAAGCGGCCTAGCTGGGTTGAAGCTGTTAAAGAACTTTATCCGCTCACTGAAACAATAGATATGGAAACAGGCATGTACGGGCTTCCGGTCGAAGTCAAATTTTGTAAGCGTTGCGTTATATCAAATCAGAGGCCGAGCTCGACGGTCGAGTTTAAAAACAAGGCTGATGTAAAAAAAGAGACCATTCATTTCGACGCGGAAGGGGTGTGCGACGCGTGCCGTTTCGCCGAGAAAAAAAATACCGGCATCGACTGGGAAAAACGCGAGGCGGAGCTGAAAGCGCTATGCGACAAGTTTCGTAGCTCTGATGGAAGCTACGACTGCTTGGTGCCGGGCTCGGGAGGTAAAGACAGTTTTATGGCTGCACACCTGCTTAAATATAAATACGGCATGCATCCGCTTACCGTTACCTGGGCGCCGCACGTCTATACGCCGTGGGGGTGGAGCAATTTTGAAGCCTGGATACACGCCGGTTTTGATAATTATCTCTGTACTCCCAACGGCCGCACGCACCGGCTCCTGACCCGTCTCGCGGTCGAAAACCTCTTCCACCCCTTCCAGACTTTTATGCTCGGACAAAAGTCGCTTGCTCCAAAGATGGCGCTTCTTTTTAATATTCCGCTCATTTTTTACGGAGAAAATGAAGCCGAGTACGGCAATCCTGTCGCGGACAACGCGAGCGCCGTGCGCGATTGGAAGTATTTTGCATCAAACGACCCTTCCGAAATATATCTCGGAGGCGCATCTATCAAAGACCTCGGCCTGAAGTACGGCGTACAAAAAGGAGAGCTGGCGCCTTATCTGCCGGCGGATCCGGCTGCCATGCAGAAACTGGGAGCAGAGGTGCATTATTTAGGTTATTACGTGAAATGGCGCCCGCAGGAGGCGTTTTACTATGCCTCCGAGCATGGAGGGTTTCAGCCCAGCCCGGAGCGCACCCCCGGCACCTACAGCAAGTACAACTCCATAGACGACCGTATTGACGACTTCCATTACTACACCACGTTTATCAAATTCGGAATCGGCAGGGCAACCTACGACGCCGCGCAGGAAATACGGAACGGCGAAATTACGCGCGAGGAAGGGGTGGCGCTCATTAAGCGTTTTGACGGGGAGTGGCCGGAGCGTTTCGCGGACGAAATGTTTAAATATCTCTCCATTACGCAAAAGGAGTTTCCGAAAGCGTATGGCGCTTTTGAACACCCTACCATGGACAGAGAGTACTTTCTGCAGCTTGCGGAGAAGTTCCGCCCGCCGCATCTGTGGAAAAAGGTAAACGGCGAGTGGAAGCTCAAGCACCAAGTCTCATGAGAAATATTTTTCAGGACTACAGAATGTTCGCCATCGACCCCAAAAAGTCCCGGAGCAAGGACTTCTATAAGAACATGCTTCAGTACCGCGCGCATGTGATGAAAAAATTTGCCGGTGCTATCAAAAAACCATCCCAGTTTGTATGTCTACTTTGTGAGAGCAAAAAAGGAGAAAAGTTTTTGGCCCTTGGCAAGTACAAACTCTATGAATGTCCTCGCTGTGCGCTGGTGTCCCCCAACATAGACTTTTCAAAAGCGGGAGGGAGTGAGATGTATGATGACCCAAAAAACATCAAAGACACGACGCGCGAGATAGTCGCTACCTATGGCTACCGCAAGAAAGTGCATGCGCCGGAACGTTTGGCCTATCTACTCGAAAAAACCGGCCTTCAGAAGAAAGATATAACCTTGCTTGATGTCGGCTGTGGACCGGGATACTTTTTGAGCTATCTGAAGGACCAAAAAATAAAAAGCAAAGGGCTCGAGCTGACAGAATTTTTGGTAAATATCTGCCGCAAGCACGGCCTCAATGTGACCAGCACAGAATTAAGCAAAGAAAAGCCCGGCTCCTACGGCGCGCTCACCCTGTTTGATGTGCTCGAGCATCTGACCGACCCTGTAGCTTTTTTTACAGACGCAAACCGCGCGCTAAAAGTTGGCGGCTATATAATGGCCTACAGTCCAAATATTCATTCGCTTGCCTTCATACTCATGGGTAGCCGGCAAAATACGCTTTACCCGTACCAGCACACAGCCTTTTTTGACCGGCAGTCGCTTGAGTATCTCGCCAAAAAGACCGGTTTTACTCTGCACAGCCTGGAGTTTTATGGGCTCGATGTTATGGACTACTTGTGTATGAAGCAGTATGACGACAAGTACGACTATTTTGACAAACTCCGCGAGGCGGTGCCGCTGCTGCAAGCGGTTATAGACAAACAAGGTCTCGGCAACCATCTGCGCGTTATATTTAAGAAGACCAAAAATGTATAACGGTAAGAAAATACTCTGTGTCATCCCGGCGCGCGGCGGCTCCAAGAGGCTACCCGGCAAAAATATAAAGCCGCTACTGGGGCTGCCGCTCATTGCCTACGCGATAGCCGCCGCAAAAGGCTCCGCCTATTTGGACAGGGTGGTTGTATCTACCGATTCGCAGGAAATAGCGACAGTATCCAGACAGCATGGTGCCGAAGTAATCATGCGCCCTCCCGCGTTGGCGACCGACACCTCAAAAATTGTGCCCGCATACCAGCACGCAGTTGCCGCCGCGGAGGAGGCAGCAGTGTTTGACCTCGTAGTGCTGGTCCAACCCACTGTGCCGGGAGTAAAGGCGGGCGACATCGACGCGGCGATAGAAAAGATTATTTCTACCGGTGCGCGCTCGTGCATATCAATTTGTGAAATTGTGGACCGTCCCGAGTTTATGTACCGGGTCAGTAAAGAGGGCATGCTCGCGCCCTATACCGATACTCCTGCCGGCCGCACGCAGGACATGGAGCCGCTGTACCGCGTCAACGGCGCGGTGTATGTGACCGAGCGCGGTACCTTGATGGACAAAGGAAAAATTATAGACCCCGAGAGTTGCGCATCGGTGTTGATGCCCCGCGAGCGCTCGGTAGACATAGACACGGAGCTGGATTTTATTGTAGCGGAAGCCTCTTTACGCGAGCTCAACCGGTTATAGTAAGAAACAGTAAGCCGGAACACACCAACAAAAAACAGACGAGCTTTACGATTGGATGCTTTTCATGAAAGTACGCTCTGCCGGAGACGATAGAGGCAAGCACCTCAATTGAGCGCCGAGCCGCCATAATAATGGAGGCTGGTGCAAAGAGAAAGGCAAAGCTTACTATGAGCCCCGCTATGCCGGACGCAAGTGATTGCAGTAGGAAGAGGGGTTTTGTGAGGTAAGAGAATAAATTTTCCCCCCGCTTCCACCACGCCGTGCCCACGAGTACCACGAGCAAAACCATGTAGGTAAGCGACTGTTCGGCAACAACGGAGTTGTAGTGGGTGATGTCGTACTTATACAGTGAGATGGTAGCGACCGCGAGGATTGCGGAGAGGAGCGAAAGCAACTTTCCTTTTCGGCCAAGGCTGTGATTAAAGAAGAGAAATAAGAGCGCCATTACAATAAACGAGATGCCTGCGATTTGCGGCAGGGACAAGCTGTAGCCGAGAGCGATGTCCACTGATAGGAGCAGGGGAATGGTGAGTACGCGCAGGAAGGAAAAAGTGCTGCGGTCGGCGTCCAGCAATGCGTTCAGGCTCACGAACAGCAACAAGACCTCAAGCACGACGCGTGACACGAAGAAGGGGAGACTCTCAAAGGAAAAAATAAAAGGAGCCTCACCAAACCAACTAAAAAGGAGAAGAAGGGCCGCGGCCCATATTGAGCTCAAAAACCCCATTGCGTACAAACTCTCTTTTTTGTGCGCTACTTGATACTTGCCGATGACTGTTCCTGTCTCTTCGAAAACTCCGGCTGCGGCAATGAGGATAATGCCAAACATATACAGCATTATAGTCTGGTTTTTCCGGGGCGTTGACAAAAGATGTTCTGTGTAATATATTGTTCTCGGCGTTCCTAGTGTTCTTAGGCAAAAGGAGCCTGTTATGGATGCACCGTTTGTTTTGGTCGCCCTTCCGGTTACCGGAGCGGCGTTCCTTATCGCGTGCATGGGGCTCCTGCAGCGCCATGCACTAAAGGGTAAGAGCTCGCCTGTGCTTTATCTAGCCTATAGCTATGGCTGGATAACGCTTGGGTTTGCGCTCATCTATGTGCTGTGTTGGGGACTTACCGTGCCGCAGAGCTTGCAACCCGGGTTTTGGCGGGCGGTCCTTGTAGGAACCCTCGCGAACTATGGGATCCAATACTTGCACGCTAAAGCCCTGACGTACACTCAAGGGGAAGTATCGCTTGTAGTACCGCTCTCGGCTATGACGCCGGGGTTTATCACGATTGCGGCGCTTACTTTAGGCGAGGTTCCCGGCATCATGGGTATCATGGGCATCGCCCTAATGTCTGCAGGTTCGTGGGTGTTGCTCTTTAAGTCGCGTCCTAAGCGATGGTGGGAGTATCTAACGCCGCTGTGGCGACTTTCGCTCATTGTTCAGTACTCGACACTCGATGCCAAAGATAAAGAGCGGGCAGTGGTAGTGTGGCTTTCACTTGGGTCGGCGCTGCTTGGGACGGCGGGACTTTTGTGCGATGGGCTCTACACCAGGCGTGGCGGCGATCTGCAAGGCATGTGGGTGGCGGTCACGACACTGTGGGCTCTTTTGGGAGTAGGGTTCTACATTCAATATCTACTCAACCGTACTCCCGCGGTTGTCCAAGAGTGGAGTGGCGAGAGAAAAAAGTTCCTCTTAACAACCACCGGGTATGCGGCACTCATTATCGGAGCGACTGCGCTGCAAACACCAGTCTTCTTCGACACCTTCGTCGCGTATGTCGGCACGCTCGGGCGGCTGCGCATCCTCTTTGGAGTGGTTCTTGCGTTCCTTATCTTCAAAGAGCAGGATATCAAACGCCGTCTTGTCGTGGCGTTGATAGTTGTTGCAGGCGCGATACTTATTGCGTCTGAAGATCTCCCGGTGCGGCTCGTACATCAAATGGAGCTGTTCGGATTCTAAACAGTACCGGCCCATGTTAGAACATGGGCCGGTTTATTTAGGGGTCTTTTTATCTGCAACCTTTGACTTCTCTTTGCGGTTATACTTAACTGATACTTTATGAAAACCCTGCAAATAGGGAAGCGCATTATCGGCCCGGGGCGGCCGGTTTTTATAATTGCCGAAGCGGGGGTCAACCATAACGGCAAGCTGTCTCTTGCCAAAAGACTAGTCGACGCGGCCAAGTCCGCGGGTGCGGACGCGGTCAAGTTCCAGACTTTTCGCGCCGAAGACGTGGTGACCCAAAAAGGAAAAATGGCCGCGTATCAAAAACGCAACACCGGAGTGAGTGAGTCGCAAATAGCAATGCTCCGGCGGCTTACTTTGAGCGACGTGGAATTTGCCGCACTTGCTC
>Ga0209542_10012492_pt1 | contig 14831 bp, 13 predicted proteins | sample RifCSPhighO2_01_FD_184028 | JGI IMG/M metagenome (GOLD analysis project Ga0209542, IMG submission 184028) | Soil microbial communities from Rifle, Colorado - Rifle CSP2_plank highO2_0.1 (SPAdes) (version 2) | ecosystem: Environmental > Terrestrial > Deep subsurface > Rock core/Sediment ...
CGTGACGGAAAATTTGAACTGGTGGGATTGACCTCGGCCATGTATTTAGGCTCCAACGACTTGTACATAGGAGTGAAAATCAATTCCGTCAATGAAATCTTCAAAGGAGATTCTATTCACTGTTCTTCTGGCTGGAAATGTAATCTCTCTATGCCGTATGAATTGAAATTGTAGATAAGAAGCTAGAGATAGCGAAATATTCCTGTCAGCGACTGGATTGAAAAGATGTATTTATTTTCTCTATCGATCAGCATGCCTTTCATACCGATTGATGCAGGACCATCAACATCACAATGCAATTTATCGCCAACCATGAAAGTTTGCGCCGGTTCTAATCCTAAATCTTGAATAGCTCTTTCATAGATCTTTGGATTAGGTTTGTATAGACCTACCTCGCAAGAAAATATCACGGAATGAAAATATTTCTCCAATCCCAGATCAAAAAAAGATTTCTTATATGGGGAAGCCAAATTGGAAATCAATCCCACCTGCAGGTCTCTTTTCTGTAAGGCTTCCAGAACTTCATACGTTTCCGGAAAAGTTCTTGCAGACGATATGCCTGCTGCCACTTCTTCCTCGTAAGATTGAAGACTCATTGTCGCACCAGGTTTAATTCTTGTAACTAATCCAGAAAGATCAGTAAAATCTTCAGTTAAAGCAATTCTTCGTGCTTGTTTCATCTCTTCTGGCGAAAGACCCAGCTCGAAAAATAATCTTGCGTATGGATTAGTATCTTTATTGTAAATTAAGGTGCCGTATAAGTCAAAAATTACTGCTTTTATTTCCTTACTCATTGATCTTAAAATTATTCTTCTGATTAAAATACTTTCCGCAACAAAACAACATTTATATACCATTTTTCTTTTCTTTCCATTGATGTTTGGCTTTACTAAAGAGGAGATAGCAATATTCAAGTCACTTAACACTCCTAAGAAGATCCAAGACTTTCTCAACCAGATACCAGCTAATTTTGAACCAGGTCGGGAAACAGTTCTTTCTCCCAGAATGGTATTGAAAGAAAATCGCGCTCATTGCATGGAGGGAGCAATGTTGGCCGCCACGGCCTTACGCTTTCACGGACATCAACCCTTAGTAGTCGATCTTACTTCAGTTAAAGATGACGATGATCATGTCATCACTGTCTTCAAACAGAATGGGCATTGGGGCGCGATTTCCAAAACCAATCATGCTGTGTTAAGATATCGTGAACCAGTCTACAAAAGTATCCGCGAGTTAGTGATGTCTTACTTTCACGAATATTTCACTAATCACAATGGCAGGAAAACGCTGCGTTCATATTCTATGCCCATAGATTTATCCCGCTTCGATAAACAAGGCTGGATGACGGCAGAAGAAGATGTGTGGTATATTCCTGAATATTTGTTTGAAGTCCAGCATCAGCCAATTTTATCTCGTTCTCAAATTGCCATGTTACGAAAAGCAGATTCGATTGAGATTCAGGCGGGAAGTATAACAGAGTGGAAGAAAAAGTAAATGGGATCGCGAGGATTTGAACCCCGGTTACACCCATATTGGTTCTAATCCCCAAGGGTGTGTCTTACCAAGCTGGACCACGACCCCACTAAAACTTCTGAAATAGAAACTGTTTAAAAAGATATTTGTTATTACGTTACAACAAGCTTTAAATATCTTTTTTAATTATGTGTTCCTAATTTACTACTTCTCCCACAATACTTCTCAACATATAATCAACTACTTTAATTTTAATTTTTTTGTTCAGAGGTAATCTTCCCTTTACTCCGATCACTAAAGGATACGTCCCCATCTGTCGGCAGAAAGTAGTTTTTCCGTCGTACATTTCTGTAAAAACATCTGTCAGGATAGTTCCATTAGGCAGGATTCTCTGCAGCATGGGATAATCGATCTTTTGCCGGATTTCATTCCGCCACTTCCAATAATATTGTTTGTTCTTTCGCAAATATTTTGTCCCGCCATGCTTCTCGAGATAAGTATCCGGTAATACTGCTACTTGCCTGATATTGATGCGCCTAAGCATTAACCCTTCATTCATCACTTGCTGCAAGGCTTCCATATTTTTCTTATGCGTTTCTTTTGTTTCGCCCAGTAACCCGAAGATGATATTTATTCCCGGTAGAAATTTAGGGAGCCCATTTTCTCCTCGTTCCGCGCCGTACTTATTGATGATGCGGATCGCTTTCATAGCCATCAGCGGCGTAGTGTTCAGCAAATTATCTTTGACTACCACTGGATCAAAACTTTCCACGCCGAAAGCAGCAATATTTCCTGGGGTGCAATGCTCCACAATGGCTTTGGTAATTTCCTCTCCACCTGGCGCGACTACAGAATTAGGATTGACATTATCTATCTGCAACACTTCAATCTCTGGACATTCTGTTCTGATCTGCTGGAGTAATTCAATCGGTCTCTCAGAAGCATAGAAGTCAGCCTGTTTTCCCAGTCGGAAATATCTTGCGCCATTCTTGTAATAGGCTTTCACTTCTTTTACCACTGCTTCCATTTTTCTATTGACAAATTTACTTTTGATAGGTTCGGTACAGAAACTGCATTTGCCTACTTTGCAGCCTCGTCCGGTTTCAATCTCGATCATAATCCGATACGGAATTTGTTTTAAGATCTCTGCTCCGGCAACTGCATACTTATCTAAATCAGTAAAAGCAAGAGCGTAATCTTTTATTTCAAAATCATGCTGCACTTTTTCATAGAATTTTCCGCCTTCCAATTGAGTTCCGAACACTGCCGGACCGGTCAGAATTTTTTTACATTTTATATCAGAAAGCAAAGGAACAACTTCTTGTAGCGTTCCTGGCAACGCGGTAAGATATTTTCCCGGGACATGCACGCCTAAGACAATAACCAAAACCTCGGTATCAGCCAGCACTTCCTCTGCATCGTTGTTGGTTAGATTGTAAATCAGGATGTTGGTTTTTTCTTTTTCAGACGGTTCTTTTCGTATTTTGTTATACTTTTTCCACAGCCGCAAATCATCAATGGTCAAATAAGAAACTTCATGTCCTTCCTTCTTTAACTGTCCATATATATATCTCGGGTAAGTCCCGAGATAGGGCGGTACACCTAATCCTGATGCTTCGTCAGTATAACAGTCCAAGATGGTGTATTTCATAGAAGTAGCTACTACGATAGATGTTTTATAAACATTATTGCTGTTTTTTTCTTATCTGCCGAGGAAGAAGCGACCCTACTTTTTTGACCACTTCATCTACAGTATAGGGTTGAGCAACATAATGAAATTTTTTATCTTGTACCCAAGCCTGGATTCCCTCTTGGATAGCTTTATCCGCGAGCACTATAATTGGCGTGACACTTCTTACTAAAAATGGAGTTATAGTATGTTTAAAAAATTCTGCTCTCAATTCTGGCAGCCAGTTTTCTCCATAGGTATTGGTATCGTACATAACTAGATCATATTGCTGCGGCAATAATTTGGAATCTTTACATCTCGAGAGCTCCCAGGCAAATCCTAAAAAATCATTAAGGTATTGAAGTTGGTGTTTTTGCCGTGTATTTCGTAATTTTGTCACTAATACATTATCCCCTTCCCGTTCTGATTCCGGTGCTCCGTATAAGATTCGTGCCATTTTTATTTTACGCTTTGATTCAATCCATTTCCTATGATTTCTGTAATTTTATAAATTACCCCGTCTAGGTCATAAGGTTCATCGACTTGTATGAATCCTGCTTTTTTTATAAGGGGATGCAGTTTCATAGCCAGTTGTATTTCTGCAAAAACTATTACTGGCGCTTGGGCATTAGCTAGATATTTTGCGGTGAGTACTTCAAAACATTCTATCTTCTTTTCTGGCGTCGCCTCATGATAAAATAAATCACTATCATACAATATTAAGTTATATCTTTCTTCTTTCGCAATTAATGGAGTTTTTGCCAGTTCCCAAAACATAATTTGTCCGTCATTCTTGACATAGATTACATCATGTTTCGACCTCAGTCTTGCAACTAAGCTATTATGAAGATCTTGATGTTTTCCTTCAGGTCCACCTACCAGAATTTTTGCCATACTAGTTAAAAGTTTAAGTGTGATAATAAACCTTATGCATAATACAACAAAAGCAAGGCCTTTGAGGTTTCTGAAAAGTTATCAGAAACTTTAAAAAGAAGCATAAGTTTGAGCTCCGTAACGGCCCCGTAGCTTAGTTCGGTGGAGCGCACGACTGATATCAACAGATAGACATCGTGAGGTCCGGTGTTCAAATGCCTGCTACACTAGGCGAACGTATTCAAAGTGGGGTACTCTTTCAGAGACCCCACGACCTAGCTTGATAGTGTAATGGGAGGAAAGTCACCGCGGGGCCACTTTTTAATTCAGAAAAAAAGGCGTTGCTATTCATTCTTTTCTTAAACTCTAGCTAAGTATGGACTCTTTTTACACTATTTTTATAAAGAACTCTTTTAATCAAATCATTATGGTAAAAATCATTGAAAAAAGTCTGGAAGAAAAAGTTTCGGAACAAAAAACTGTAGTCATGTTTGAAATGGCTAATCAGCTCTTTGAAGGCATTAAAAATGAGTGGGCCGCTTCTCATCCTCGCAATATTCAGCGGAAATATATTCTTGAAATGAATGGCAAATATGGACATCCGCCTATTCAAGGAGTAGGTTTTTCTTTATGGGCAGTTAAACCGGTTAATGGCCCAAGAAGACATGAACAATTAAACAGAGTAATTGACATTTACCCTGGCCACAATAAAGTATCAGTAAGCAATCTGCAGTATTTTGATGACGCTCTCCAGCTTGCTGAAAGGTATGAAAGAGCCTTTACCCAAGAATTTACCGTGGAAAAAGAGTATCATTCTGCTTAATCATTTCTTTAATTATTTTAATTTATTTTTATTTTACAATTATGGCATTGACTACTGCAAATCATATTATTGAGCATATATTCTTACCTCTCTAAATCTTTAAATAGCTCTTTTATCCGCCAGACTGCAGGGACGGTATTATAAGAGGGGTGTACAATAATGAAAAAGATATTTACTATTATGATTAGTCTAGTGCTATTCATTTTTCTTATGGGTTGTGTAAATTATAAAACTCAACCTGCAAATTCAAATGAAAATCCAGCTGAGGCGCGTTTAATTGATGAGATTGCTAAAATTGAGCAAGAAGTAAAGTTGGCAGGTAAACCTACTGACGCATCGTCAGGCAAAAAGCCAGAAGTAGAGGAAAAAAAAGTAGAAGAAGAAGTAGTCCTTCCTAAGCTTACGGAAGAAACAGTGAAGAATGATCAAGTGGATGGCGAAATGCAGGTTATCCAAGTTCAGGAAAATGCCATGGTTAAGCTCAATGTAAAAGTATCCGATCCGGATCAAGATGCAGTTCAGTATTCTTTTAGCTCTCCCTTGAACAAATTAGGACAATGGAAGACTAATTATGGTGATGCAGGTGAGTATGTTGTTTCTCTTACTGCTACTGATGGAAAACTAACCACGGAAAAGAAGTTGAAAATTGTGGTCGAGCGGGTAAATGTCCCTCCGCAGATAAGTGGAGTGACTGATCTTCACGTCAAAGAAGGAGAAGCAGTCAATTTTAAGCCTCTCGTTACTGATCCTAATGGAGATAAAGTAACTGTTACCGTTTCTGATCCCTTACAAAGCGGTAATTTTGCTACTGATCACACCAGCGCCGGAGAATATCATTTGAAAGTTGTCGCTAGCGATGGTGAATTACAGACGGAAAAAACTTTTACGTTAGTAATAGATGATGTGAATGAACTTCCTATCCTCAGTAATCTTGCTGATGTCAAAGTTAAAGAAGGAGAAATAGTCCGCTTTGATCCGGTTGTTTCAGATCTGGACAATGATCCAGTCAAGGTTACCGTCAGCAATCCTGTTGGCGATAGCGGTGTTTGGAAAACATCCTATACTGATCATGGAGATTACTTAGTTACTGTAACTGCTAATGACGGTAAAGGAACTGTTACCAAGAAAGTCAAAGTGGTAGTTGAAGATGTCAACATGCCTCCGGAAATAATTGAGGTTAAATTGGCGGTGAATTAATTCCCTTAAGGGGCACATGAAATAAAGAAAATACTTTATTTCGGTGCCGAAAAGAAGTAATTTCTTCTTTTCGTGCACAGAAGGATAAATCCTTCTTGTGTCTTTTTTTACAATTATCCCACCTATCCCAAAAAAAATAATATGAGGAAGAAAATATTTGTGGTTGTACTTTTTTTTCTTCTATTGATAATACCTAATGCTCTAGCTGCAGTTAAGAGTTTTCATGTGCAGGAAAATGATCTTGTTACCATTACCCCGGAAACGCTTGACCCTGATGATGATCAAGTAATCTATACTTATTCTCTTCCCTTGGACAAAAACGGCCAATGGCAGACCGGCTATGATGATGCCGGAGAGTATTTGTTGAAGATAGCCGCTTTCGATGGCATAAACACCACTACTAAAGAGGTTTTACTTATTGTTGATAATAAAAACCAGCCTCCTTATTTGAAGGAAAAAAAAGTGACGGTAAAAGAGCTGCAGCCTCTAGATTTGAAAAAGTTGGTAGCTGATCCTGATGAAGATCCTTTAGAATATGTATTTGCTAAGCCTTTTGATGGAAAAGGCTTCTGGACTCCAGGTTATGATGACCAAGGAACATATATCATTAAGTTTAGCGCTCGCGACGGTGAATTTACTATTCCTATGCGGGTAGAAGTAGAAGTTCTTAATACTAATCAGCCTCCCAAACTACTGAGCTCTTTTTCAGACTCTGAAGAAGTTTCGGTGAAGGAAAATGAAAAGCTCTCTTTTTATGCTGAGGCCGTAGATGGCGATAAAGATCCTGTAAGTTATTCCTGGGCCTTAAATGGACAACCATTATCGCAAGGAAAAAAAGGAGAATATTTGTTTACCTACGATAGTAAGGAGAGCTATGAATTAGTTTTGACGGTGAGCGATGGAGTCAATACCGGAAACCATCAGCTGGAAAAAAAATGGCTTATTAAAGTAGGAAATGTCAATCGTAAACCAAAAATAGATCTCTCTCCCATCACCGTAACTGAAGGTGAAATAGTGTCCCTTCCTCTGCCTTCAGAAGATGCCGATGGTAATCAGCTTACCTATACCTTTGATGAAAGATTTGATCAATCAGGAACTTGGCTGACTGGCTATCGTGATGAAGGTACTTATAATGTTCAATATACTGTCTCTGATGGAAGTGATAAAGTCAAGGAAACAGTTGAAGTTACAGTTCTGAATCTTGATCGCGCTCCGGAACTACATCTTCCGGAAATGCTAGAGGTGAAAGAAGGTGAAAATCTTTCTGTAGTTGTTGATGCTTCTGATCCTGATGGAGATGCAATCACTATAGCACTTGAAAATGCACCTGAAGGATCTCTCTATGATCAGAAGAGTAAGACTTTTTCCTGGTCACCGGGCTTTGATTATATTCATCGACGGGGTGGTATGCTCAGCAATATTTTGAATGCTCTTCGCCTCGAGCAGAGAATCTTGCATGATAAAAAAATAGCGGTGAAAGTAACTGCCTGCAGTCTTGAACTTTGTTCAACGGGAAATGTTCCGATAACCGTATACAATTCCAATCGCGCTCCAGTTTTGCAATTGCCGCAGAAATTAACAGTTACTGAAGGAGAGTTAGTACAGCTAGAAACTCTTTCTTCTGATCCGGATGGAGATATTGTCCGTTATTATTTCAGTGAACCAGTACAGAAAAGAAATGGACAATGGCAAACTAGTTATGAAGATGCCGGGGAACATACCGTTTACGTTACCGGTACTGATGGAAGTTCATCACAGACCTTGCCAGTTACAGTTAAAGTCTTAGAAAAGAATCGGCAGCCAACTATAATTGTTCCTCACGACCAATACCATTTACAAGAAGGAAAAGAATTTGTTCTTCCGGTGAAAGCGTTTGATCAAGACGATGATTCATTATCATTGCAAGTTGAGAATTTGCCTCGAGGAGCAGTTTTTAAAAATAACACTTTTACTTGGACTCCCTCTTATAACTTTGCTGCAGCTAAAAATGTCTCTGAAAATTCCCTCCTCAGTGAGGCAAGTTTCTTAAAAGAGGCTGAGCAAGAAGAATATTGGATCAGCTTTGTAGTTTCCGACAAGGAATATGATGTAAAGCATCCGGTAAAATTGATTGTTAAGAATGTCAATCAAAAACCAGCATTAGAAAGCTTTGTCCCTCAGCCACAGCTTACTGCTGCTGTGGGCCAGCCTCTGTTGTTCTCTGTAAATGTAGTTGACCATGATTTTGCTAATCTAACCTATACTTGGAAGTTTGCCCCGGGAAATGATGTTATAACTGGCTCGAATACCGTAGAAAGAACTTTTGTCAGTCCCGGAGAAAAGAAAGTATCAGTTGTAGTAAGTGACGGTCGGTCCGAAGTATCCCAAGAATGGAAAGTGACAGTGCCAGAGCCTGAAGCAGTGCCCCATAATACTACTGCAGCTGTTGTTCCATCTCTTACTTTAGAAGAGCCGCATAAATTTAGAGTGTATGTGATTAATTATTGAGGCAATTTACTGGCTTAGTCACTCGCACTTCTCTTCACATGTTCTTACTTTGATATAATATTCTGGATCAAAAGGAATAATGCTTCCTTTAGACGGCGTGAATTTGAGGGTTTTTCTTCCTTCAAAATCTTCCAAGATAATTTTGTGTGGTGTGTAACCCGATACAAAATAAAAAAATCTGCTCATGGTAGGATGGATTCTAATACATCCGTGCGAGGATCCTCCATACTCAACACTAGAGGGCCACGGCGTGAGATGAATTCGATATCCGTTATCGCCTTCCTGCCAGCCGCGGAAAGGATCTTTCTGGGGCTTGTTGTCATAATACAAAGGAGTGTTAAGTATTCCAAAAGCATTAAACGGTCCGGGCAGTTTTTCTTCTTCTTTGACTTCCTCTTCCGCTGCGGCCCATTGCGGCGGATTCCAATGCGGTAATACTAGCATGCTCTTTAAGAAAAATTGACGTTCCGGAGTATGATACTGCTTTTGGGTTCCTTTGCTTTTGTTCTTTACCCAGCCACCGACTACTGCCTTGGTGCCGAATACTTCAACTCTTTTTCCGTCTTCAATTGCATATAATCGTAAATTAGTTTTGGTTCGTACTCTTTCCCACTTGCCGGAATCCCATTTCTCGATATCAATCTCAAACTTCATAGATTCCTGTTGATAGCGTTCTGGGATTTCGAGATATACTGTTTCAGTTTGGTGTTCTTTGGCAAAAAATTGATTAACTCCTTGGATTGAATTTAAATGGAATTGTTTTGCTGCACTCTCCACTAATTTATTTAATTCCACTGGTTCAATCACATACGGAGAACGTCCATTTCCTGATTGATCTTTGCATTTGGCATGGAATACTCGTTCTTCCAGCACTCTGCGCATCCCGCTAAAAGCATATTCTTCAAAATCTTTATTCAATAGTTCTTGAGTAGCTCTACCTACTGCTCCATCGGTCTTCAATTCGTAAAATTTACCGTCGGCCGTGACATAACTGCTCAGAAGGCGTTGTCGGTGATATTTCTGATAAGCAACTACGGCCAGGCTCGTTTTAGAATCATAAATGCCTTGTATTTCTCCTTGATAGAAATTTTCCCATTGTAAGATTTTTTGCACTTTCTTAATAGTATCTATTTGTTTCTGCAGGGTTCTGAGCTCTTGGTTTAATAGCTCTGCTTTTTTTGCCGGTAGTACAGAACCATGAAGTTGTTTCTCGAGATTAGAGATTTTTTTTATTGTTCCTTCGTTAGTATAAGGAATGAAACCTACTTCAATTTTTTGTGGTACTTCCTTTCCGCGCTTTTCTATAGCTTGGGCATAATGCTCAAATGGCTTCAAGTGATGTGCAAAGCTGGAAAAGATACCAAACCGTTCCCGCTGAAAAGGATTCTTTAAGAGGTCATCCGTAAGAAAATACTGATCAGCATCCCTAGATAAAGAAAGTAATTCGGGAATAAAATGGTTGGATAAATCTATAGTACATTGCTGCCCTTTCAGTTCAACTTTTTCTTCCAATTTTTCTGGTTGTGGTTTGGTTTCTGGAGCTTTCTGTTTTATCTCTATTTTTGGAGCCGGAAATTCTTCAAGTGTTCTAACTTTTTCCGGCTGGCAGTTCAGAAGTAATGCGCCTAAAAGCAGGGCTTTTTTATTCATGTTATACTAAATAGGCCCGTATTTATTAAAATGTTGATAGTATTCACAACTTACTACTTACTACAAAAGATTTAAATAATGCATGATAGTTACGTCATATATGGATCATCTCTTACCTGTATACAAGATATTTTTTACCTCATTAGCTAATCCTAACCGGTTACAAATTATTAATCTGCTCCGGGATGGTCGTAAAAATGTCACTGAAATATGTCAAGAAACTAGATTTGAGCAATCTATGGTTTCCCATAATTTGATAAGATTAGAACGATGCGGGATGGTGTTTGTGGAAAAAAAAGGTAAGAAAAGATATTATAGCCTTAATGAAAAAACAATTAAGCCTTTATTGAAGTTGATTGATGCTCACATGGAACAATATTGTTCCAAGATCCATCAGGGAAAGAGATGAAAAAATGGAAAAAAAAGAAAAATTGCAAACTTCTACTTTGAAAATTTCTGGCATGCATTGTGCCAGCTGCAGCACTATTCTCACCCGAGCTCTGCAGAAAGTGGAAGGCGTAAACTCAGCAGTAGTCAATTATTCTACGGAAAAAGGAACCATCACTTATGATTCGGAAAAAACGAATGAACTAGCCTTAGTCCGGGCAGTGCAAAAAAAAGGATACGATGCTCAAGTATTAGGAGAAGAAAGTTATGCTCGTGAAGAAAAAATGCGAAAAGATGTACTAGATGTTCTAAAACGCAAAGTCCTCCTCAGCTCCGCTCTGGCCCTGCCAGCTCTCTTAATTAGTATGGTTTTTAATTTTTTACCTTACTATCAATATCTCTTATGGCTTCTGGCTACTCCAGTGCAATTCTATATTGGACATCCCTTTTATCGAGGAACGTGGGCTGCCTTGAAAAATAAATCAGCCAATATGGATTCTTTAATCGCTATCGGCACTAGTGCAGCATATTTTTATTCCGTTTATGCAATTCTCTTTACTTCCGGAGAACATCAGTACTTTGAAATTTCTGCTATTTTAATCACGTTAGTTTTGTTAGGAAAGTATTTGGAAGCTGTGGCTAAAGGAAAAACCAGCCAGGCTATCGCTAAATTAGTAAAGATGGGCGCAAAAACGGCCACAGTAGTTCGCAAGGGAAAAGAAATGAAGATTCTTATTGAAGAAGTTGCGGTAGGCGATATTGTTATTGTAAAGCCAGGAGAAAAAATTCCAGTTGATGGCGTCATTATTGAAGGCCACTCTTATGTAGATGAAAGTTTAGTAACTGGCGAGAGCATGCCTGTTGAAAAAAAGAAAAGCGATGCAGTGATCGGTTCGACTATTAATAAACAAGGTTCTTTTACATTTAAAGCAACTAAAATTGGTGCGCAGACTATTCTGGCTAGAATTGTAAAATTAATTGAAGATGCGCAAGGGAAAAAAGCACCAATTCAACGGTTTGCAGACCAAGTATCAGCATACTTTGTACCTATCGTTATTGGCATTGCTCTGCTTACTTTTTTGGTATGGTTTTTTATTGCAGGTGCGAAGCTAGAATTTGCCTTAATTACGGCAGTTGCAGTCTTGGTCATCGCCTGTCCCTGCGCTTTAGGCTTAGCTACGCCTACTTCTATCATGGTGGGGACGGGAAAAGGAGCTACACAAGGGATTCTGATCAAAGGTGGTGATGTGCTGGAAGCGGCACATAAACTAAAATATGTGGTGTTTGATAAAACAGGAACGATCACTAAAGGGAAGCCGGTCGTTACTGATGTAATTGCTGGTAAAAATTCCACGGAAAAAAGTGTTTTAGAACTTGCTGCCAGTCTGGAAAAAAATTCCGAACATCCCTTGGCGGAAGCAATTGTGCAAAAAGGAAAAGATATAAAGATCTCTTTTAAGAAGGTGATTGGATTCCAGGCAGTAGTTGGAAAAGGTGTGAAAGGCAAATTTGGTTCAAAAGAATATTATCTCGGAAATACTAAGTTGATGAAGGAAAATAAAATATCTCTTTCTGCTTACAGTTCTAGAATAGAAGCCTTGGAAAGCGAAGGAAAAACAGTAATGGCTCTTGCTGATAAAAAAAATCTTCTGGGCTTAATTGCCGTTGCTGATGAACTCAAGGAGGATTCCCCCGATGCGGTAGCGTTGCTGAAAAAAATGGGCTTGGTTCCGTACATGATTACTGGAGATAATAAAAGAACCGCAGCAGCCATTGCTAAAAAAGTTGGTATTGAGAAATTTTTTGCTGAAGTGTTACCAGAAGATAAAGTTGCACATGTAAAAGAACTGCAAAAAAGAGGAAAAGTAGCCATGGTGGGTGATGGTCTTAACGATGCTCCGGCATTGGCACAGGCAGACATTGGTATCGCCATGGGTTCTGGAACAGACGTAGCCATGGAGACGGGAAATATTGTCTTGATGAAGAATAGTCTGCTGGATGTCCCGAGAGCAATTAAATTAAGTAAGATGACTATGTCTAAAATCAAGCAGAACATGTTTTGGGCTTTGATTTATAACATCTTGGGGATTCCTATTGCTGCTGGCGTATTATATCCATTTACTGGTTGGTTGTTAAGTCCGGTGATTGCCGGCGGCGCCATGGCCATGAGTTCGGTAAGCGTGGTTACCAATTCATTGTTATTACGAAGAAAATCTTTAAAACTGAAGAGGATTTGAAAAATTGATGAGAGATTGATGAGATAAATATGAAAATTATTAATCTAAAAGTCCAGGGAATGACTTGTTCCAGCTGTGAAGTATTGATAGAACGTAATTTACGAAAAGTTTCTGGTGTAGAAAAAGCAAAAGTCAGCTTGGCAAAAGAGCAAGTAGAAGTTGAATGCGCTGATCATGTTCAAGTAGAGGAGTTGCAAAATGCGGTCAAAGATAAAAAGTATATCTTAACTGAAGATTCCGCTCAAAATAATTCATCTTCATTTATCCTCAAGGATAAACAGCGCTATTCGGAAATCGGTGCAGTATTGGTATTAATTATCGCTGTCTATGTTCTTCTCAAGCAATTCGATCTTCTTCCTCAAGGCTTAGGAATAAGCGACAACATGAGTTATGGATTTATTTTCTTGATTGGATTGGTTGCGGCAGCATCAACTTGTCTGGCGGTTGCAGGAGGGTTGCTGCTTGCAGTATCAAGTAAATTTCATGAGAACAACCCTCATCTCAATGGCTGGCAGAAATTTAAACCCCATCTTTATTTCAATGTTGGAAGAATTGTTTCTTACACCTTGCTGGGCGGAGCGATCGGCGCTCTAGGTTCTGTGCTTACACTTTCTTCAACTATAACTGGTATACTGACGATCATTGCCAGTCTTTTGATGATCGTAGTAGGATTACAATTACTTGGAATATTTCCCTGGCTGAATAAACTGCAAATTAAGATGCCGAAATTTATTGCTCATAAAGTATATGATGCGAGTAATGAAAAAGCAAGCAAAATGTCATCCTTTCTGTTTGGAGCAGCAACCTTCTTTCTGCCCTGCGGATTTACCCAAGCCTTGCAGTTGTATGTCTTAGGGAAAGGAAGCTTTGTGGTCGGCGCATTAACCATGTTAGCTTTCTCGTTAGGAACATTACCTTCCTTAGCCTCAGTCGGTGCATTTTCTAGCTTTGCTAGGGGAAATGTGAAGAAATACTTTATGACTTTTTCTGCAGTGTTGATCATTGTTTTAGGTATTTTTAATCTGACTCCGGGATTGAATTTGGTTGGGGCAAGTGTAGCTTTTACTAATAATGCAAACGATAATTCTGTGCCCATTCCAGCAGTGGGAGAAAAACAAGTTATCAATCTAGAAGTTCGCGGCTTAGATTACTTTCCTAACAAATTTACTGTTAAGAAAGGAATTCCCGTTGAATGGCATATTGACGGCAGAAATGCGCAAGGATGTGCAGGAATAATCACTGTTCCCCAATTAGGAATATCCGAAAGGTTGCCTAAGGATTCAGTAAAAATAATTGAATTTACTCCGCAGAAAGAAGGTAAAATAAAATTCACCTGCAGCATGGGCATGGCCGGGCCGGGAACGTTTGAGGTAGTAGCATGAAGACGATCATCACTGTAAAAGGAACGCATTGCAATTCCTGCAAGCAATTAATCGAAGAAGTTTGTTCTGAAATATCGGGAGTGAAATCATGCTCTGTGGATTTTAAGACTGGCAAAACAGTTATCGAACATGAAGGAAAATTGGATTTGAAAAAGTTAAAGAAAGAAATTGAAGGATTAGGGGAATATAAAGTCTTAACATCATAAAAAGTAAATTTATTTTTCCTTAACTTCCCCATCAACCGTAGATCGATAAATAGATCCGCCTTTAAAAACACGAAGCTGAGGGTGATCGCTCTTAAGAGTGTAGAATAATAAGTCGGGAAGTTCCGCTGAAAGAGCGATAGCGTTTAAATGTCTGGTTCCACCATCTGCAGTTTCCTTTAAATATTTATAAGTAGCAGCTGCTTCTGGCTTTCTGGAGTATACTCCTAAATCTGGAAGAATGTATTGGCCGCTGTGCATTATTTTTCCGTCTTTACCAATTAAAATAGCTCCATCAATCTGCATTGCTTCCTGCAGGGCTTGAAAAGCTTGAGGATCTTTCAAATAAGTTTCTTGATCTTTAAAGAGATCTTTTCCTACGCTGATATCAAGTCCCGGGAGGTTGAAATAGGAAGAATGTTTTGCCGGATCATACCCTAGCACGGCGCA